>ERZ772960.1580-NODE-1580-length-17903-cov-2.525605_pt1 | contig 17903 bp, 17 predicted proteins | sample MGYA00580678_ERZ772960 | MGnify/ENA primary metagenome ERZ772960 (study PRJEB29015, sample SAMEA2737930) | human oral metagenome | biome: human oral; feature: human-associated habitat; material: dental | place: China | collected 2059 ... | reverse complement strand
GTCACAGGCAAATCACCCTTAGGACAACGCAGTGCATCCATCGCACGCTCCAAGCGTGAATCAACATTCCAAGCATCTGTTGCATCCAGCTTTTCTTGCACCTTAGCCTGTTTTTCCATCAGTTTATCCATATCGGCATCGGGATCGCCGAATGCCTCGTTTATCTTGTCGAATTCTGCAAGAAGGTCTACCAATTCCTGAACCCCCTCGGAAACAACCTCGCGAACGGTCTTGCCGCTTTGAAGCTGGGGCTCCTGTTCAAGATAGCCTATAGTATAGCCGGGCGCCGAAGAAACTTCGCCCGTATAATCCCCGTCAATCCCTGCCATAATACGCAAGAGACTTGACTTACCGGATCCGTTAGAACCTATAACGCCTATTTTTGCACCGTAAAAATAAGAAAGGCTTATATCCTTTAAAACCTGTTTTGTCCCATGGGTTCTTGAAACCCTATCCATTGTGTAAATAATCTTTTTATCGTCTACTGTCTTTGCCATGCGGTAAGTCTATCAAAGAAGCGTTAAAAAAGCAAGGGGACGCACCAAAAGAAAAAAACAGCTTGCTATTATCAGCTTAGAGTGTATTAAATTTTTACTACTCCGATGGAGGATTACACACCTTGCAAGGTGTCAGGCCTTTATCTCTTGCCGTCTTTATAGTTACCTCTTGAATTTTTTTTGACTTTTTTAAAGTACGGCAATCTTTATAGTGGTACTTTTTTCCGCTTGAAGTTATATAGACCTTTGTATCCGCGGCCTTACCTGCTGCGAAAATTACCGTTAGAGCTGTAAATAAAAATATAAATATTATTGCTTTCCGTTTATTCATAATAGTTTACCTCATTGCTATGGCGTTATCAATATATAAAATAGGCAGCCGCTAAATCCTTCTTTACCCCTTCTCTATCAGCTTTGCCAAGTTTTCTGACGTAAAGCCTAGGTGTTCTGCGGCCTTGGCTCCGGGGGCTGAGGTGCCGAAGCGCTCAATCGAAAAATTGTCGCACTTGCAGCCTGTCCAGCCTTCCCAGCCTTGGGCGACTCCGGCCTCTGCGGTAATAACACGGATATGCTTTTTACATCCGCCCAAAACTCCATGTTTAAAATCCTTAGGAGAAGTTTCAAATCTTTCTTTAGACATAACGGAGACAACTCTGACCTTCTTATCCTTTACAAGACTTGCAGCCTTTACTGCCATACTTACCTCGGAACCCGTAGCCAAAACAGTTACGTCAGGAGTCCTATCCGCCTTGCCTACCGTACAGCCTGAGGCCGCAGCCTCTACATCCTTTACAATGTATGCACCGTTTTTAATCGATTCCCTCCAAAAAAGATCGCTCTTTTCCAAGACAGGTAAATTTTGGCGGCTCAAGATTAAACATACGGGGCCGTCCTTGTGTAAGAGAGCCTGCTTCCACGCCTCCCCTGTTTCCTCCGCATCGGCAGGGCGTAAAACAAGCACATTCGGAATTGCCCGCAATGAGGCTAAAAGTTCTATGGGCTGATGGGTGGGGCCGTCCTCCCCTACAAAGATTGAATCATGGGTAAAAACATAGATTGAAGGAAGCTTCATCAGGGCAGCAAGGCGGAGAGCCGGGCGTAAATAATCGGCAAAGACCAAGAAGGTTGCACAAAATGCCCTAAAACCTCCGTGAAGCTGAATACCGTTTGTGATTGTCCCCATTGCAAATTCCCTGATACCGAAATAAATATATCTTCCCGAAGGATTTTGATGAGAAAAGGCTGAAATTCCGTCCAAGCCTACGGCATTGGGGCCTTCCAGGTCGGCAGAACCGCCTACAAGATTGGGAAGAACTTTTGCAAATTCGTTTAAGGCCTTTTTTGAGGCGGCACGGGTTGCAAGACTTTCATCCTTTTTGAATTCGGGCAGCTTTACCGATTTTACAAGGGCTTCATCAGCTCCGCCTTGGGCAAAGGAAAGATCCCACTCTTTTCTTTTTTCGGGATTGGCCTTTGACCAGACTTCAAAGGTTTTATTCCATTCGGCTTCGGCAAAAACCAGCTCTTCATTTCTCTTTTTAAAGAAAGCATAAGCTTCTTCTGCAACATAAAAATCGCCTTTTCCTTCGAGTAAAAGATTTTTCTTGGCTTCGGCAATGCCGTCTTTTCCTAAGGGTGCGCCGTGCGCCTTGTTTTTTCCTGCAACCGTCGGAGCCCCCTGCCCTATAACGGACTTTAATATTATAAGGGTAGGCCTTTCATCTTTTTTAGCTTCAAGAGTCAGTCGCTCAATATCTTCAAAGGAGTACATCGAACCGCGCAATACCTGCCAGCCGTAGGCCTTGTATCTTTCTTCGATGTTTTCGGTAAATGTTAAGTCGGTTGAACCGTCGATAGTAATCTTATTTTCATCATAATAAACGATGAGCTTTCCTAATTTTAAGTGGCCTGCCAAACTGGAGCTTTCGGAGGAAACGCCCTCCATCAAACAGCCCTCCCCTACAAGGGCATAAGTATAATGGTCTACTATTTTATGCTCGGCTGTGTTAAAGCGGGCAGCAAGCATTTTTTCGGCAATAGCCATACCTACGGCTGTAGAAATTCCTTGACCCAAGGGCCCTGTGGTGGTTTCAACACCGGGAGTGTCGCCGTATTCGGGATGCCCCGGACATTTGGAGCCGAGCTGCCTAAAACTTTTTATATCTTCTATTGAAACATCGTAGCCTGAAATATGCAAGGCGGAATACAAAAGCATCGAACCATGGCCTGCAGAAAGCACAAAGCGATCCCTGTCTTTCCAATCGGGATTTTTAGGATTGTGTTTTAAGATTTTAGCATACAGAGCAGCACCCAATTCGGCAGCCCCCAAAGGGAGCCCGGGATGCCCTGAGTTGGCTTTTTCGATTGCGTCCATCGAAAGACTTCTGATTGAAAGAGCAATAGCTTCCAGTTCGTTTTTCATAAAAAACCTCCAAGGTTGTTATTTTTTTGTGAGGGCCGATATTTTATTTCTAATTTCGACCTTCAAATCCGTATATACATAGTATAAATTGTCAAGCGACATAGACATTACTTCAATAAAATTAGAATCTTCCGGAGACATAGAAGCAACAAATTCGCTCCATTGAAAAATCTTGTCAAAAATTTGATAAATCATTAAGGCTGATTGACCATCAAAGTCCGATGTTTTTAATTTACGCTCATCAAGCTCATTAAAAAATAAAACAAGATTTTTATAAAAGTCTACCAAGTCTGCGCGTAAATCTTTTGAACCGTCGTCCTTAAATGGATTATATAGGTTAACCCAATAATCGTAATGCATCTCTAAATAAGTTTTACACTTTGAAGATACGGTTTTATAGTTATTTATAAACTCCGGAATAAAGAAGTCTAAAGATTCTTTTATAAAAAGCCCTTTTACCTCATCATCAAAGCGGGCCGCATAATGTGAAGATAAAAAATCCAAAACAAAGCAGTCTATAACGGCTTCCGTAACAGGCCTATTTATAGAATTAAAAAAATGACCTTCTTTACTTTCATCATAAGGATAATAAAACCAGCTGTCGGGACAGGCTATCGGTTCATCTAACACTCCAAATTTTTCCTCGATACCGTAAGGCATAACACCGAATACATCCTTACGTTCAAAAAACAATTCCATCGGTGCTGCATTTTCATTAAAAAGAGCATCTTCAGCCAAAAAGAAAGCAAAGGAAAGAATCTCTTGAGTTGTCGAGTCCATAGGTAATATCTTTAAGGAGGAGCGGACAGCCGTTTCAAAGAGACTAAACCAATTCGAAATATCATCTTCCAAAAGCTCATGGCTTTCTTTTAAGATTTCAAATTCCGCATTTGCCCAGTCCTTGATATGCACAAAAAAACGCATAGGATAATCGAAATTACATTCATCAAAAACGGCCGAAAAATCCCAAGCAGTTACGGCAAAACGGGATTCGGGATTAAAACTATCATGTAAACGGGAAAAGGTCTCTACATTTTCTTCATAGTCTTCACATAAAATATTGGAAAGATCGCTTTCGGTATATAAAAAATAAAAGGAAAAAATTCTATCAAAGCTCAAATATACCTTGCGTTTAGGGATTTCTTTTCCTTCATAAAAAAGCTTTGACTCATGAGCATATTTATCTGCCGGCAAAAAGGGTAAAAACCGCGAGCCGGGGATAAAAATTTTCATTTTATTTTCCGTATCCGAAATTTGCACACAAAATTTTTTGCCGGTAAAAAATCCGTGCTTGCTAATCCATACACCGTCATCCGAATCGGGATCAGGAAAAAAATACGCGAGCGACAAGGAAATTAAAAAAACGCCCAAAGTATAATCATCAAAATTTTTTAGACCGATAAAATTTTTAAGATCTTCAAGAGTAAAGGCCTCTCCAACATTTTTTAAAAATAAGTTAATTTTAGGCAATAAGGGTTCTAATCGGTCAAACATTGTCCGGCATTTTAACATATTAATCGTTTTTTTTCAAGATTGAGGGAAAAAGGTATTGAAACTTGATTGGATGACAAAATGTGGGAAACTCGCAATAGCGAAGATACAAAGCAATAGCTAGGGCTATAAAACAAAGCAGAAATATAGTACAATACTATGGATATTGAGTAAGGCAAATTAGTATTATGGGAGATGGAAATGGATTTTATACATGATAGAAGCAGTAATATTCCTTTTAGCCTCCATGACAGCAAAATAAAGAAAATCATCTTTAATGACGACATATTGACATTAAAGATAGATAAATTATTTCGGTATACCGAAAATGGAGAAAAAAAATATTCCGGAGATGTCGTATTTTATGGCAGCGACTTAGATGAATGTAGTGTTTGGATATTTGACAAAATTGTTTATGAGGGAGATTTTTCAGGGAAAGCCATCGGGTTAAAAGAATATATTGAAAAATTTTCCGGCATGGAGTTTGAAATTTTAACGGAAGGATACTTCGGATATAACACAACATATACAGGATGGCTTTGGGAAGAAGGAAAAGAGCCTGTGTCAGCCTCTATGTATATTTGGAATACCGGCGATATGGTTTATAAGATTGATGAATAAATTAGAAATAGGATATCCTATAACCTGCTCCTTCCCTTGACTTTTTTTGATAATAAGTTAAAATAGTCTTATGAGTGAAATTAAAGGTTTTGAGTGGGAAGACTCATTAAGTGTAGGATATAATACAATCGATTTACATCATAAGAAACTTTTAACTATAATGGAACAGTTTAAAAATTTATTTGACTTGCCTCAAGAAGAATACAAACTAAAAATAGGTAAAATACTAAAAAGTTTATCCGATTACACCTATTATCATTTTGAAGAAGAAGAAAAAGTAATGAATGAATACGGTTATCCCGATTTAAAAGAACATGCAGAAATACATAAATCTTTTATAAAAAAAATTAGAGAATCGATTGTGCCTTTAGCCTCCGGCAATATCGAAACAGGGCTTCAATTTTACGATTTTTTGGGCAGGTGGCTTGTTGACCATATAGCCGGTGCAGATCACGACTGGTCTGAATACATCCATAAAGAACATCCCGAAGCCCAATTTTAAGCATTCTCCCTTTGACATTTGTACTTTAGTTACGCCTACTTGAAATTTGCTGCATTTTGGTCTATACTTGAAAACGTTGAAATTTAAGGAAAGTAAATGCTTGAAAATATATCGGTAAAAAACATAGCTTTAATAGACAACCTCTTTGTAGAATTCGAAAATGGCTTAAATGTTTTAAGCGGTGAAACAGGCGCCGGTAAGTCGATATTAATCGGCTCCTTAACGCTCCTTCTTGGAGGAAAAACATCTACCGACCTTATACGCTCAGGTACCGATGAGGCCGTAGTATCGGGAAGCTTTTTTATCGGGAATGAACACAGCGAGGCCTTAAAATGGCTTGCAGAACATGGAATCGAACCTGAAGATAACCGTATTCTTATCCGCCGCAATTTAAAACAAAACGGCCGATCCAATGCTTGGATACAGAGTACACCGGTAACAAGGAACGAACTTGAAGACTTCACCTCTCTTTTGGTGGATATCCACGGCCAGCACGATCATCAGTCTCTTTTTAGAATTGCAGAACACCGCCGTTTTTTGGACAGCTTTGCAGGCATAAACAACGAAGTGAAAATGTTTACCTCTCTTTATGCCGAACTTGCCGAAAAAAGAACAGAGCTTGAAAACTTAAACCTTTCCGAAAAAGAACTTGCCGAAAAACAAGAGCTTTTGCAGTTTGCCATCGACGAAATAACAAAGGCAAAATTAAAAGAAGACGAAAAAGAAGAGCTTGAAACTGAAGAAAAAAGATTAAACCAATTTGAAAAACTCTTTGAAGCTTTAAACACGGCTTCTCAGCTTTTTTCCGATGAATCGGGCATCATCAGCCTTACAAAAAAGGCCATGCATAACCTTGAAACTGCAAAAAATTGCGATGAGGAGCTTGAAGACCTCTCAAAAAGACTTGAAACCGGCTATTACGAATTAGACGATATAAGTTCTTCTATAGATTCTTATCTTTCAAAGCTGACCTTTAATCCTGAAAGGGTGGAACAAGTACAGGAAAGGCTTTCTTTAATATATAAGTTGACAAAAAAATACGGGGCAACGATACACGATGTCTTAAACTATGCTCAAAATGCCGAAGAACAGCTTGAAAGTCTTTCCAAACGGGAGGCCGGAAAATCGGAGCTTGAACAGAAAATAGGAATTTTGCAGTCAAAGCTTTTAAAACTGGGAAGAATCCTATCCGAAAAACGCAAGGAGGCATCTTCAAAACTTCAAAAGGAGGTTGAAGAAGTTCTTTCCAATTTAGGTATGCCCAAAACAAAATTCCAAGTGCGGGTTGACACTCGGCTCCCTGAGGGAAATAGGCTTTCGGCAAATCCTTACGGTTTTGACGATATCGAATTTATGATAAGCCCCAATGCGGGGGAACCATTAAGGCCTCTTGCCAAAATTGCATCAGGGGGAGAGCTTTCTCGCGTTATGCTTGCCTTAAAAACGGTACTTGCGGAAGGAGATGAAGCGGACACCCTAATATTTGATGAAATCGATACCGGCATCGGCGGAGAAGTTGCGGTAAATGTAGCTTCCCATATGAAAAAGCTGTCTAAAAAAAAGCAAATTCTTTGCATTACTCACCTTGCGGTAATCGCATCTCATGCCGATAATCACATTAAGATAGAAAAAAATACGATAGGGCAAACTACCAAAACCTCGGCAGCAGCTGTTTCAGGTAAGACAAGGCTTGAAGAAATAGCAAGAATGCTGGCCGGAGACGAATTAAGTGAGGCATCTCTCAGACATGCTGAAGAGCTTCTGTTAAAATATGTCCGATAGAGGAGATTATTGTGGACGGGGAAAAAAGCGGAAACAGAGAACTTTATACAAAACGGGTTCACGAATATGATCAGGTGATAAACCAAATTTTAAAACATGAAGAAAATATTCTTTCGCTTATAAAAAAAGACACATTCGGTGCCGCTTATAAAAGGCTGGTACTTGCCGATGAGATGATTTACTTGGCAACCCTTTATCTGGCAAAATTCAGGCTATCTGTAGCCCTCCTCGGCGGAAAAAACGAAAACATTCTAAATGAAGCGCGAAAAACCCTGTATAAGCCCATAATCTACCTTGAAGAAATTGTAACCGACCTCATAGATGCTCCTTTTTCGGAATATGAAGAAAGCGTCGGCCGGATTTCAAAGATTACCGAAAAACAAAGATATTATCTTATACGAAAACTGGGCCTGGTGATAAACTTGGTAATAGATGCATACGGGGAAAATACCAAATGGCGTTGGTCCTTTATCGACATAGAAGCCCGTTTTGCAGTAGTTGCAAAAAACATAATGGACCTAAAAGAAATAAGCCAAACAGGCTTAAACCCTCATGCGGATGATTATGATACTGTAATATATCATCTTAGGCTTGTAAAAAAACTTTTTACAAAGGCAGCCGACAAATACCGCGAAAAATATGAAATTGTTACAAACAACATAAGCGACTTCCGCACTGCAATCCTCTTTTTGGAAGGCTTAAGAAGGGTGCACATGGTTTTAAATGAGCACAGGGAAGTTGAAGAAATTAAACGTAAAATCGAAATCTGGAAAGATAAAATGGAAAAAGATCTAAAACAAAAGGATAAACCTAAAAAATGATTTTTACGACAAAAACCGTTTTAAAATTATTTGAGGCTTTCTCAATCCAGCGTTGGAACGATCTTATCCGGCCCTTTGAAATAGTCGAAATGGATAAAACAGCCGAAAAGACCTTTTTAGCCTATATAATCGGAAAATATGAAGAAAAAAAAGGTAAAAAAATCGATTGGGATAGGATAATCGACGGTTCCGTTTTTGATATTTTAAGAAAAATAGCCCTTTGCGATATAAAGGCGCCGGTGCAAAGAAAAATCCGAAAAGAATACCCTGAAGAATATAAAAAAATTAACGAATGGATATTCGAAAAATATAATGATATTTTTCCCGATGGAGAATTTAAGGCTAAATTTCATTCATATCTTTTTGAAGAACCCGATAAAGATGATATAACATGGAAGGTTTCACGGGCCGCACATAAATATTCTACAATAAGAGAATTTGAAATGCTTAAACCGGTAAACGAAGCATTCCGTTTAACCGAAATTGACGGCTTTTTAAAGGAAGAAATCTGCGAGTTTATGGATTTAACCGGCATTCAGCTTCTCCTTGCAAACCAAAATCCTCATAAACTTATAACCGAAATAGAAAAATTGAGATTTCAGATCCGCTGGAATCAGACGCCGAGAGTTCCTCCAACAACAGTGCTGGGCCACTCCTTTTATGTTGCAGCCCTAACCCTTTTAATGTGTTACGATTTAAACATTAATAAGGAAAGAAGATATAACAATTTTTTTTCGGCCCTATTTCATGATCTTCCTGAAGCGGTTACAAGGGATATTATTTCGCCCGTAAAACAGGCAACGGATCACTTGCCCGCCGTAGTAAAAGAAATTGAAGAGCGCATAGTAAAGGACGAGCTTTTACCCTTGATGGACGAATCTTTTATAGATGAGGTTATGTATTATATATCCGATGAATTTGAAAACAGGGTTATTGTAGACAAACAGGTAAAAATTGTAAGTTTTGAAGAGTTATCGCAAAAATATGCCGATAAGGAATTTAAGGCTACGGATGGACGCTTGGTAAGGGTTGCCGACCAGATAGCAGCCTTTGTTGAGGCCGAAAGCTCAATCAAATACGGAATTACATCCAAGCATTTGGAAGAAGGCCGCAAAAACATACTGGGAGCTTATCCCGTAGGAACAAAGATAAATAATTTAAGCACGGATGTATTTTTTAATGCATACCGTTAATTGGGAGTATCGATAAACAGTTCGGCAAAAATACAGCCTCACTGTTTATTGGTATTGTATGTAGTTTTGCAAAGCAAAACTACTTGAAAAAACTTTTTTCGGAAGCTTCAGCTTCCTGCAAAAAGCTTTTATAGGAGTAGACATGAACAAGGTAGAAATGGATAGGGACATTTTTTTTCATGAAGTAAAACAAACCGCTATTTTTTCGTGCATTGAAGATGCGGATTTAATGCAGATAATAGATTTTTCTGAAATTCTTTCCTATGAACGAGGCGAAAGTATTATTACCGAAGGTACCGAAAACAATGGATTTTTTGTATTATTAAGCGGAAAACTTGAAATAGTAAAAAGCGGAAAATGGGGAGATGTAAAAATAGGTATTTTACAAAACAATGCAAGCTTCGGTGAAACATCTCTCTTTAAAGATCAGCCTGCAACGGCCACCGTAAACGCCTTGGATCCTTCGACAATCCTCCTAATATCTAAAGAGCAATTTACGGCATATATAAAAGCTCACCCAAAAGCAGGAAACGTTATCCTAACCTATATAGTTTTTAGTCTATTGCAAAAACTCAATACCACAAATGAAGAAAGGGTACAGGAAAAGAACATTGAATTCTCTCCGGAAGATTTAGCTTCTATGGTCGATATGTTTAGCCCTCAAAATACGGAATCATGATAACGGTAGTTTAATAAAGAGGATTAATGTATAAAAAAAATATTTTACGTCTTTTATTTTTTATATTTTTCTCATTTTTCTGCTTTGCAGAAGATATCGTGCATATAATCGAAAAAGGAGACACCCTCTATTCTATCAGTAAAAAATATAACACGCCTGTAGATTCTATTCTCAAAAAAAATAACTTAAGCGATCCTTCAAAAATAAAAATAGGACAAAAACTGATAATTCCGGTAGGAAGTTCTGCAAAAAATGATAAAAAAACTAATACCAAAACTAATTCGGAAGAACTTACTCATGTGATACAAAAAGGGGATACTCTTTACGCCTTGGCTAAAAAATTCGGAGTTAAATTTTCAGATATTCTTAAACTAAACGGCCTTAGCGAAAAAACGCCCCTCAAAATAGGCCAAATTTTAAAAATTCCTCAAGGTAAATCCCAAGGCTCGGACAAAGAGCAGAAGAGCAATTCAGCCCAAACCGATAAGCAAAACAAGATCTCAACTACAAAAGCAGCGTCAGATAAGAATTCTCAGGCTGTAAAGCCGAGCACCTCTACAAAGCAGGCCGATTCCAAGCTCCTTTGGCCCGTTCCGGCCTCAAAGGTTTCCTATCTTTCAGGGAAAATTACCGGAGTCGTTATAGATTCGGTAAAAGGACAGGCCGTAAAAGCCGTAAGCTCGGGGAAGGTCGTATCTACAGGCCCGCACCGAGGCTTCGGGCAGGTCGTATTTGTTCAATCTAAGACAAAACACATCTATGTTTACGGCGGAATGGAAAAAATCGTCGTAAAAAAAGGCGATACAATCGCCGTAGGTCAAAAGCTGGGTGAATTGGGTGTGGAACTATTCAGCGGTAAGGCAAGACTTTACTTTATGGTCTACGATAAAAATAAGCCCATCGACCCTGCAAAGGCCCCGAGAGGCCTCTAGTTTTTACTAAAAGCCTATTTTCCTCTCAATTTCATTTTTTTACCATTTATTTGTATTTTACGCTCGACTTTTCGGCAAAACTGTAGTATGCTATAAGTACAATGAAATTGTGTGGAGGAAATTATGAACATTAACATTCAAGCAGTAAAATTTACGATGGACGAGGATCAGAAAAAATATCTTGATCAAAAGTTTAAAAGAATTGAATATGCGGATAATCTTATTACCGATATTCAGTGCTTTATCAAACTGGATAAAAAGTTTATCTACGACACAACAATTAACTTTAGGTGGGGGGGCACGGCTCATGTTTCAACCGAAAACTATGAGTTTGAGGCCGGCGTCAATAAAATGATGGATATAGCCGACCAAAAAGTCAAAAAAGAAAAGGACAAGGTTCAAGAAAAGAAATAAACTTGATTTAAGTTTTTAATTTAAGGGAGCTCGAAAAAAGCTCCCTTTTTTCATTTTAAACCGGTAATTTTAAACTATTAAAACAACCTAAAATCAGGCAAGGTCTGTTTACAAAAAGGCCTTAAATGTGTATAGTAAAAACATGGCTAACATAAGCTTTTCGGTGCTCAACCTTTTGGAATTAGACCTTAAAAAACATGACTCCCTTGAATTAACCTGTGTATCGGGGAGAATGGGACTTTCCAATAAGATTCTGGAACCTAATATCAACCGTCCGGGACTTGCCCTTTCAGGGTTTTTCGATTCATTTGCAAATGAAAGAGTACAGCTTTTCGGACGAGGAGAGTATGCCTATCTTGCCACCCTTACGGAAAAAAAAGACCTGTCCACAATCGAAAAAATGTTTTCTTTTAAAATTCCCTGCTGTTTATTTTCAAACGATTTAAAACCTCCAAAGGAATTTTTAGAAATAAGCGATAAGCATAATTGCCCTATTTTGACTTCAACTCTTTCTTCAAATGAACTGGCCTTACGCCTCTTACGAATCCTATCGAATACCTTTGCACCTAAAATTTCTTTACATGGAGTCTTAGTTGAAGTTTTCGGCCTAGGCATTCTCATAATGGGCAGCTCAGGAGTCGGAAAAAGCGAAACAGCCCTTGAGCTCATCGAAAGAGGACACCGCCTCGTAGCCGACGATGTGGTCGAAATCTCCTGCATAAACGGAAATACCCTTGTAGGACGGGGAGCCAATAAGATTATAGGCCATCACATGGAAATCAGAGGCTTGGGTATTATAAATATACGCCAACTTTACGGTATAGGTGCTATACGGGAAGTAAAGCAGATTCAGCTGGTTGCAAAGCTTGAAGAATGGGATGCCGAAAAGGTTTATGATAGATTGGGAACTGAGGAACTTACAACGGAAATTCTTGATGTTAAAATTCCTCTGTTGGAAATACCGGTTAAACCCGGAAGGAATGTGCCGATTATTTTAGAAACGGCAGCTAAAAATGAAAGACTAAAGAGTATGGGGTATTTTTCTGCAAGAGAATTCAGCAGAAATGTGCTTAGATGGATCGAAACCGATTCGGCAAGGACACCCTACTACACTGATAACGATACATATTAAATTTAGGGAAACCCGCTAAAAACTGATGTTTTTAGCGGCTCCTATTAGAAGGATTAAATTATGATTTCAAAAACTATTAAGGTTCAAAATCGGGCAGGAATACATGCCCGCCCTGCAGCTCTTATTGCACAAAAATCGAACAATTTTTCTTCGGAGATTTTTTTATGCAAGGAAGATGCAAAAATAAATGCCAAGTCCGTAATAGGAATTATAACTATGGCAGCAGCCTACGGCACGGAGATAACCTTAACCTGCGATGGGCCTGATGAAAAGGAAGCCTGCGAAGCAATCGAAACTATTTTTAACAATAAATTTGAAGAAGAATAATTTTTTTTAGTTTTATGGAGGTATGTCATGAGATTTGATGATTTAAAGAGCCATGCAAGGCTTTTTTCGGAGTACACCGAACTTAGGGTTCAAGAAAATACGGCTATGTCGGTTGCAGCCCTAAACGGTGATCTTGTAAACAATGTTCAAGCCCGAAAAGCCGGAGTTTGTGCCCGCTCTTTTAAGGACGGGGTATGGGGCTTTGCCTCATCACCCGAACAAACGGACGAGGCCATAGCCTCATCTATAAAATCGGCAAGCGAAAATGTTAAGTTTTTAGCTAAAAAAACGGGAAGCTGTCAAGCAGAACTTCCTGCCTTTACGGGACAGGGCACCTACGGAAAATACGATCCTTCCAAGGATGCCGATCAAAAGGAAGCTATAGACTTTATAAAAGACCTTGAAAACTACACGGCAAAAAAATATCCCGAACTTCAATCAAGAATTTTTAGAATCTCGGCCAATGGAACCGAAAGGCATCTTATTACCTCGGACAAGGCTGATGCCCACACCTATATCTCAAGGGCAAATTTAATGGTGAGCTTTAAGCTCCTTTCGGAAGGCCAACCCATAGGCCTCTACGATGTATTCGGAGGCTACGGTCAATTTAAAAACCTCTTCGATAAGCCTAATCTTTACTATTCTAAAATAGACGAAATGGTTGAAAACCTAAAACAAAAGGCGGCCGGAGTCTATGCTAAGCCCGGTATTCACGATGTTGTACTCGGCCCCGACCTTGCAGGTATCCTTGCCCATGAAGCAATAGGACATACCACAGAATCGGACTTCGTAATGTCCGGTTCCATTGCAGCAGACTTTATGAATAAGGAAGTTGCGACTCCATTGGTAACACTCGTAGACTTTGCCTACGAGTGTAACGGCAAAATCTGCCCCGTTCCGATTTGGATAGACGACGAGGGAGTTGCTGCAAAGGATGCCGTTATAATAAAGGACGGAATCTTACGATCCTATATGCATAATAAACAGTCGGCAGCCATCTTCAAGGTAGACCCTACAGGAAACGCCCGTGCAAACGAGTTTTCGGATGAGCCTTTGGTACGTATGCGGAACACCGCAATTCTCCCCGGAAAGGATAAACTAAAAGACATGATAGCGAGCATCGATAACGGCTACTATTTTGTACGCTCATCGAATGGGCAGGCCGACTCTACAAGCGAATTTATGTTCGGCGTAGTGCTCGGTTATGAAATTAAAAACGGAAAAATCGGCAGGGCCGTAAAGGATTGCACTATAGCGGGAGTAGCCTTCGACATGCTTAAAACCGTAACAATGGTAAGCGACGATATGAGTTGGAGCAATGCCGGCATGTGCGGAAAAAAGCAGCTCATCAATGTAGGAATGGGCGGGCCTGCAATCAAGTGTAAAATCGGAGTAGGAGGACGGGAATAATGAGCGGATTTGACGGAATAAAACATACGGAATTTATCTTGGATGCCCTTAAAAAAGAGGGAGCCGATAAGGCTACGGCAAGGGTTTCAAAAAGCGTAAAAAGTGAAATGAATATTGATGCAGGCCGTTTAAGCCTTTACAGGAGCACAACGGATATTTCAGTTTCGATGACCTCCCTTGTAGAAACTAAAAAGGGCTATATTGCAGGAAACGATTTAAGCGAAAAGGCCTTAAAAGAAAATGCAGCAAAGGCTGTTTCTCTTTCTCGTTCTTCCGAAAAAGATGACGGGAACGATATTTCACCTATGCAAAAGGGAGAAACTCTTTCCTACGGCGATACGGAACCCAATAACGAAAAAATGTATGAAAGGCTAAAAGAATTTTTAGATTATACAAAATCAGCCTACCCTACCTTACAATTAAACCAATGTGTTTTGGACTTTACACGAAGCGAACAAAACTTTGCAAACTCAAACGGAGTGCGCTTTACACAAAGCTCAGGCATATACAATTTTGCTGCAATGTTCTTTGCAAAAGACGGCAAGGGTACGAGCAGCTTTAACTATAGCGAAGCCGCTCACCTTAACTTGGATAAGCCCTTAAAGGACTGGGGAAACCTCGATGAGATTATGAGGGAAAACTGCGGGCAAACGGTTACAGCCCCTCTTTCAGGTTCCTTTACAGGGGATATAGTTATAACTCCTATGAGTATGATAGATTTTGTAGGTACTATGCTGGGGCTTTTTATGGGAGATATGCCCCTCATTACAGGCACCTCTATTTGGAAGGATAAATTAAACCAAAAAGTACTATCGGATTTATTTACCCTCCATTCGTTTCCCCGAAAACCGGCGGGCACTGAACTTGAAAGCCTTTACACCGGAGACGGCTTTAAAACCGAAAACAAAACCCTCATCGAAAAAGGCGTTTTAAAAGACTTTGTTTTAGGGCTTTACGGTTCTAAAAAAACAGGACTCCCGCGCTGTGTTTCGGGAGGAGAGGGCTTAATAATAGAAAGCGGAAATACGGCAAAGGCCGATATGATTAAGAATGTCAAAAAAGGAATTTTACTCGGCCGTTTTTCAGGCGGAAACCCTGCCGCAAACGGAGACTTTTCGGGCGTTGCAAAAAACTCCTACCTTATCGAAAACGGCGAAATTACAAAACCTCTTTCCGAAACGATGATAGCAGGAAACATCGTAAAGATGTTCAACGATATAATTTCCGTTTCAAAAGAAAAAGTAGACTACGGAAACGCAATAGTTCCGTGGATGCATTCTACAGGCATTACAATTTCCGGAAAGTAAAATGAGAAAAAACCGCCCTAGCCTTTATTAAGGTTTAGGCGGTTTTTTTGAGGAAAAAATGTTACCTTCTAAAGAAGAAGCTGAAAGATTACTTGAAGAAGCTTATTTACACAATCCCGGCCCTTGGAGAGAACACTCCATTGTTGCAGCCAAGTGTGCGCAAAAAATCGCTTCCGCATGCAAGGACTTGAACCCCGACAAGGCTTATATTTTGGGACTCCTCCATGATATAGGAAGGAGGGAAGGCGTAACAGCCCTTGCCCATGTAATAGACGGTTATGAGTATCTTATGAAATTAGGCTATGATGAGGCTGCCCGAGTATGTATAACTCATTCTTTTTCTATAAAAAAAATAGAAACCTACATCGGCAAAAACGATGTCAGCCCTGAAGCGTATAAAAAAATAAAAAAGCTTATCGACGAATACGAATATGACGATTACGACAGGCTCATTCAGCTATGCGACAGCATTGCTCTCCCTCAAGGCTCTGCAAAAATCGAAGAGAGAATGAGCGATGTAAAAAAACGCCACGGCTATTATCCCCAAGACAAATGGAACAAACATATCGAACTAAAAAAATACTTTGAACAAAAATCCGGCTTGGATATAGATAACCTAGGAATCAGGGTGTAGAGATCGTTTTAATATGTTCTTATTTATACAAGTCCTTTACGGCTTCAATAACGCTTTTAAGATGATGCCGCTTTATTTGTGTATCGGAAGCGTTACCTTCATTCATTTGGTTAATAGAATGTTGGTTAAACGGATAGCCTAAATGTTCTTTTGCATATTCAATATTATCCTCGTTAATAAAATCTTTAATCGGTGTTACTCCTTCATATTCGGTAAAAGGGCCTTGGCAAATATAACCGTCACAAAAATTCTTTAACATAAAAGGTTCATAACCGTATTTATAATAACTTGTTTGCGACTTCAGTAAACCGAAAGGTGAAGAAGCCATATCTACACCGAAGTGACGGTTTTCTTTAGGAAGGAGTGCCATAGCATAATCAATTACGCCGTCAACCGGCAAAACGTAGGGAGCATCATAGCCTTGTACAGATACCCAGGGACAATGCAGCGAAATAGTAAATACCTTATCTTTAATTTTTTCATATAAAGCATTTCCAAATCTAAGATCACCAAAGCGAATAAACTTACCTGTTTTTACATCTGCAATAGGCTGACGGTATTTGGAAAAAGCATGGTGCATACCGCAATAACAAAGCACCTTTTCTCCTATATCGAGCACTTCGGTTTTTACTCTATCCGCCCAATTTTTTTCAGAAAAATTACGGAAAATTTTTTTACGTATTTCAGGATTATTCCTATCAGCTTCCGTTTTTTGAAGAGACCAATCGAGAACATCGTTTATTCCGAGTATGCGCATTTTTTTTGAATCGGGAGGAAGTGAAGCATTTAATTTCCATGCCGCTTTAAAAATATCACAGTATTCATGATAACCTCCAAGCCCTATACTCACATATGCATTTAAATTTATCTTTTGAGCCAGTTTTTCATCATATTGCGGTGCAGTAACAAGGACATCGATAAGAGGCTGATCTTCATATAAGGCAAATTCAATTGCTACAGTGTAAATTCCATTTTCATACAACAAGGGAATTAGTTTTTGTACAAGAAGCGGATCATGTTTTATTCTATGGTATTCACCTAAAATAACGGCATCATGATCTTTAAATTTTTCTATAACATAGGATTCGGGTGTCATATAGTTTTGTAAAACATAATCAGCACAATCCTTAGCCTCTTTCGGAAATTCTTGTTTTGTATTATCCGAAAAACAAGAAATAAATAAACACACACATATTGCCGCTATTCCGAATAGATAGATTTTCTTTTGTAAGTTTTTCATATTTTCCTCCAAAAATGTTTACATAAAATTCACAAGATATATAATAGCATATAAATTTTAATCTGTAAAGGGTAAAAAAATATTGACAAAAAAATATTCGATTTTTATCTTACTAAAGAAAACAAAATAGAATCTTCTAAATTTTCACTATAAAATGTAAGGACATTATATATGTTTTCGATTTCAAGTAAACTGTTATCTAAAAAAGCAAAACTATAGGGTAAAAAACGCTTTATTACATCCCCCTCTTTTATTTTAGGTTCAGGTTCGGATATGGTAATTTTAAAGCCGTTATAATCGATCTCACCCATACAAGGTAAAAATTCAACAGCTTCATTGGTCAAAGGATCTTTTTTGCAAGAAACAGATTCTTTGTTATTGCAGCTTTGTATAATAGAATCTAGCATTTCTAAAAAAAGCGTGTCTGTCGGTGTACCAAAAGCATATCCAATTGCTTCCCATCCTGTATATTCAGAGTTAATTAATTCTTTTAAAAAGC
>ERZ772960.1578-NODE-1578-length-17926-cov-15.277097_pt1 | contig 17926 bp, 18 predicted proteins | sample MGYA00580678_ERZ772960 | MGnify/ENA primary metagenome ERZ772960 (study PRJEB29015, sample SAMEA2737930) | human oral metagenome | biome: human oral; feature: human-associated habitat; material: dental | place: China | collected 2059 ... | reverse complement strand
TCAAGGAAGCATGGAGCAATGTGGTCGAGTTCCGTCCGAACTTCGAGACGATGGAGACGAATCCGCAGTTCGCACAGATCGTGCCGCCCAGTGATATGGTTGTGCTCGTCACGATTCACATCAAAATGGGCGAAGTTGAAGGCATGATGAACATCTGCATTCCCTATCTGGTGCTTGAGCCGGTCATGTCGAAGCTCACCACGTCGTTCTGGGTGGCATCCTCCGTAGATAAGGAGAGTTCGCCCGAGCAAGTGGCGGAGCTTCAGCGCAAGATTGAGCGTACCAGAGTGGCATTCTCTGTGGAGCTTGGCTCGGTCAATATTACGATCAATGAATTCCTGACGCTTGGATACAATGATGTGCTTCAGCTTGATACGCTGACAAAGGATGAACTCGTCTGTTACGTCGGTTCCAATGCGAAGTTCCGTGCCCGTCCGGGCACGTCCGGGAAACGTATGGCTGTGCAGATATCCGGCATTATAGAAGGAGATGACGACGCGAATGAGTGATGATATGATCTCGCAGGAGGAGATTGACGCCCTCTTGAGCGGTGGGGCGGCAAGCGATCCGCCTGCCGAGGAAGCCGCAGCTGACTCGTCTTCTGCCGGTGATGATGGCGGTATTTCCGATCTGGAGCGCGACGCACTCGGGGAAATCGGAAATATTTCAATGGGCGGTGCGGCAACGACACTTTCCGTCCTCCTCGGACGCAAGGTGTCGATCACGACACCGACCGTCTCGGTGTCCAATCTGCGTACGCTCAAAGAAAAATATCCCGTACCGTTCCTCGTCGTTGAGGTCGGCTACAGCATCGGGATTGAAGGGAACAATGTCCTCTGTATCCAGGCAAAGGATGCGGCGATCATCGCCGACCTGATGATGGGCAATGACGGGACGAATCCCGATCAGGAACTGAGCGAACTGCATATGAGCGCGGTCAGCGAATGCATGAACCAGATGATGGGCAGCGTTGCGACCTCGCTTTCCTCGATGTTCAGCAAGAAAGTTGATATTACACCGCCGGTTGTTACGCTGGTTGACCTTGGGACAGAGGAAGTTGTCTCCAAACTCCTCGACAAGGTGGATCCCATTATTCAGGCATCGTTCCGCATGGAGGTGGACGGCCTCATTGACAGTGAGATCATGCAGCTCCTGCCGGTTGATGTTGCAAAGGATATGGTCGACGCACTGATGAATCAGTCGGCGGACGTCGACAACGAGGAAGAAGCTATTGTGGCGGCAGCTGCGCCGCCGCCTCCCGCCGCCGCACCTGCGCCGGCGCCGGCACCGGCTGCACCTCCGGCTGCAGCTGCTGCACCTGCAAACTATGGATATGGAGCACCGCCTATGCAGCCACATGTCGCATCGAATGTGCCGGTGCAGTCGGCGCAGTTTACGCCGCTGAGCACTACCCCGGTACAGATCAACGATGCCAATATCGGTCTTATTCTCGATGTTCCCCTTCAGGTCAACGTGGAGCTTGGTCGGACGAAGAAGTCGATCAAGGATATTCTCGATCTCACGAAGGGATCCATCGTAGAACTGGATAAACTTGCCGGTGAACCCGTCGATATCATGGTCAACGGCAAGTATCTGGCGAAGGGCGAAGTTGTCGTCATCGACGAGAATTTCGGTGTCCGTATCACGGAGATCGTCAGTCCTCTGGAGCGCGCTGCGCGTCTCCAGTAACGGAAGGAATATGGAACTTTTGGGAGTAGTGTAGAAAATCCTTGTCATAAAGGGGACTTTTCGTTATAATGAGTAACGATAAAAGGCACATACTCTTTATGTGGCTGGTTCACACCCTTTGGATGAGGGATGTTCTGACGGATTAAGGAGAGATGAGAAAATGGCAACTCGCGTTCTGGTCGTTGATGATGCAGCATTTATGCGAATGATGGTGAAGGACATCCTGTCGAAGAACGGTTATGAAATCGTTGGCGAGGCTGAGAACGGCATGAAGGCTCTGGAAAAGTATCAGGAGCTCAAGCCCGACCTCGTGACGATGGATATCACCATGCCGGAGATGGACGGCATCACCGCTGTGAAGGAGATCAAGAAAGTCGATCCCGCAGCGAAGGTCGTTATGTGCAGTGCTATGGGTCAGCAGGCGATGGTTATCGAGGCGATTCAGGCAGGTGCGCGTGACTTCATTGTGAAGCCGTTCCAGGCGGATCGCGTGCTGGAGGCCATTCGCAAAGCCGTCGGCTGATGAACGGACGGATAGTTTCGCTGTCCCTGTGGCTTGGATGTCTCTTTCTTTTTTTGTGCATGGGAGATGTGTCTGCTGCAGGTGAGACGGGCGGCGGATATTTAGCCGGATATGAAGAGGCTGACCCGCGCCCGTCGGCCGTGTCATGGTGGTCGACGGTCGCCTATGTGGTCAGCCTTTTTGCTGTCTTTGCATTTGTCGTTGTGCTTGCGTACGTTGTCGCACGCACCTTTGGCAAACAATCCATGCAGCGTCTTGCGGCACGCGGAGGGCAGGTCTATCTGCAGCTGCCGCTCGGACCGAACCGCTCGGTCTGCGTGGTGGAGCTCTTTGGGCGTGTGTTTGTGCTCGGTGTGACGGATGCGAATATCCACCTGATTACGGAGATTGATGATCCGGAAACCGTGGAGGAGATTCGTGCTTCAACGCCGTTGGAAGGCGGCGTCTTTCAGGAGCAGTTCGGCTCACTGTCGAATTTCGTTCAAAAGATACCGCCGCTTTTCCGAAAGTAAGGGAACGGGAAGAAATGGGGGGACGGGATTGGAGCGCAAAATACTTGTTTTGGGGAGTGCGGCGCTCCTCCTGCTGCTGGGAATGGGACATGCAGGGGCGGCACCGCTGATCCCGACGGTCAGTCTCAATGTTGGGACATCGGAGAATCCACAGGAAGTTGCGACAACCATGCAGCTTCTGGCAGTGCTTACGGTAGTTTCTCTTGCTCCTGCGATTCTCGTGATGACGACATCCTTTGTCCGCATTGTTGTGGTCATCGGATTCCTGCGCAACGCACTCTCAACACAGAATGTACCGCCGAATCAGGTGGTCATTGCGCTGTCGCTCTTTCTGTCGTTCTACATCATGGCACCCTATTGGGGGCAGGCAAATGAGAACGGCATACAGCCCTATCTTGCGGGGCAGATTTCGCAGGAACAGGCTCTTGAGAATATCGTGGATCCAATGCGTGAGTTCATGTTCCGCCAGACGCGGGAATCCGATCTCGCGCTCTTTGTCAACCTATCGGATGCGCCGCGCCCGGAGGGGCCGGAGGATGTGTCAACGTTCACGTTGATCCCTGCATTCATCATCAGCGAACTCAAGACGGCGTTTCAGATCGGATTTATGATCTATATTCCGTTCATCGTCATCGACATGATCGTTGCGAGTACGCTCATGTCGATGGGTATGATGATGCTGCCGCCGGTCATGATCTCCCTGCCGTTCAAGATCCTCTTGTTTGTTATGGTGGATGGCTGGCATCTCCTGATCCAGTCGCTCATCATGAGTTTCCGTTAGTGGGGAGGCAGGGCGATGTCCGGAGATTTGGTCATCCAGCTTGCGCAGGAGGCTCTCATGATCGTCCTCCTGGTCTCTGCTCCCATGCTGGGACTTGGACTGATCGTAGGCCTTTTGGTTGCAGTATTTCAGGCGACCACCTCGATTCAGGAGCAGACACTCGCGTTCATCCCGAAGATCATTGCGGTCTTTGTCGCTATTCTGATCTTTGGTCCGTGGATGCTGCGCATCATGGTCGAGTACGTGACAAATGTGTTTGTCAATCTGCCGATGTATTTGCGCTGAAAGGAGTGTCAGCGCATGGATCTCTACGAACTCCTGCAAGGGCATATTGCGGTGTTTTTGCTCGCACTGACACGCATCAGCGGTATCTTTCTCGTGTCCCCGTTCTTTGGAAGTATGAATATCCCGCCGTATTTTCGCGTGGGGTTCGCACTTGCAATGACCGTTCTGCTCTTTCCCGTCATCGACGGACTTGAAAGCCCTGCTGCACCCGAGAGCATTATCATGTTTGCAGCCGCCGCAATCGGTGAACTCTTTATCGGCTGGCTGATCGGCTTTGTAGGGTATATCTCCTTTGCGGCGATTACAATGGCGGGTAAGGTCATGGATATGCAGGTGGGCTTTGCCATTGTCAATGTTGTCGACCCAACTTCCGGTCAGCAGATACCGCTCATCGGAAGTTTTCTTTATAATTTGGCGATCATCATTCTGCTCGTTACCAATGGGCATCATATGATTCTTGCCGCGCTTGTGGAGAGTTTCCGCACCGTACCGATCGCAGGCTTGGAGCCGAACATCTCGATGGCTCTTCTCATTGCGAACTTTACAAACGGGATCTTTCTCACGGGAATGAAGATCGCGATGCCGATTACCTTTGCCCTTCTGCTCACGAACGTTGGGCTGGGCATCCTCGCGCGTACGATGCCGCAGATGAACATTTTCGTTGTCGGCATACCGATGCAGCTGATGATCGGCATTACCGTGCTGTCGATGGTGATTCCGTTTTATGTCCTGTTTTTGGATGTGCTGTTTCATGAAATGTATGGAAATATATCACTCGCGTTACGCGCTCTCCAATAGAAGCGGCTTTGTCTTTGATCTGCAGCGGTTCGCGGGCGAAAAGACAGAGGAGCCGACGGCGAAGAAGCGTGCCGACGCACGCAAGAAGGGGCAGGTTGCCCGCAGTCAGGAAATCAACAGCGCGTTTGTGCTGCTCATCGGTTTCTTTGCGTTGAAACTGCTGTGGGACTCCATCTATTTCACGATTGCGACCTATACAACCTATGTGTTCAGCAATCTGAATCAGACGGTGGACACGGAGAATATCCTCCGCATCTTCATCGGTATTGTCATCATTCTTGCCAAGACCGCGTTTCCCATCATGATCTTCATCATGCTGATCGGGCTTGCGGTCAACTTTTTCCAGGTGGGACTCAACTTCAACACGGAGTCCATCGAGTTCAAACTGGACAAGCTGAATCCAATCAACGGATTCGGCCGTATCTTCTCGAAGCGTTCCCTCGTGGAGCTGGCAAAATCCTTTTTCAAGATCCTTGTGATCGGGTTCTTTCTCTACCGCTTCATCCATGAACAGATCCTTGCGATGCCGCAGTTTATGTTCTTTGACTTGACGACGAGCCTCGCACTCGTTGCCGAGATCATCTTCCGAATGGCGTTCGTCGTCATCGGCGTGATCATGATCATGTCGTTTCTGGACTATGGCTATCAGAAATGGCAAACGACGCAGGATCTCAAGATGTCGAAACAGGAAGTCAAGGACGAGATGAAGCAGACGGAGGGCGATCCGCAGATCAAGGGAAAGATCCGCCAGAAACAGCGACAGATGGCAATGGCGCGCATGATGAAGGAAGTCCCAAAGGCGGATGTCATCATTACGAACCCGACCCACTATGCCGTAGCACTTTCCTATGAACAGGGCATGACGGCACCGACGGTCATTGCAAAGGGGCAGGATCTCGTCGCGCAGCGCATCAAGGAGATCGGACGTGAGGCGCGTGTGCCGATCATCGAGAACAAGCCGCTTGCGCGCACGCTGTTCGCCGTCGTCCAGGTGGGCGACTCCGTGCCGCAGGAGCTCTATCAAGCGGTTGCAGAGGTGCTCGCCTATGTCTATCGACTCAAACATGGACGGCGCGGCGCATGAGCAGACGGCCTTGAATTTGCCTCACGTTTTGGCAGATTCATGCAGAAGTGCGGTTATTCCATGACGAAAGTCTTAATTAGTGTTTGACGTACTTGCAATATTTGGTATAATATTGAGGGGAACGAAGAATCCGTTCGGCCCCAAGGGAACGAGGGAGTGATGAGAGCATGGCAGCACCGCAGACCGGCAGTGTAAATCCCCTTGCATCCGGTAATCTCATACAACGATACAGTGATGTTCTGATCGCCGTCGCCATCGTGACAATCGTCATTATGATGATTATTCCGCTGCCGACGATTCTGCTTGACATTCTTATCTGTCTGAATATTACGATTGCACTGCTTGTCGTGATGTCGGCAATCTACAATGTGGAGGCACTTGACCTGTCGGTCTTCCCCTCCCTGCTCCTCATTACGACATTGTTCCGATTGGCACTGAACATATCGTCTACGCGACTGATCCTCCTCAACGGCGATGCCGGTGAGGTCATTACTGCGTTTGGCAACTTTGTTGTCGGCGGCAATGCCGTGGTCGGGTTCATCGTGTTCGTCATCCTCGTCATTGTCAATTTCATCGTTATCACGAAGGGCTCGGAGCGCGTGGCGGAGGTTTCGGCACGCTTTACCCTCGACGCGATGCCCGGCAAGCAGATGGCGATCGATGCCGATCTGAACCAAGGAGCGATCACGGATGCGGAGGCAAAGCGACGCCGTGAAAAGGTACAGCGCGAATCCGACTTTTTCGGAGCCATGGACGGTGCTTCAAAGTTTGTCAAGGGAGACGCGATTGCCGCAATCGTCATCATGCTCATCAACATTGGCGGCGGCTTTGTCATCGGTATGCTGCAGCGCGATATGAGTGCGGCGCAGTCACTTCAGACCTATACCCTGCTGACGGTTGGTGAGGGACTTGTTGCGCAGATTCCGGCGCTCCTCATTTCGACGGCGACCGGTATCATCGTTACGCGCTCGGCGGCGGAGGGCAACCTTGGCGGCGATCTCGTCAAGCAGCTCTTCCACAATGCGCGTATTTTCATGATTCTCACGGGCGTGCTGCTCTTCCTTGCCATTATGCCGGGGCTGCCGGGGGTTCCTTTCACGGTGCTCGCCGTGATCTGCGGCGTCATCGCATGGAATCTGAGGCGCGGTCAGGCGGTCGAGCAGGAGGTGCAGCAGGTCGAGCAGAAGGCAAAGGCAAAGAAGGAGGCGACGACACCCGAAAATATTGTCTCGCTCCTTCAGGTCGACCCGATGGAGCTCGAGATCGGCTACAGCCTCATCCCCCTTGTCGATACAGGACAGGGCGGCGATCTCCTCGACCGCATCGTCATGATCCGGCGGCAGTGTGCGCTTGAGCTCGGTCTTGTTGTGCCGACGATCCGCATTCGCGACAACATCCAGATCAAGCCGAATGCGTACATCATCAAACTCAAGGGCATTGAGATCGCGCGCGGCGAGCTGATGCTCGACCACTATCTCGCGATGAACTCGGGGACGGTGTTCGAGGAGGTGCCGGGCATCGAGACAACGGAGCCCGCGTTTGGACTGCCCGCACTCTGGATCTCGGAGAACGAGCGCGAGCAGGCGGAGCTGAACGGCTACACCGTGGTCGATGCGGTATCCGTGCTCGCGACGCATCTCACGGAGATCATCAAGCAGCACGCCGCTGAGATTCTCGGGCGTCAGGAGACCCAGAACCTCCTCGACAATCTGCAGAAGACCAACGGCGCGCTCGTGGATGAAGTCGTTCCGAACCTTCTCAGTGTGGGCGAGGTGCAGAAGGTGCTTGCAAACTTGCTGCATGAGCGCATCTCCATCCGCGACATGAGTACCATCCTCGAGGTGCTCGCCGACTACGCTGCGGCGACGAAGGATACGGACATTCTGACGGAGTATGTGCGCCATGCGATGGCACGTCACATCACGCAGCAGAATGTGCAGAACGGGGTTCTGCCGTGCATTACACTCGACCCGGCACTTGAAAACAAAATTGCGGGCGGTGTACAGCGTACGGAGCACGGCTCCTATGTCAGCCTCGATCCCGACTCCATGCAGAAACTGCTGACGGCACTGCAGGAGGAGTTGAAGAAACTGACGGATCAGGGTTATCAGCCGATCGTGCTGACGAGTCCGACCGTGCGGCCCTATTTCCGCAATCTTGTTGAACGCTCGATTGCGGGGCTGATCGTCCTCTCCCATGCGGAGATTGAGCAGAATGTTGAAATCCAGATCCTTGGGGTGGTGAGAATCTAAGTGCAAGTCCGAACGGTGCGCGCATCTTCCGTGAAAGAAGCAATGGAACAGATCAAGGATGAGCTCGGAAGCGATGCCGTGCTCCTCCATACAAAAAAATATCGTGAAGGCGGTGTCCTCGGCGGCGCAGAGATGATCGAGGTGACCGCAGCTGTCGACGAGGCACAGGCTCGCGTGCCGCATGTACCGTCGGCCTATGTGCCGCCGGCTGCGCCAATCCTGCCGTCCAATGTGCTCAATCAGTATCGGATGAACGACTCTGTGCGTGAGGCGGCGATGGCAATGCCGGCCGGCGGCGTTCAACCCTCGTACGATACCTATGGCGGTGATGCGCCTGCCTATCTGCCGCAGAATATGGCAGAGTATCCTGTTCAGGAATATCCGGCATCGCCGCCGATGCCTGCCGCACCCTCCGCAGCGCCGTCCATGGCACCGGCTCTCCCGACGGAACCTCCATACGCAGCAGAACCTGTTGCTGCGCAGCCTGCTTTTCCTGCCATGTCAGATGCAGACGGACAGGAAGAATCCGACGCATCGGCAGAACGGATTCGGCTGCTCGAGGATGAGCTTGCACAGATGAAGACGATGCTCGCCTCCATGATGGCAGCGAATCAGCCCAAGGAAGTTGTGACCATACAGGACACGCTGCGCCGTCAGGATGTGCGTGAGGAACTCTGCGAGGACCTCTCCTCGAAGGTGCCTGTTGCCGATGTGAATCTCGACAGCCTTGACCCCCGCGCCGTAAGCGTGCTGTCCGGTTATCTCGCACAGGTGATGAAGTTCACCGACGGGCTCAAGCTCGGAGCGCACGGTTCGCGCGTCGTTGCCTTTATTGGGACGACGGGGGTCGGCAAGACTACGACACTGGCAAAGGTCGCTGCCCATTTTGTCTTGGAGGCAAACCTCAAGGGGGCGCTCATCACCGCAGACACCTACCGCATTTCGGCGGTGGAGCAGCTGAAAAAATATGCGGAGATTTTGGGGCTGCCGGTGGAAGTTGTCTACTCTGCGGCAGACCTCAAGAAAGCGATTGCGCGGCATCGCAGCAAGGATTTCATCCTTGTGGACACGGCGGGGCGCAGTCAGTACAACGAGTTCCAGATGGAAGAACTGAAGGAGCTGCTTGCGGCGCACCCGCGCATGGAGAAGCATCTCGTTGTCAGTGCGACGACGAAGGAAGAAGATGTTGCCGAGATCATGACGCGTTTTTCCGCGTGCAAGCCGGATCGCATCATCTTTACGAAGACGGATGAGACACGCACGATTGGGATGGTGGTCAATCTGCTCGCGGGAGACGGCCTGCCGCTCTCATACCTGTCGAACGGGCAGAGCGTGCCGGATGACATTCTCCCCGCGACGGCAGATCGGCTGGCAGAGCTGCTATTGAGGAAATGATATGACAGATCAGGCAACGCGGCTGCGCCAGATGGTCGGCTCTGAGAGCGCGGCAGCTGCTTCGCCGGTCACGCCTGCACAGGCGGAGGCTTGGGCGCATGTACGAGTGGTCGCGATTACGAGCGGCAAGGGGGGCGTCGGGAAAACCAACCTTGCCGTCAACCTTGCGATTGCACTTCAGAAACGGGGACATCGGGTGCTCGTTATCGACGCGGACCTCGGCATGGCGAATGTGGACATTCTGCTCGGTGCCGCTTCGCGCAAACATCTGCTGGATCTCCTTCGTCCGGAGGTGACACTGGACGATGTGATTGTCCGCACGCCGCATGATATACAGTACATTTCAGGTGGCTCAGGGATTGAAAAGGCACTTGAGTACGATCATGCGGAAAAGCTTCTGCTGCAGCAAAAACTTGCGGACTGTGCCACGCGCGCCGATCTGATTCTCGTGGATACGGGTGCAGGTCTTGGGCGCAACGTCATGGACTTTATTCTTGCCGCCGACGAGGTGCTGCTCGTGACGACACCGGAGCCGACCTCTCTCACCGATGCCTATGCGGTGATGAAGGCGTACAGCATTTATGCGGCGCAGAAGAATCTCCGGCTTATTATCAACCGCGTATATGAAGCCAAGGAGAGCCGTGAGGTGGCACAAAAGCTCCAGCGCGCTGCAGAGAAGTTCCTGCATATGCCGGTGGACTGCCTCGGCTATGTGTTTGAGGACACGGCGGTCACAAAAGCAGTGCGAAAGCAGACCCCGCTCCTGAAGGCGGAGCCGACTGCGGCGGCAGCACGCTGCATTGACGCACTGGCACAGTCTTTGATCACGGGTGGAGAAATGAATGTGAAACGCGGATGGAAAGGTTTTTTACAGCAAATTTTTAAGTTTTGAGCATTCTCAAGGAGGATATTTCACATGGCGGGCGAATTGGTACAGGCAAGGAGTATTTTAGCTATCGGACAGAGGCTGGAAATATTCTTTGAAAACAGCGAGGAAGGAACCTCCGGCTATACAAGCCGTGTTGAGGACATCGTCGGAGACGAACTCGTTGTCGCCATGCCGCTTGATGAGCGCCGTGTTCCCGTGATCCCGCGTGTGGGAGAAAATCTCTATGTGCTTGCAGGCGGAGAGGGCTGTCATTATCGGTTTTTCAGCGTGCACCGCAGCCACGGACGACACGAAGGACGCATCCCCGTGCTGCACATCTCCATACCGGAGGTCGCGGAGCGCTTTCAGAAGCGTGGGCTTTTCCGCATCAAGGTGAACCTTACGGCGACCGTGCGTTTGGTTGACAGTGAGGGCAAGATCGACGCACCCAAGCGCGTCCCTGTTGTGGATCTCAGCGGAAGCGGTCTCGCGTTTGCGTGGCCGAAATCTGTGGGCCTGGAGTCGGATGCGGCCATTGAGATCAATGACATTCCGGGAATCGGCACGCTTGAAGTGATGACCCGCGTTATGCGGTGTACGCGCCTCGAGCGCGAGGATGATACGCCGATCTATCACATCGGCGTGCAGTTTCAGGAGATATCACGCAGCATGAGGGATAAGATCATCCGCTATCTGTTCCAAGTGCAGCGGGCTCAGGTGGAGCGCGTGAAACATGACTGATGGAGTGAAGCGTAAAACGGTCGCAGGGAGCAGAGGATCGCCCCGTTCGAGGCTGGTTGTCATCGGCTCATCAACGGGAGGTCCGCAGGCATTGCAGACAGTCATCACGGGGCTTTCCGAGCACTTTCCCTGTCCGGTGGTCGTTGTGCAGCATATGCCGGCGGGGTTTACCAATGCTCTGGCCAATCGTCTGCACAGCGTTGCGCGCGTGAGCGTACGCGAGGCGCGGGATGGTGAGCTGCTTGAGCCCGGGTGCGTCTATATTGCACCGGGAAATTATCATCTGCGGGTACTGCATGAGTCCGGTGTACGGCGCATTGCCCTCAGCGATGAACCGCCCGTTGGCAACCACCGCCCTGCAGTCAATGTGATGTACGACTCCGTTGCACATCTGGGAAAGGATGTCGTTGCCGTAATCCTTACGGGGATGGGCTGTGACGGGCGCGAAGGGATGCGCAGAATCAAGGAAAACGGCGGCTACTGCATTGCGCAGGATGAAGCGACCTGTGTCGTCTACGGAATGCCAAAATCCGTCATCGACGCGGGGCTGGCCGATGAGATATGCCCATTGCCGCAGATTGCCGATGCAATCGAGGCGGCTGTGAGAAGATAGGAAATAGGGGGAATATCAATGGATAACCAGTATATGGATATGTTCCTGGATGAGTCGCACGAACATCTGCAGTCGCTCAACGAAGGACTCCTGCGCCTTGAGGAGAACATGGAGGAGATCGATGCGGTCAACGACATCTTCCGCAATGCGCATACCCTGAAGGGCATGTCCGCGACGATGGGCTTTGCCAAAATTGCGGAGCTCACGCATGAGATGGAGGATGTTCTGGATCTCGTCCGTAAGAGCCAACTCAAGCTGAACGAGGACATTATGGACACCTTGTTCAAATGTCTCGATTCACTCGAACAGATGGTGGACAGTGTCGGAAACGGCGAGGCAGAGGATGTCGTCGATGTCTCGGATCTCGTCGCAAAGCTCAGCTCCATCTCCAAAGGAACACCCGCACCTGCAGCAGATGGTGCTGCAGCGGCAGCTCCTGCAGCCGCCTCATCCGGCGGTGATGCTGCCGCCGGCACGAACCTGGACCTCGATGACATCGATCTCGATGTCATGAAGAAGGCGAAAGAAGCCGGGATGAACCTCTTCCATATCAAGGTCACACTGATGGAGACCTGCGTCCTCAAGGCGGCACGCTCCGTTATGGTGATGCATGCACTGGATGAGGTCGGTGATGTTCTCAAGAGTATTCCCCCTGCCGAGGATCTTGAGCAGGAGAAGTTTGAGCGCAGCTTTGACGTGCTCATTGCTACGAGCGGCGATGCCGAGGCGATGCAGAATGCGGTAGATACCGTTTCCGAGATCGAAGACGTTGCTGTCACAGCGGTCGATCCCGACAAGATTGGCAAGGAAGCCGCTCCTGCTCCGGCGGCAGCACCCGCTGCGGCCGCGCCTGCGGCAAAGGCAGCACCTGCGCCTAAGAAGGAGGCTGGAAAGCCCGCTGCTGCTCCTGCGAAGAAACAGCACCAGAGTCAGAGCGTCCGCGTCGATATCGAAAAGCTGGATACCCTCATGAACCTCATGGGTGAGCTTGTCATCAACAAGGTGCGTCTCGAGCAGATTGGACAGACGCACCGTCTGAGCGACCTCATGGAGACACTCGAGCAGATGGATCGTGTCACGGGCGATCTGCAGAACATCGTCATGAAGGTGCGCATGGTTCCGGTCAGTGCCGTGTTCAACCGCTTCCCGCGCATGGTGCGCGACGTGTCCAAGGAGCTCGGCAAGGACATCAACCTCACCATCGAAGGTGAGGAGACGGAGCTTGACCGTACCGTTATCGACGAGATCGGCGACCCCATCATGCACCTGCTGCGCAACTCCCTCGACCACGGTGTTGAGAGCCCGGACAAGCGCGAGGCAAAGGGAAAGCCGCGCACCGGTGAGGTCGGTCTCATCGCACGTCACGAGGGCAACAACGTCGTCATCATGATCACGGATGACGGCGCGGGCATTGATGCAAACAAGATCCGCCGCAAGGCGGTCGAGAAGGGCATGATCTCGCAGAGTGAGGCGGACAGCCTCGACGATTCGGATGCCGTTCGACTGATCTTCCTGCCGGGCTTCTCGACGGCGGAACAGATCACGGATATCTCCGGCCGCGGCGTCGGTATGGACGTTGTGCGCAGCAAGATTGAAGCACTCTCCGGACACGTCGATGTCGAGACGCATATCGACGAAGGATCCGTGTTCAAGATCAAGCTGCCGCTCACACTTGCAATCATTCAGGCGATGCTCGTACGGGTGCAGGAGGAGATGTACGCCATTCCTCTCACATCCATCGACAGTACGATCAACATCGAGCCGAGTGACATTCAGACCGTTCAGAACAAGGAGGTCATCGTCCTGCGCGGGGAGATCATTCCGATCATCCGCATGGAGGAGGCTCTTCAGGTTCCGCATACGAAGGACTCCGATGAGCATTTCGTCGTTGTCGTCCACGCAGGCGAGGCGAAGGCGGGCATCGTCGTCGACAATCTGATCGGTCAGCAGGAAATCGTTATCAAGACACTTGGCAATCTCTTCGCCGGACTCAAGCTCTTTGGCGGGGCAACCGTGCTTGGCGACGGAAGAGTCGCACTGATTCTTGACGTTGCGACGATGATACAGCAGTAAAAGGGGAGGGCAAAGAAGATGGCAGATGACATGAATCAGGGAAATGCGCCGCAGAACTCGCAGTATGTGGCATTCAATCTTCGCGATGAAGAATACGGCGTTAGCATTTTGAACGTGCAGGAGATCCGCAACCTCACGGACATCACGCGCGTTCCGTTTGCGGCGGATTTTATCAAGGGCGTCATCAATCTGCGCGGCTCGGTGCTCCCCGTCATTGACCTCAAGCAGCGCCTTGGGCTTGCGGAGACACCGTATACCGACCGTACGCGCATCGTTACAGTCTCCGTCGAGGATGTCCACGTCGGCATGCTTGTGGATGCCGTGACCGAGGTGCTGAGCCTCGAGAATGCGCCCATCGATACGAAGAAGGCAATGAATGCGCGCGAGAGCAGCCGATTCCTTAGCGGCATTGGCAATATCAGGGGCAGGCTCATCGTTCTCCTCAACCTCGAGGAGATCGTCGGTCTGCCGAAAGAAGCAAAGTAAAGGCGGTCATGCTTACTTTGCTGCGCGGTGATAAGAGGTAGAGCCTATGAGCGTAGATGAGAATCTGACAGAACTGTCAGAGCTGCAGTTGGATGTGCTCAGGGAGATCGGAAACGTCGGTGCAGGGAATTCTGCAACGGCGCTTTCCCGTCTCATCCAGCGCCGTATTGAGATGAATGTGCCCCATGTGGCACTTGTTCCAATTGAAGATGTACCGGAATTTGTCGGCGGACCGGAATTGGTTGTCGTCGGTATTTTCCTGCGCGTCTATGGCAAAGCACCGAGTAACATCCTCTTTCTCATCCCGCAGGAGAGTGCCTTTGCACTTGTGGATACGCTGCTCGGACGTGAGCGCGGTGATACGCATGAGCTCGATGCGATGGATGAGTCGGCACTTATGGAGATTGGCAACATCCTTGCGGGATCCTATCTGAATGCGTTCTACACGTTCACGGGCATGAGTATGCTGCCGTCCATCCCTGCGCTTGCTGTGGATATGGCGGGAGCGATCCTCAACGTCGTTTTGGTACAGCTTGGCGAGATGGGAGATCATGCACTCCTCATCGAGACAAATTTTGTCGCCGAGGATCGGAGCATCAACGGACATTTCTTCCTGGTCCCGGATCCCGGATCCCTTGGCAGCATTATGAATGCGGTAGGAGTTGGATGATATGCCGGATTTGATAAAAGTCGGTATGGCCGACTACAAAGTCGGCGCAGCTCCGTCCACGCTCATCAGTTACGGACTGGGCTCGTGTATCGGTCTTTCCCTTTATGACCCTCAGGCAAAGGTGGGGGGGCTGCTCCACTATATGCTGCCGGACAGTAAACAGGCGCGTCCCTCGGATACACCGGCAAAATTCATCGACACGGGGTTTCCGCTCATGCTTGCTGATGTTTTGAAGCTTGGTGCGTCGAAATCTCGGCTGGTGGCAAAGATTGCGGGTGGTGCGCAGATGTTTGCGTTCTCTAACACGACGAGCGTCATGCGCGTCGGCGAACGCAACGCGCAGGCGGCAAAGGAACTGCTTGCACAGCATGGAATCCGGCTTGTTGCGGAGGACACCGGACTCAACTACGGCCGCACCGTTTCCATTGATCTAACCAATGGGGTCTACACGGTGAAGACCGTCAGCAAGGGAGATAAGACCATATAGAAGAGAAGGTGAAGAGATGTTCAAAGTCGGTATGGCACTTGTGTTTTCTGTCATTGCCGCACTTGTCGTATTTCTTACGGGGATGTTCGGCGATGCACGCGTGACGACAATGCTCCTGCGCAGCCTCATCGCGTTCCTCTGTGCCGGCGTATTCACCTATCTCGTTGTATTCATTATTGAGGCAAAGGGATGGGCCGCATTCGATCAACTGCCGGCGGAACGGATGCAGGATATGCAGACGCCGCTCTATGACCCGGAGGACATCGATTTTGATGCAGTGGAGACGGGGGCGAGGGCAGCAGAGAAATTTGCCGCGCAGAAAAACTTCCGTCCGCTCTCGGAGGATTCCTTTGTTCATATGAGAACCCCGGAGAACGAGGGCACACCTGAGCCCACACCGGCATAAAGTCGAACGACGGCATGAGAGGAGATGAACGCGATGACGGCACAGCCGGCGGAGGACATTGATGCCCTGTGGCGGGCGTATGAAACGGAAAAGACCGTAGACGTGCGCAACCGTATCGCTGAATACTATCTTCCCCTCGTCCGCCTTGTTGCCGGACGCATTGCGATCAGTCTGCCGCAGCATGTGGATCGGGAGGATCTCCTGAGCAGCGGCTTCTTTGGGCTCCTAGACGCGATCGAACGCTACGAACTCACACGCGGAAACAAGTTCGAGACCTATGCAGGTGTGCGTGTGCGCGGAGCCATGCTCGACTATCTGCGAGCAAAGGACTGGATTCCTGTCAGCGTGCGTCAGAATATTAAAAAATACGAGAAAGCTGTTGCGCGTCTCGAGGGGGAGCTTGGACGCACGGCGACCGACGAGGAGCTTGCCGCCGAGCTGGGGCTGACCATTCAGGGGCTGCATCATCTTGAGGGGCAGGTGAGTGCCGCTACCATCATCCCGCTCGAAGAATATCTGCGTACGGATTCACCTGCCTCCATGGATGATGGGCCCGTTGAACACGCAGAATGGACCGAGGTCAAGGACACCCTTGCTGCCGCGATCGAAAAGCTCCCGGAGAAGGAGCGCACGGTTGTTGCACTCTACTATTACGACGAGATGACACTCAAGGAGATTGCTGCGATCCTGCACCTTTCGGAAGCACGGATCTCACAGCTTCATACAAAGGCAATCTTCCGTATGCGCGGTTCTCTTGCGCGCATGAATGAGGAATGATAATGGAGCATCCGATAAGGTGCGGTTTGATGGATCGGGAGTGGTATTGTGGATCGTACCATTGGGAGCGTGCGCGAGGGGTTTCAACTGGTTGTCAAAACGGATGGCAACTATCTTACCGTATATCCGGAGAGTCAGGGCAGCACCGTCATTGATCTTTCCACGCTGAGGAAACGCCTTGAGGATGAAGGCATCACGGAGTACGATGTGCTCCAGCTTGCAAGAGTCGTGCGTGCAGCAGACGGCTTTGAGGTGCGGCTCGACCCGCCAGTGGAGGATGGTGAGGAGAACGTCGTCATTCCATTTTCCATCGAGATTCCGCCTGACGCGATGACGGCAGCTGTGCGTTTTGATGAAAAAAAGGGGAATCTGCCGCCCTCCATTTCCGATGTGTTGGATGCGCTTGCTGCAAAGAAGGTCGTCTACGGCATTGACCGCGAGGCAATTGGGCGCGGAGTGGCGCGTCTGACCCCGTTTTTTGCAGCGCGCGGCACGGCCCCCAAGGCGGGAGTGGATGCACGGATCGAAAAGAAATTCGATATGGGAGAAAAGGGGCGTCCTGCCGCTCGCGCGTATGACCGCGTGGACTACAAAGATATGAATATCTTTATCCGCGCGCAGATTGGCGATGTACTCGCTGTGCGCATTCCCGAAACCGCAGGGGTTCCGGGAAAGAATGTCTTCGGGGAGGATATCGCACCCAAGCCGGGAAAGGCGATTGCTCTCCCACAGGGAAAAAACACAAAGATTGTCAACAATCATGAGCTCGTTGCACTCATCGACGGGCAGATTGTCGATGATGGGAAGAAGATCAGTGTCGACCCCCATCTTGTGATCGACTCCAGCGTGGACGTCGGAACGGGAAACGTCGATTTTGCCGGCAGCATCGAAATCAAGGGGGATGTAGAGAGCGGCTTTATTGTCCAGGCGACGGGGGACATCGAGATCAAGGGCATGGTCGGCGGTGCCGAGGTTAAGGGGCGCAGCGTCATCGTCCACGGCGGCATACGCGGCATGAACATCGGAAAGATCCATGCTGTGGAGGACGTGAGCATCTCCTTTGTCGAGAACGCGAACGTCGTTGCGGGACGTGATATCTTTGTCAACGATGTTGTGCTTCACTCCGAGATGCGTGCGGGACACAACGTTCGTGTGGAGGGACGGCGCGGTATCATTACCGGGGGGAAGATCAGCGCAGGAGAGTCCATACGCGCCAAAATATTTGGCAACAACTTTTACGTGCAGACCAATCTGAACGTCGGGGTTGACCCCAATCTGAAGCACCGCTACGATACACTTTCCAAAGAATGCGAGACAGCGGTCAAGCGTCTTACGGAACTCCGTCTTTCGCTCGCCACGCTGAAGAAACAGCCGCTGATGAGCCTTTCGCCGCGACGTAGGGAGCAGCTGGCTGAAATGACGCACGAGCAATTCCCTCTTGCCGGGAAGATCAAGAAGATGCAGGAGGAGCTCGAGCAGATGCAGG
>ERZ772960.1575-NODE-1575-length-17938-cov-4.897053_pt1 | contig 17938 bp, 18 predicted proteins | sample MGYA00580678_ERZ772960 | MGnify/ENA primary metagenome ERZ772960 (study PRJEB29015, sample SAMEA2737930) | human oral metagenome | biome: human oral; feature: human-associated habitat; material: dental | place: China | collected 2059 ... | reverse complement strand
GCATGAGAATGGTTGTGACCCCCAGCGAGTCCAGCTCGCTGAAGAGGAAGTCGGAGTCAAGGTCTACCAGCGGCAAGGCCTCTTCCAAAAGACTGCGTATATCTTCTTTGCTAATCATTTGTTTTGTTTTATGGTTGAGAGGGCAAAGGTAAGAAAGAAAATCCTGCAAACATATATGTTTAAGGGTTGTTAACATGGTATCCCTGAAGTACAATTATCAAGGTAAAATATTTGCAGAATAGAAAAATCCTATTACCTTTGCATTGCAAACTAAAGATTACAATCTATTAAAATGAGCAACAAGATTATCCATTCAGGTGTGATAAAGTCTATCGGCGTCGATTGTCTTTATGTGGAAATCATGCAGGCATCAGCGTGTGCTGATTGTCGGGTTGCCGGAAATTGCCATGCATCTGAGGCGAAAGTCAAGGTGGTAGATGTGTATTGTCGTGATGTAGCCCGTTATCATGTCGGTGAACGAGTTGTTGTTTCTACAACGAATCAGATAGGGTTAATGGCAATGCTTTATGCTTATCTCTTTCCTTTGATCGTTTTGATGACGACTCTTATCTTGGTTCGCATCTGCACGAGGAGTGATGGCTGGGCCGCACTTTCGGCATTAGCCATTTTGATACCTTATTATATAGTGCTCTATCTCTTCCGTGAGAGAATAAAAGAGCAGGTGCACTTCAATATCGAACAAGAATCTAACTAAAACATATCAGAACATTATGAATTTTGTGTTGACAGCAGTATGTGTTCTTGGAGCTATCGCATTGGTTGCAGCCATTGTGCTGTATGTGGTTTCCAAGAAGTTTGCTGTGAAAGAAGACCCTCGCATTGGTGAGGTAACTGCACTTCTGCCCGGTGCGAACTGCGGTGGCTGTGGTTTTGCCGGTTGTTCGGGCATGGCCGGAGCATTGGTTTGTGGTGCAGACAAAGGTTCTATCGAGGGGTTGGTCTGTCCTGTCGGGGGTGAAGAGGTGATGAAGCAGGTTGCTGATGCCTTGGGTATTACAGTCGCAATAGCAGAAGCGATGGTTGCCGTTGTGCGTTGTAATGGTAGTTGTGCGCATCGTCCGCGTATTGCTGCTTATGATGGTTTGCATACTTGTGCCGCTATGCATGCCACAGGTGCGGGTGAGACCGGTTGTGGTTTTGGTTGTTTAGGTTGTGGTGATTGTGTGGAAGCCTGTCTGTTTGATGCTATCCATATCAATGAGGAAACCGGACTTCCTGAGGTTGATGAGGATAAATGTACCAGTTGCGGTGCATGTGTAAAGGCTTGCCCTCGCCATATCATTGAACTTAGGAAAAAGGGGCCTAAAGGTCGCCGTGTTTATGTGCAATGTGTCAATATGGACAAGGGAGCTGTGGCGAAGAAGGCCTGCGAGGTAGCTTGTATCGGTTGTGGGAAATGTGAGAAAGTTTGCAAGTTTGAAGCGATTACGATAGAAAACAATCTAAGTTATATCGACTATAATAAATGTCGTCTGTGTACGAAATGTGTAGACGAATGCCCGACAGGTGCTATCGTGAAAATTAATTTCCCGTTGAAGAAGATGGTGAACACAGAAGTTGTGTCGCAAGAAAGCGAGGTGAAAGTATGAAGTTGTTTACATTCAGAATAGGTGGTGTGCACCCACAGGAACATAAGCTGACAGCTGATATTCCTACAAAAGAAGCGGCTTTGCCCAAGGCTGCAGTATTTCCTTTGGGGCAACATATTGGAGCACCGGCAAGGCCGGTCGTAAAGCGGGGAGATAAGGTAAAGGTAGGTACATTGATAGCTGAGGCAAATGGTTTTGTGAGTGCTCCTATCTACAGTTCCGTATCGGGAACAGTAGCAAAGATAGATACATCGATTGATGCAACAGGTTATCGTCAGCCTGTCATTATTATTAATGTAGAAGGTGATGAGTGGGAAGAAGGGATTGATAGAAGTAGTGAGTTGGAAAGTATGGAAGCACATCCCGAACTGACAGCCGAAGAAATTATCGAACGAATAAAGATTGCAGGCATTACGGGAATGGGAGGTGCAAGTTTTCCTACTTTTATCAAATTATGCCCTCCTCCAACTGCCAAGGCAGAATGTATTATTGTCAATGCAGTTGAATGCGAACCTTATATCACGGCAGACTATCGGCTTATGATGGAGCATGCGGCAGAGATATTGGTCGGCTTAAAATTATTAATGAAGGCAACAAAAGTAGAAAAAGGCTATATCGGTATAGAAGAGAACAAGCCGAAAGCCATTCAGTTGCTGACCGAATTAACGTCAGAAGATTCACAGATTACTATTGTTCCGTTGGAGATGAAATATCCCCAAGGTGGTGAGAAGCAGTTAGTTGATGCAGTGATAGGAAGGCAGGTCCCGGCTCCACCGGCTATACCTGTTAATGTTGGAGCTATCGTTCAGAACGTAGGTACGGTGTTTGCCGTTTATCAAGCTGTAATGAAACACAAGCCTTTGTTTGAGCGATATACGACTGTTACGGGCGAGCATATCAAACAGCCGGGTAACTTCTTGGTAAGAATGGGAACGCCTTTCAAGGACTTGATAGCAGCATGCGGAGGACTTCCAGAAGGAGACAATAAAGTGTTGGCAGGTGGTCCGATGATGGGAAAATCGGTGATTAGCTTAGAGGTTCCTGTAACTAAAGGCACCAATTCCATTACTGTTCTGACAGATGCCGATGCACATCGCAAGCCTATTGAACCTTGCATTCGTTGCGGCAAGTGTGTGGAAGTGTGTCCGATGGGACTTGAACCCTATTTGTTAGCAACACTTTCAGCATTCAAACACTATGAACGTTTGGAGCATGAAGATGTTGTTTCATGTATTTCGTGTGGTTCTTGCCAGTTTACTTGCCCTTCACATCGTCCTATACTTGATAATATCTTGCAAGGAAAAGGTGTGGTCATGAGCCGTATTAAGGCGAGGAATCAAAAATAATTGATGATTAAGATAATAATGGGGAATTTAATTGTTTCTTTAAGTCCGCATGCGCATGGAACCGAAAGCGTTGAGAAGAACATGTTTGGTGTCGTCATTGCGCTTTTGCCTGCAGTGCTGATTTCTCTTTTCTATTTCGGATTGGGAAGTGCAGTCGTATTGTTAAGTAGTGTGGCTGCATGTATGTTTTTTGAATGGGCCATTTCCAAGTATATACTGAAACGTCGACCTACGCTCTCTGACGGTTCAGCCATAGTGACAGGATTGCTTTTGGGCATGAATCTACCGAGTAATCTGCCGGTATGGATTATATTGATAGGTGCCTTGATGGCTATTGGTGTGGGGAAGATGAGTTTTGGTGGGCTGGGTAATAATCCCTTTAATCCAGCTTTAGTGGGGCGATGTATTTTGTTGGTGAGCTTTCCGGCGCAAATGACTTCATGGCCTGTTGCCGGTCAGATGAGTAGTTATTTAGATGCAGAGACAGGTGCCACGCCACTTAGTGTGATGAAAGCGGCTATTAAGACCGGTAACTCAGACCTGCTAACAACTCTGCCTGACACTTTCCACATGTTATTGGGCAATAATCCCTTGGGTGGAGCCGGTACAATCGGCGAGGTTTGTGCCATTGCTTTGTTGTTAGGCTTTATTTATCTGTTGTGGAAAAAAGTCATTACATGGCATATTCCTGTGACTATCATTACAACAGTGTTCGTTTTCAGCGGTTTGCTCCATTTGGCAAGTCCGGTATATGCAAATCCGTTTGTTGTAATATTGAGTGGTGGCATCATGTTGGGTGCAATCTTTATGGCAACCGACTACGTGACATCCCCAATGACTCATAAAGGGCAAATCATCTATGGCATTGCCATTGGTTTCTTAACTATTGTCATCCGCAACTGGGGTAGTTATCCTGAGGGAATGAGTTTTGCGATTTTGATTATGAATGCCTTTACACCGCTTATCAATCTCTACACGAAGCCAAAGAGATTTGGTGAAAAGGTAAATCGATAAACATTTAAAAGAATAAGAAAGATGCAGAAAATCAAATCATCTTTACCCAATATGGTGGGTGTGCTGGTAGGTTTTTCATTGCTGATAGGTGTAATCTTGGCTTCTGTTAACCAAATAACCGAAGGACCTATCAAGATAAAACAGGAGCAGACACTTGCTGCGGGCATCAAAACAGTTATGCAATGCCAGCAGATAAGTGTGGCAGCACCACTTGAAGTAACAGATACCATAGACGGAAAGCTTTCTTCTTTCGTAATTCATGCTTGTGCCGGTGCAACGGGAGAGAGATTGGGAGCTGCTGTCGAAAGTTCTACAAATGCTTTTGGTGGCGAACTGAAAGTTTTAGTCGGTTTTGATACAAATGGGCATATTTTGGGATACACCATATTGGCCAGTTCAGAGACTCCGGGACTGGGGGCAAAGGTTGATCAATGGTTTCAAAAAGACGGAAAGGGAAACATCATTGGCAAAAATCCAAAAGGAGGCTCGCTTACTGTCAGTAAAGATGGTGGTGACGTAGATGCCATTACGGCCTCAACCATTACAAGTCGGGCTTTTCTGAAGGCAATTAATCATGCCTACCGGGCTTATATGAAAATAGATTGGGCGCATGAAAAAGTTTGTTTTGAGCCGACGAATCAGTAGAACAAGAAAAACGAAGACGATGAGCAATATTAAAATATTATTGAATGGATTGATTAAGGAAAATCCAATCTTTGTGTTATTCCTTGGTATGTGTCCCACACTTGCTACAACAACAAGTGCAATCAACGGTTTGTCCATGGGACTTGCTACAATGACAGTGCTGATATGTACGAATTTCGTGATTTCATGTATCAAGAAAGTTACACCCGACATGGTTAGGATTCCCGTTTTCATCGTTGTGATTGCGGCTTTCGTAACGATATTGCAGATGTTTATGAGCGCCTATGCGCCTGACTCAGTCAATAAGGCATTGGGTATTTATATCCCTTTGATTGTCGTGAACTGCATCATATTGGGGCGTGCAGAGAGTTTTGCCTGCAAGAACACTCCTTTGACCAGCATTTTTGATGCCATAGGAATTGGTTTAGGCTTCACTTTAGGGCTCACTTTGTTGGGAAGCGTCAGAGAATTGCTGGGTTCCGGAAGCCTTTTCGGCCTGCGTATGCTTCCCGAAACAACCAATATTCTGTTATTTGTTCTGCCACCGGGGGCATTTCTTACACTTGGATATCTCGTAGCAATCTTTAATAAAATCAGAACCTCTAAGTAATTTGAATGATGGAATACCTATTGATATTCGTTTCGGCAATCTTTGTCAACAACATTGTCTTGTCACAGTTCTTGGGCATCTGTCCATTTCTCGGGGTATCTAAAAAGATAGATACTGCTATAGGAATGGGAGGTGCGCTGGCTTTTGTCTTGACTTTGGCCACCATTATTACATGGCTCATTCAGAAATATGTGCTTGATGCGTTGGGTCTCGAATACTTACAGACGTTGGCGTTTATTCTTGTCATTGCAGCTTTGGTTCAGATGGTTGAGATCATCTTGAAGAAAGTTTCTCCTTCACTCTATCAGGCCTTGGGAATCTTTCTTCCTTTGATTACAACAAACTGTTGTGTTCTGGGCGTAGCCATTCTTGTTATCCAAAAAGACTACACATTGTTGCAAAGTATCGTCTATGCTTTCTCTACGGCACTGGGCTTTGCGCTTTCTTTAGTGCTGTTTGCCGGACTTCGTGAGCAGCAGGAATTGGTCAATGTCCCGAAAGGTATGCGAGGAATGAGCATTGTTCTTGTCACGGCTTCACTACTTGCTTTGGCCTTCATGGGGTTCAGTGGCCTTGAGAGCGGATTGCGTGTTTTGTTTGGATTGGGCTAAAAATAATAAATATTTACTACAATGGTATATGATTTTTCGTTTAATTTATGTACCTTTGTTGCAATATAAACATAAACAATTGCTATGAAACAGACAATACTTGTCACGGGCGGTACGGGCTTTATCGGCTCGCATACGGCCGTGGAGTTGATAGAAGCAGGCTATGAGGTGGTTATTATTGACGACCTAAGTAACTCAAAACTGGAAGTGCTCGACGGCATCGAGCAGATAACGGGCACCAGACCTGCCTTTGAGAAGGTCGACCTGCGGGACAAAACGGCTACCGAAAACGTTTTTAAGAAGTATCCAAAGATTGAAGGTATCATTCATTTTGCTGCTTCCAAGGCAGTCGGAGAGAGCGTCCAAAAGCCTTTACTCTACTATCGTAACAACATTGTTTCATTGATTAACCTGTTGGAATTGATGCCGAAATATAACGTAAAGGGCTTCATCTTCTCTTCAAGTTGCACGGTTTATGGACAGCCGAAACCCGAGAATTTGCCCGTAACGGAGGAGGCACCGCATCAGAAGGCCACCTCCCCATACGGCAATACCAAGGAAATCAACGAGCAAATCATCTATGATTACATTCATAGCGGAGCCGATATCAAGAGTATCGTCCTGCGCTATTTTAACCCAATCGGGGCGCATCCGTCTGCCTTGATTGGTGAGCTGCCCAACGGCGTGCCTGCAAATCTCATTCCTTTTGTCACGCAAACGGCCATGGGTATTCGCAAGGAACTCACTATTTTCGGCAATGATTACAACACACCCGATGGTACTTGTATCCGCGATTACATCTATGTGGTCGACTTAGCAAAGGCACATGTGGCTGCTATGCGGCGTGTATTGGACGAGAAAACCGACCGTATCGAATACTTTAATATAGGAACCGGACACGGAAATACAACCAAGGAAATCGTCGAAACATTTGAAAAAGCGACGGGAGTTAAGGTGAACTGGAAGTACGGTCCACGCCGCGAAGGCGACATAGAAAAGATATGGGGCGACTGTACCAAGGCCAACAACGTACTCGGTTGGAAGGCCGAAACACCGTTGAAAGACGTACTTGCCAGTGCATGGAAATGGCAAAAGAAACTACGTGAAGACGGTATTATGTAACAGAAATAAGGAAAACAATCCTGTCTGTAATGACTTTAGACGGTGATTTCGTTTCTCCTGCGGTTCGAGTCTGCGATGAATAGTCGCAGACTTTTTTGGTTAAATAACATTAAACATTGGCTTCTGCGAGACCGTAAGCATGCGTGTGCCGATAAATATTCATACCTTTGCACGCGCTGTCACGTGTTGGCAGCATTAATTCAAACCTAATTAAAATTTTAAGAAATGGCAACAAAAATCAGATTGCAGCGTGGCGGCCGTAAAGGCTATGCTTTTTATGGTATCGTAATCGCTGATGTTAGAGCACCACGTGATGGTAAATTTACTGAGAAGATTGGTACTTACAATCCAAATACCAATCCTGCTACCGTAGATTTGAATTTCGACCGCGCCCTCTATTGGGTGGAAACCGGTGCACAACCCACTGACACTGTCCGCAACATTCTCAAGAGCGAAGGCGTTTACATGATGAAACACCTCCGTGGAGGTGTTAAAAAGGGTGCTTTCGATGAGGCTACTGCACAGAAAAAGTTCGATGCTTGGAAGGAAAACAAGCTGAAAGGCTTTGAGGCTATCCGTGAGAAGGATGCGAAAACAAAGAAGGATGCCGAGAAAGCTGAGCTCGAAGCAGAGAAGAAGATGAATGAAGCTATCGCCAAAAAGGTAGCTGACAAGAAGGCTGCTGAAGCCGTTGAAAAGGCTGAAGCAGAGGCAGCAAAGCATGCTGAAGAGACGGAACAGCAACCAGAAGAGGCCGCTCCGGCTGCTGAAGCAGAGGCTCCCGTAGCTGAAGTGGAGACTCCGGCTGCTGAAACAGAGACTCCGGCAGAAGCATAACACTTTTTTAACGGAATAAAGAAAAGGGGCGAACAGCATGTTCGTCCCTTTTTTAGAGACTTTGTCCATTCGGTCGTGCCGGTTTATGGCCGAGATGGAAATGTAGGGATACACGATTCGTGCGTTCACTCAAGATGAATTGAAAGTATCCTTGACCTTAAAATTTCTTGAAAAAACTCAGAAAAGTTTACAATATCATTTCTCTTTGCTTTTCAATAAGGCGAGGTTATGGGGCGATTTTGATTGTTCTATCATTCAAAATGGGGCATATTGGCATGCAAGATGGGCCATCTTAGCGTGCGAAATGCCCCATTTCGCGATGCAATATGGCCTGAATTGAAAAAGATTTCGCCCCGTTCATCGTCTCGTCTGCAAGGTGATATGAAAAAGGGAAAGCATGATGACGCTTTCCCCTAATACAAATATACGAAATATTGCAGGCGAATACAAATCTATTGTGAAAGATATTGACAAACAAAAGGGCTTTCTTCAGCCGCAAGGAAAGCGGTGCATAAGAGACGGAACAGGGAGATGCGGAAGGCATGCCACTTATTTCCTCTGTTCATTCTCACCTGTTTTTAGAAGTAATTTGCTCTTTGAAAGTTTCTTAAAATCAGAAGACAGCCTCTTATTTTAATATAAATTAGTTACTGTTATGGCTGTCTCTTGCCGATTTGTTGTAATTTTGCGTTCATAAAATTATAATTGAAACAAACAAATTATGGCTGAAACGTTAGACATTCGTGAACTGAATATGATGATAGAGCAGCAAAGTGGTTTCGTGACCAACCTTGTTGCAGGTATGGATCAAGTGATTGTCGGCCAGAAACATCTGGTAGATTCGCTGCTCATTTCGCTGTTAAGCGATGGTCATGTCCTATTGGAAGGCGTGCCGGGATTGGCAAAAACACTGGCCATTAAAACGCTTTCGCAACTGATAGAAGCCAATTTCAGCAGGATACAGTTTACACCTGACTTGCTTCCTGCCGATGTTATCGGTACGCAAATCTATTCGCAGAAAGACGAAAGCTTCCATGTGAAGAAGGGACCTGTGTTTGCCAACTTCGTATTGGCAGACGAAATCAACCGCGCCCCGGCCAAAGTACAAAGTGCTTTGCTTGAGGCAATGCAGGAACATCAGGTGACTATCGGTGAAAAGACATTCTCTTTGCCGAGTCCTTTCCTTGTCATGGCAACACAAAACCCGATAGAACAAGAGGGAACCTATCAGCTGCCCGAGGCTCAAGTGGACCGTTTCATGCTGAAAGTCGTAATAGATTACCCCACGCTTGAAGAGGAAAAGCTGATTATCAAGGAGAACATTGCTGGCTGTTTCCCTACGGTCAAGCCTGTGACGAGCGCAACCGAAATCATGAAAGCCCGCGAGGTGGTCAGTCAGGTTTACATCGACGAGAAGATAGCACAGTATATTGCCGACATTGTCTTCGCCAGTCGTTACCCCGAACGTTACGGGTTGGGCGAGCTGAAAGACCTGATAACCTACGGCGGAAGCCCGCGTGCAAGCATCAATTTGGCCAAGGCGGCCCGTGCATATGCTTTCATCAAACACAGAGGATATGTGGTTCCGGAAGACGTGCGCGCTGTGGTTCACGACGTGATGCGCCATCGTATCGGCCTGTCCTACGAGGCCGAAGCCAGCAATGTCAGTGCAGAGGAAATCGTATCTAAGATAGTTAATAAGGTAGAAGTGCCTTGATGGATACATCAGAAATCATAAAGAAGGTCAGGAAGATAGAGATCAAGGCGCGTGGCTTGAGTCAGAATATCTTTGCGGGGCAGTACCATTCGGCCTTTAAGGGGCGTGGAATGGCTTTCAGTGAAGTGAGAGAATACCAATATGGTGACGATGTCCGCGATATAGACTGGAATGTCACGGCTCGCTTTCATCGCCCCTATGTGAAGGTGTTTGAGGAAGAACGTGAGCTGACGGTGATGCTGTTGGTGGACGTCAGCGGCTCGCTTGATTTCGGAACGGTGCGTCAGACCAAGCGTGAAATGGTGACCGAGATCGCTGCAACGCTGGCTTTCAGTGCCATTCAGAATAACGATAAGATCGGAGTTATCTTCTTTTCAGATCGGATAGAGAAGTATATCCCGCCCAAAAAGGGCCGTCGTCACATCCTTTATATCATTCGTGAACTGTTGGATTTCAAGCCCGCGAGTGTCCGGACGGACGTCGGTATGGCCGTGTCTTACCTTACGCGCATGATGAAGCGGCGTACAACGGCCTTCCTCTTGAGCGACTTCTACACGCGTGACGACTTCACAAAGGCTATGCAAATAGCCAATTCGAAACACGACATGGTGGCCATTCAGGTCTATGACCCACGTGCGAAGATGCTGCCGGATATCGGATTGATGAAGGTTCTTGATGCCGAAACAGGACATGAGATGATTATCGACACCGGTTCGGCTAAGTTGCGACAGGCTCATACCCGCTATTGGGTGGAACGCGAAGACCGACTTCATACGCTGTTTGCCAAGAGTAAGGTCGATTGGACTTCGGTGGCTACGAATGAAAACTTTACGAAAGCACTGATGTTGCTGTTTAAGAAAAGAGCATAAATGAGATTTTTAAGGAATATAATCATTGCGGTTGGAATAATGTTCTCGGCTGTAGGCCGGGCACAACAGGTGCAAGTGGAACAAACTATCGACTCCATTGCCATTCTGATTGGGCAGCAAGCTCGCATGACCTTAGCTGTGACGGCCCGGCATGACGCAAAGATTGTTTGGCCACGTTTCAAGCCTTCACAATCTTTGGTGCCCGGTGTTGAGGTCGTAGAGCAGCATGACGGAGAGGTAACCGAAGTCGATGGCATGACAAAGGTCAGCCATGTTTACACGTTAACCAGCTTTGATGAGAAGCTTTATGCCATTCCTGCACTGACCGTAAAGGTGGACGGACGAACGTTTAAAGGCTCGCAATTGGCCTTAAAAGTGCTTACCGTTCCGGTCGATACGCTGCATCCCAATCAGTTTTTCCCACCAAAAGATGTCCAAGACAATCCTTTCTTGTGGAGTGAATGGCGCATGGTGTTTTGGCTGAGCATTGTCGTTGTGATGCTTTGTCTGCTGACTGGCTATTTATATGTGCGTTTGAAAAAGAACAAACCCATCATTACACGTATCAGGATTGTCAGACATGTGCCTGCACATCAAAAGGCGTTGCATGAAATAGAGGAGATCAAGGCTTCGCACATGGCAAACTCTGAAAATCAAAAGGAATATTATACAAGGCTTACCGACACCTTGCGAAAGTACATCGAAGAGCGTTTCGGCTTCAATGCCATGGAGATGACCAGCAATGAAATCATTTGTCGGTTGAGAGAAACCGGTGACCAAAAGGGCATTGATGAACTACATGAACTCTTTGAAACAGCCGATTTGGTGAAGTTTGCCAAGCATAATGCACTCATCAATGAGAATGATTTGAACCTTGTCAATGCCGCCAAGTTCATCGACGAGACCAAGACTGCGACGAAAGAAGTGGAAGAACGTATCGTTCCGAAGTTGAGTGAAGACGAAGAAAAGACGCGCAAGAACCGCGTAACGCTCAAGACCTTGATTTATACCTCGGTGGTCTTGGTGATTGTTTTGGTCGCTTATATTGTTTATCAACTGTCACAATTGTTAGGTTAAGCATCATGGAATTTGCAAATAAAGAGTATTTCATCTTATTGATATTGCTGATACCCTACATTTTGTGGTATTTCCTTTATCGCAACAAGCGTGAACCTACGATGCTGATGAGCGACACTTTTGCCTATCGCCATGCGCCGAAGAGTTGGAAAATGAGATTGATTGATTTGCCAATGGGGTTGCGTTGCATCGCATTTGTGCTGATTGTCGTCGTTATGGCTCGTCCGCAGACCCACAACTCTTGGGATAATAAGCAGGTAGAGGGCATCGATATCATGCTGGCAATGGACGTCTCAACCTCGATGTTAGCTGAAGATTTGAAGCCTAACAGATTGGAAGCAGCCAAGAACGTGGCTTCGGAATTCATTGCTGACCGGCCCAATGACAATATAGGATTGACCATTTTTGCCGGCGAAGCCTTTACCCAATGCCCGATGACTACTGACCATGCGTCGCTGATAAACCTGTTGCAGAGCGTAAGAACCGATATAGCTGCCCGCGGATTGATTTCCGATGGCACGGCTGTCGGCATGGGATTGGCAAATGCCGTGAGCCGTTTGAAAGATTCAAAAGCCAAGAGCAAGGTTGTCATCTTGTTGACTGACGGTAGTAATAACATGGGAGATATTTCGCCAATGACGAGTGCACAGATAGCACGTAGCATGGGTATCCGCGTCTATACGATTGGTGTCGGGACGAACAAGGTGGCACCCTATCCGATGCCGGTAGCCGGAGGAACGCAATATGTGAATATTCCCGTGGAGATAGACAGCAAGACCTTGAGTGCTATTGCTGCCACGACAGAGGGCAATTTCTATCGGGCAACAAATAACAGGGAATTGAAACAGATTTATAAAGATATCGATCAGCTCGAAAAGAGCAAGATGGACGTGAAGAAATTCTCGAAACGCTATGAGGCTTATCAACCATTTGCGATTGCAGCACTCTTGGTTTTGTTGTTGGAAGTTATCCTTCGGACGACTGTTTTGAGAAGAATTCCTTAAAAGAAAAGGCATGTTAAGATTTGAAGATCCTGCATATTTGTGGCTGTTGCTCATCATTCCCGTTTTAGCAATGATAAGATTTGCGGTGTGGCGGCAGCGGAAAAAGAAACTGCGGAAGTTTGGTGACCCGGTCTTGCTGAAGGAGATGATGCCCGATGTTTCGGCATATCGTCCAACAATAAAGTTTTGGTTGCTTCTGACGGCCATCGCTGTTTTAGTGTTAATAATTGCACGTCCACAGGCAGGAACAAAGATTTCGCATGATAAGCGGAATGGCATCGAGGCTATTATAGCCTTGGATATCAGTAATTCGATGTTGGCCGAAGACGTTGTACCATCAAGATTGGAAAAGAGTAAACTGCTTGTCGAGAACCTTGTAGACCACTTCACGAATGACAAAGTAGGGCTTGTGGTATTCGCCGGTGATGCTTTCGTACAGCTACCGATAACAAGTGACTACGTATCGGCTAAGATGTTCTTGCAGAATATCAACCCTTCTCTGATAGCCACACAGGGAACCGATCTTGCACGTGCAATCACATTGAGTCAGAACAGCTTTACGCAACAGGATAATGTAGGCAAGGCAATCATTGTCATCACCGATGGCGAGGACCATGAAGGCGGTGCTTTGGAGGCGGCCCAGGCTGCACATAAGAAAGGAATCAATGTCTTTATCTTGGGAATTGGCGACCCTAAAGGTTCACCGATACCCGATGGTGAGGGTGGTTACATGAAAGATAACAGCGGACAAACCGTGATGTCTGCGCTGAATGAGCAAATGTGCCGTCAGATTGCACAGGCCGGTAGCGGCACATATATCCATGTTGACAACACGAATGAGGCACAGGAGAAACTGAATGCGGAACTGTCTAAATTGCAAAGTGGGACAACTGACGTTGTCATCTATAGTGAATACAGTGAGCAATTTCAGGCTTTTGGTATTATTTTGCTGTTGCTGTTGGTGGCAGAAGTCATGTTGCTGGAATCAAAGAACCCACTGTTGAAGAATGTAAGATTGTTTAAGAGAAAGCAATATGACAAATCTGTTGTTCTACTATTGGTCTGCATGTTGGGCGGAACAGTGCATGCACAGACCGACAGACAGTATATTAGAAACGGAAATAAACTGTTTCGCGATCAGAATTTCATCAAGGCAGAAGTGGAATACCGTAAGGCCGTATCGAAAAAGCCGGATAATCCGCAGGCACTTTACAATCTTGGAACGGCCCTATTGATGCAACAGAAGGATTCCTCTGCAACGGATATGCTGCAAAAGGCAGGAAAGTTGGAAACGAATAAAATTCGTAAGTCGCAGAGTTATCACAATATAGGGTATATCTGCCAGCGTCATCAAATGTATGCAGAGGCCATTCAAGCCTATAAAGAAGCCTTGCGTAACAATCCAATGGATAATGAGACACGCTATAACCTTGCTTTGTGCAAGAAACTATTGAAGAATAATCCACAGAGCAAGAAACAACAGAAGCAGAAGGACAAGAACGACAAGAATAACAAAGATAATAAAGACAAAAAGGACAAGCAACAAGATCAGAAGAAGCAGGATAAAAACGAACAGCAAAAGCCGAAAGATCGTATGAGTAAAGACAATGCTGAACAGTTACTCAATGCTGCCATACAGAATGAGAAAGCAACACAGCAGCGTATATCAAAGGCCATGCAACAGCGTGGCAGTCGTAGATTGCAGAAAAATTGGTAAGTAGTAGAGGTTGCTATGAGTAGACATATCAAGTATTTCATATTATTTTGGATTACCGTTATCTGTAGTGGTGACGCTTTTGCACAGCGTATAACGGTGGAAGTTCCTGCAAAAGTGGCTGCCGGAGAGAATTTTCGGTTGTCCTATATGGTCAATACGCAGGACGTAGAAGACTTCCGAGCTGGTAATATCCCGGCCGGTATCGAAGTCATAGCCGGCCCTTATACGTCGCAGCAGTCGAACTATCAGATGGTAAACGGGCATACGAAGTCCTCTTCATCAATCACGTTCACCTACACATTGTATGCATCAAAGCAAGGCACATACACGATTCCCGCAGCACATGCAGTTATCAATGGGCGAAAAGTTGTCTCACGGACAGCGCAGGTTACGGTGGTAGGGCACGCTCGTAAGGGAAATACCAGCGGACAAGGCGAAGACGATGTGCAACTCCGTTCAGCCGGCTCTGGAATCTCCGGTAATGATTTGTTTATTCGCGTAAGTGCAAATAAAAAGCGTGTGCATGAACAAGAGCCCGTTTTGCTGACTTATAAAGTTTACACATTGGTGGAACTAACCCAACTAAAGGGTGATATGCCCGATTTGACAGGGTTTCATACGCAGGAAGTAAAGCTTCCGCAGCAAAAAAGTTTCCATATTGAGCGTATCAACGGTCGTGCTTATCGGTGTGTCACATGGAGCCAGTATGTCATGTATCCACAGATGACGGGGAAACTGACGATTCCGAGCATCACGTTCAAAGGAATTGTCGTGCAGCAAAACAGGAATGTCGACCCGTTCGAGGCATTTTTTAACGGAGGCTCGGGCTATGTGGAAGTGAGTAAAGACATTAAGGCACCGGGGTTGACCATTCAAGTAGACCCGTTGCCCCACCGTCCTGCCGACTTCTCGGGTGGTGTGGGATCGTTTAACATATCGGCTCAAATCAATAAGACCGAAGTAAAAGCGGGAGAGCCATTAAATTTGCGGGTCGTGATTGGCGGAGTGGGCAATCTCAAGCTCATCAAGCAACCCGAAGTAGGCTTTCCGAAGGATTTTGATAAGTATGATGCCAAGGTAACAGACAAAACCCGACTGACAGTCAATGGGGTCGAAGGGAACATGGTCTATGATTTTCTGGCCGTTCCACAGGACCAAGGAGCGTATACCATACCGGCAATAACGTTCACCTATTATGATACGGCCGCACAAGGGTATAAAACGGTCAGGACGCAGCCTTTCCATATTAAGGTAAACAAAGGCGATGGCAAACAAAACAATGAGGTCGACTACGCTTTTGAAGACAAAGATATCCATGGCTTGATGAAAGGTGATGCCGATTTGCGTCCTGTTGGAGAATACTTCTTTGGCTCCATAGGTTATTTTGTCTCTTTGTTGTTGCCTTTGTTAGTTTTTGTTTTCTTGTTGATTGTGTTCAGAAAGCGGGCTATAGAGATGGCCGATATCGTGAAGCAACGAGGCAAACGGGCCAATAAAGTTGCAAGCAAACGACTTCGGCAGGCTGCAAAACTCATGCAAGCCGGTAAAGCTGACGAGTTTTATGATGAAGTATTACGCGCATTATGGGGCTATGTGGGCGATAAACTCAATATGCCTGTAGAACAACTCGCGCGTGAAAATATTGCTGACAAGCTGACTTTACATGATGTCAATGCCCACACGGTCAATAAATTCATAGAGGCTTTAGATGAATGCGAATTCGAACGCTATGCTCCGGGGGACATTGCAGGAAACATGAACAAGACCTTTGATTCTGCAGTCACTGCAATTACAGAGATAGAGCGTATTTTCAAGAAAAGAAAACATTGATATTGAAAGATAAAATGAAACGTTATATAACCCCAATATTACTACTGTTTGCATGCTTGTCGTTTGCGATTCCCGTTGAAGCCCTGACAAAGCAAGAAGCAGACAAAGCCTATCGGGAGAGGAATTATCAGCAGGCAATAACAGATTATGAACATCTTCTGAAAGCGGGAGAGAGTGCTTCTCTCTATTATAATTTGGGGAATGCTTATTTTCGAACAGACAATGTGACGAAGGCTATCCTGAATTATGAAAGAGCATTGCTACTTGACCCGGGAAATCGGGACATTAGGTTCAACTTGCAGTTTGCAAAGAGCAAGACAATCGATAAATTTGCCGATGCCGACGAGATGTTTTTTGTGACGTGGTATAGAGAAATCGTGAACTTCATGAGTGTTGACGGTTGGGCTGTTACCAGTATTTTTACCATCATTCTTGCGCTTTTGGGATTCTTGGTCTATCTCTTTATTGATGCCGTCATGTTGAAGAAAGTCGGTTTCTTTGCCTCATTGACTTGTTTGGTATTGTTTGTTCTGAGTATCGTTTTTGCTTGGCAACAAGAAAACGCCTTGGAAAATCGAACCGGGGCTGTCATCGTTTCGCCTACGGTGTATGTCAGGAAGACACCGAGCAAAGCCAAAACCGAGTCGGACGAGTTCGTTATTCATGAGGGGACTAAGGTTGAAATGATAGACAAGAGCATGAAAGGTTGGCGAGAAATTCGTTTGCCTGACGGTCGAGAAGGTTGGATACCGGTTAGCAGTTTAGAGGAAATTTAACGAAAAGATTCATCTCTTGGACATAACGAACCTTATAGAATTAGACCGACGCATATTGTTTGCAGTCAATGGTTGCGACAATCTGATGCTGAATGGTATGATGGCAACACTTACAAGTGGTTGGTTCTGGATACCATTGTATTTATCGTTGTTCTATATTGTCATCAAGAATAATGAAACGATGGGGCAAATCGTGCTTGCCATTTCTGGTTGTTTGTTGGCCGTTGTCTTGGCCGGCGGGGTAGACAACCTACTGGTAAAGCCATGGATTGCTCGTTTGAGGCCTTGTAATAATCCGGAAATCAAGTACCTTATAAATACGATTGTTTGGGTCGGTAAGGAACAATATAGCTTTTTCTCAGCCCATGCTGCCAATACTTTTGCCATTGCAACGTTTTTCTCCTGTTTGGTGAGAAGCCGGTCCTTGAATATAGCACTCTTCCTGTGGGCATTTACGAACGGCTTTACCCGTATTTATCTCGGTGTACATTATCCCTCAGATGTTTTGGTCGGAACTTTGTGGGGCATCATCTGTGGTTTAGTGGCCTATACCGGCTATCATTATATTTATTTTAGAAGTAATCCACATGTAGATTATGTTTCCGGCCAATTCACTTCGACAGGATATAATCGTTCAGATGCTGATGTGGTTGTGGCGGTCTTGACTTTATTGATGATATGTGCTTGTATTGCAGGCACCTTTGTGCATCTCTGATGAAGAATAACAGAAAGAATGGATACGAAACATATTAAAACCGTCGACTATGATTATGCGCTGCCTGATGAACGGATAGCTAAATTCCCCTTGGCAAGGCGCGACCATAGCAAGTTGTTGATCTATGAGCACGGTAAGGTATATGAGGATATTTTCTATAACTTGCCTGATCATCTGCCGAAGCACGCGTTAATGGTGTTCAACAACACGCGCGTTATACAGGCACGTATGCATTTTCGTAAAGAGACGGGGGCACTCATCGAGGTGTTCTTGATGGAGCCTGCCGCCCCAACGGACTATGAACAGATGTTCCAAACCAAAGGGAAGTGCTCGTGGCTATGTATGATTGGCAATCTAAAGAAATGGAAGGAAGGTGCGTTGAAGCATGAATTTGCAATTAAAGGTGAGTCTCTTACGCTTTCTGTGACTATGAATCGT
>ERZ772960.1574-NODE-1574-length-17942-cov-4.311735_pt1 | contig 17942 bp, 9 predicted proteins | sample MGYA00580678_ERZ772960 | MGnify/ENA primary metagenome ERZ772960 (study PRJEB29015, sample SAMEA2737930) | human oral metagenome | biome: human oral; feature: human-associated habitat; material: dental | place: China | collected 2059 ... | reverse complement strand
AAGACCAAGAGAAAAATTAAACTTTTCTACTCCAAAGTGCGAGTTCTTTAAACACGTTTTGTAATTTTGCACTTGCTGGTTGACTCTGCACAGGTGATTGCGGAACAGATTTTGCATTCAAAGACAAAAATGGTATTTATAATTTCCAGCTGAAACATAAAGCGGCTTATTTGTGTTTTCTTCCCCATTCGACTAATGCTTATATACACCGCAGTAAACTCATCAAAATAGAAATTGAGGCAGAAGACAATATTGCCGGCTCTTATTCGTTTACAACAAATGGCTTGTCTTCTGCACCTGTAAGCGGAGGCACAAAAACTATAACCCTTATTACTGGCAGTGATGGTTTCCCCGTTACGAATACAGATACAGATATTGATAAGAACGGTGCTTATGCTGTTATTGCACCAGGCACACATAAACTAACCATCCGCTATTGGTTAAAAAACACCGTAGATAATATTGATGATATGGGAAAAGTGGCAACAATAGAGGGAACTATAACCAAAAACATCACATCAAACTTTGAGGCGGGAAAAATTTATGATATTACTGCCAATCTAAATCCCGTAAATTACGATAACAAATATTATCTGTGGGATGCCAAAGAACATTTTTGGTTTGGATATGAAAATGACCAGCCTACCATCAATATGAGCAAGGGCAGTAATTATCCTAAAAGTGCGACAAGCGATCCCGACCGCTGGTATAATACGGCAGCAACGGCTTCATATTCATGCAAAGATTGTCCGAATCTTAACGAAATATCATGGTATGTAGAGGCAGGAGACCCGCATGACGACCTATATGAACTTTGGACGTGTATGGGGCATTTATATCGTGGTGGGAGTTGGTTCAAAAAGAAAAAATATATCACAGGATTCAGCAATGCAGTTGCAGTAGACGGCCGTGATTATCGCCAGCCAACGCAGACATACCCCAATACAGATGATTACCACTTTTTTGGACGATCTCCGACAGAAGGAAGACCGACAGCATCAATCATAGATGAATATTTTTATATACCTCATAAAGGATGGTATGATGCACCCAATTCTGGACATTTTGCAACCTTAAGATTCGTTGGAGAAAATTTTGATAATCGTTATTATTTAAGCACTCCGAAAGCTAATCTCTTTATTTTTGGTGGGTATATAAGAGTGGATAATATAGTTCCCAACTCGTTCTTAGGCGCACCCATATTTATCGGACAATAGCAAAATAAAAAATAGTAAAAAACGCCTTTCTCTCATGAGGGAAAACAAGAAAACTGCGAAAATCGGCTTTCCCTCATGGGGGAAAACAAGAAAACAGCAAAAACCAGCTTTCCCTCACGAGGGAAAATCAAAAACCAGCAAAAATCAGCTTTCCCCTACGAGGGAAAACAAAATAACAGCGAGAACTGACTTTCCCCCGCAGGAGAAAGCCAAAAAATGCTGAAAATCATTCTTCGCTTGCAAACGACGAGCGAAAAACGATGAAAACAGCCCGTCGCTCGTGGTTTTTCTTCAAAAACCGTCAAAAACAGCATTTCGCTTGCGAGCGACGAGCGAAAAACGACGAAAACAGCCCGTCGCTTGTGTTTTTTCATCGAAAATTGCCAAAAACAGCATTTCGCTTGCGAGCGATGAGCGGAAAAATGGGAAAAATCGTGCTTCGGGGCATCCCGAAAGGTAGAAATTCAGAAAAACAATGTTTCGGGATGCCCCGACGAGTTGTTTTTTGTGAAAATGAACCGTCGGGGAGTCCCGAAGCCTCAAAATTCCAGAAAACAAGCTTTCGGGGAGTCCCGAAGCTCGAAAAATCTGAAAAGCAGCTTCTCGGGGTGCCCCGAAACATGAAAACGATGAAAAAAGATGCAGGAGCAATAACTTTCAGACCATGGAGGTGTCTCCGAACTCGCGTACTTCATTTGCCGAATTTCCTGTGAGCTGATGATATGGCTTGCAGTACATGGCAGTCAAAGAAAATGGCCAAGGTTAGAGACAAATGTGTCTGAGAACCTTGGCCACCAAAAACGATTAACCTAAATCTTATTTCACGATGAATTTCTTACCGTTACAAATGTAGATGCCACGCTTGAGCGGACGTTTCACTTCCATACCTTGCAGGTTGTAGATCTTGCCATTCTCAATGCTATTGTTTTTAACAGTATTGATGCCATCGATGATTTCCTGCGAAACGTGCTTGCCAAAATAGGTGAGGCGGAAGTTGTCGAACACGGCCCAATCGCTGTCCACCTGCTTGTCTTTGGTTACACCGATGGTAAGTTCGCCTTCAGGGCCTACCTTTATGATGCGGGTGTAGACTTTATAAAGTCCGCTTTCGAAATATTCGGCAGCATCCATCACATTGTCGGGTTGTTCGCCGGCTGTGCCTTTCCAACCTATACCCGGGCATTGGTTTATGCCCGCTGCAATTGAGGGAAGTGCTACCTCGTTGCCTTTGCCTTTATATTCAATATAGAGCATGGCATGGCGTGCGGGAGTTGTTCCGTTGGCAACCTTTTGTTGTAGGTCTTCACGACTGCCGTCGCGGTAATAGCCTGTCACGTTCACCTGGTAATAGCCTTCAGGCAGGTTGCTTACAACTTGGTTGACCTCGAACATCTGCTGGTAATATGCCTCACAGACAGGGTTGGTGCGTCTGCCTCGGTCGATGACGCCAAGATTGGCATCCTTGAAGTCGCTCCTGTTGTCGGTAATCCAGCCTTCGAGCATTGCAGGGCGGTTGAAACCGGGGCTGGCAAGGAGGTGAGTGGCGTCGACAGGACGTGTTTCGGTTGCCGTTGCAAGCAGCGCGTCACGTTCGGCCTTGGTAACAAGCTTCCATTCGGCGTTGGCATTCTTGGCGACAGCAGCTTCAACGGAAACGGTATTCCAGAATTCCTTATCCATCATTTCATCGGCATCGGTGTTAGATTGCGGTGCAAAGGCCAATCCCTGAGCATGGTTGTCGCCTTTGACGATGTTATAAACATTCTTTTTGCCGGCAACGGGAATGAATGCCCAAACGTCTTTTCCCGGGATGTCAGTGTAGCCGTTATATCCCAAGTAGTTGCCATCTTTACCGCCAAAACGGTTGATGGTAAAGCCATCTCCTTCGGCTGTAACGGTGAAGAGCACTCCCGGAACATCTACAGCAGCGTGCGTATTCCAGTCGGAACCGCCCATAAGGAACTTTTGTGAAGCAATATTATAGAAATAGAATTCACCTGCACCGGCAGCAGCACCCTTGTAAATGTCGGGCAGCTTGTCGGCAGCAGCAATCTTACGGGCAACACGTAGGTTCACAAGAGCCAGCTTCATGTCGGTGTCGGCAGTAGCGGTCTTAGCTACGTTTTCAGCTTCTGCAATGGCAGTGCTGAATTGTGTGTCATTGTTCTTGTTGGCAGTCTTGCAGATTTCCACAGTCTTTGCCAGGGCTTCATAGTTTTCAGCGCAGGCGGCAACGGCATCATAAGCTTTCTGCAGCGCAGAGGTAGCAGTGTTGATAGCCACAGGGTCGGTAGAGGTGAGCGCCTTGTCTGCTGCTTGAATAGCATCGGTGTATTGCTTATTCAATGCAGGGGCGACAGCACCCTTAAACGCCTTGGTCGTGGCGATTATGGCTTTAAGTCCTTTCAGCGCTTCTTCTGCAGTCTGAAGCACTTTCGAACCGAGATATTTCAGCGAGAAATCGGAGATTACACACCAGTCGTCAACGACGCCGGCCTCTTTTCTTACGCCAAATTTCAGTGTGCCGTCTGTAACCGTTACCGTTATTTCGGCATTTTGGTAATTGCCTTTCCACAGTGCATAGTTAGCTTCATGAGGTGTGTTGGGCACGTAAAGTCCGCTGCCTTGCCCGCCCTCTCGTTCAGCTTGGAAACTAAATCCTTCTTCCGGAGCTGTTTTTGCACCGGCATAAAGAGACATGATGGGGGCCGAGGTGCCGTTGGCATAGTAAGTGGCACGAAGCTGTTCGGTGCCATTGGCAAACTTGTCTGCACCGTAACCATACATCGTATAATCGCGCGTTTCACTTGAACCGTCACGATAATATCCGCGTACGCTGAATTTATAGGTGCCATTGGGCAACCCAGTTATGGTTTGATGATAGTCGAAGGTTTGTGTATTCCAGAATTCTTGAATAGTATTTGCTTTCACAATGTTCCATCCGCCTTGGTAAGTAGAATGCTCGGTGTGCGGTGCAGCTGTAAAATCCAGCTTGTAAGTAGTGTTCTTCGTTGCGAGGTCAGGTGCATCGATAAGCCATGTAACATCTACGGGGTGTTCAACAGAGGCTTTAGCTTTTGCGTCGGCAATACGCTCTTCTCGAGTAACGAGTTGCCAGACACTGTTCTTATCTTTGTCAGTAGTGAGAAGGTTGTTGTCTGCTCCTAATACCATGGCATCGCATTCTAACCAATACCCATGTATGGATTGGAAATTATCTGCAGGGGAGATGTCCCATGCACCTACATTCTCGGCGGGCATGTCCCAGTAAAGCAGGCCTGCATCGCCAATCTTATTCGACACACCGTTACCGCCACGGAAAGTAGAACGCAGCTTAAATGTTTTCGGCCCCGTTTTCTCTAATGTTATGGGAAGGCCTCGTGTGCCTACATTTACGGCCGTAGCCCATCCGTCTTTCACGGTGTTGTTGTTTTGAAGCCATAAGCCAGTGGCAACATTGTAGAGGTAGAATTCGCCTCCATTGCCGACAGCATGTCCTGGCCAAGGTGAGGTCTGGGCATTGAGCAGAGTTGCGCTCAACAATCCTATACCTAAGGTTAGTACTTGTTTTTTCATAAGCTATTTTTTAGTTAAATGATTATGCGATGTTCGTTAAGGTTTCAGGCATATATCAAAAGAAACATGGCGCTGCACGGTTTTGGATGCTTGCACCATTTATTTATAGTTGTACTACAAAGATAAACTTTATTTTGAGTACTGATGTGTAAAATCCATTCAAGAGTATAGCAAAAAAGAACCAACGTGGCATATTGGCCCGATTTTGTTATTTTTTGGAATGATAATCGCATCATAGTCTAAAAGGGGCGAGTAATTTTGTAGCGTAATCAGAAAATGTTGTTTAAATCAATACCATAGTATTTTATTCAAGATGAAAAAGCTATTACTCTGTTTGGTTGGTATGGCAAGTATGTTGGCAGCAGAAGCACAGGAGGGTTCGTTTTTCGAGCCCTATCGACGTACAAACCTTCGTCTGCCATCTGTTCCTCTGATAGTAAATGATCCTTATTTCTCCATATGGTCGCCATATAATAACCTATACGACGGTACTACATGCCATTGGACGGGGCAAAGGAAGAGCATTGGTGGCTTATTGCGAGTTGACGGAGTAGTCTATCGGTTTATGGGAAAAGAGGGGGATAGACTGCTAAAACCAGTAGCGCCAATGGCTGACATAGGTGCATGGACAGCAAAAGTCAGTTATGTAAAGCCTGCTACAAATTGGATACAACTTGACTTTAACGATAGTAAGTGGCAGACGCAACGGGCGGCATTTGGTAGTCCCCAAGAGTATCCTAACATACGTACATCCTGGACAGGTCTTAATTCGGATATCTACATACGTCGCCACGTGACACTGACGAAAGAAGATTTAGCTCGTGACTTGTGGCTGATTTATTCCCATGACGATAAGTGCGAGGTGTACATAAATGGAATTTTGGCAGTCCAAACGGGAGAAACATGGTTGCAGAATGAGGAATTGATATTACCGGCAAATGTAAAAGAGAGTTTGCATGTTGGTGACAATGTTATCGCATACCACGTGCATAACACTACGGGTGGAGCTAATGCCGATATCGGTCTGTTTGCCAATGTGAAGGAAAACCATAAAGACATACGTAATGCAGTACAAACCAGCTGTGACGTTATGGCAACCAACACTTATTATTCATTTCGTTGTGGAGGTATAGACTTACGTTTGGTTTTCACCGCACCTATGTTTCTCGACGACCTGAATTTGCTTTCTACTCCCATTAACTACGTCTCTTATCAGGTTTGCTCCAATGATAAGCGAAAGCATGATGTGCAGATATTCTTCGGAACGACACCAGAATTAGCGGTGATAAAGAACACCCAACCCACGATTTCGCGCATACAAAATGTGAACAATATTGACTATGTGCGCACAGGAAGCGTAGAGCAGGACGTGTTGGGCAAGACAGGTGATTTACTTTGCATTGATTGGGGCTACTTGATGATACCCAATGTGAATGGAAATGTAACTATGGCCGATCAAAATGCAGTGGAAAGGCAATTCGTTGACAAGGGGACGTTGGCCCAACGTGATGCACAGCGTATTAAGAGTAATAACGAAAGTGAGATGCCCATGCTGGGGTACTTGCACAACTTTGGGTTAACGGATTGCGATTCAAGCTACATGATGATAGGTTATGATGAGATACAAGATGTGCAATTTCTTGGAACGCGCTACAAAGCCTATTGGTCGAAAGATGGACAGCAGCTTACTGATGCCTTCGAGAACTTCCGCGATAATTATAAGTCGTACATGCAACGTGCCCGCCGATGGGACAAGATAATCTACGACGATGCTTTAGCAGCAGGAAACAAGAAGTATGCCGAGACCTTAGCAGCCTCTTATCGTCAGACTTTGGCTGCCCATAAGCTGTTTATGGATAAAGATGGCGACCTGATGTACTTCTCGAAAGAGAACAGCTCGGGTGGGTTTATCAATACAGTAGACGTGACCTATCCTGCTGCACCGCTATTCTTTACCTATAATATACAGTTAGAAAAAGGTGCTTTAGAAGGTATATTCAAGTATTGCGCTGACAGTTCGCGCTGGGGATTTCATTTCCCGGCACATGATCTGGGTTTCTATCCCATTGCTGACAAACAGACTTATGCCTCCTGTTTTCCTGGTGGAAATGGAGATTTCGGTAAGAATATGCCTGTGGAAGAGGCGGGGAATATGGTTATTCTCACAGCAATGACCTGCCTAAGAGAGGGAAAAGCTGATTTTGCCAAGAAGTATTGGGACTTGCTTACCATGTGGACAAACTATTTGGTAGCTAATGGACAAGATCCCGCTAATCAACTCTGTACTGATGATTTTGCGGGGCATTTAGCACACAACGTAAACCTTTCTGTAAAGGCTATTATGGGAATTGCCGGATATGCATTGATGGCACAAATGCAAGGAGAAGATACTACATACCGTACTTATATGGATAAGGCGCGTCGAATGGCTGCTACATTAGAACGAACAGCTAACGATGGCGACCATTACCGATTAGCTTACGACCGCAGCGGCACGTGGAGCATGAAATATAATATGGTGTGGGACAAACTGTGGGGACTGAACCTTTTCTCCAAACAAATGAAACAGAAGGAGTATAACTATTATCTTACAAAGGCAGAACCATACGGTATTCCATTGGATAATCGTGAAAGATATACGAAATCAGATTGGGAGATGTGGACTGCATGTTTGGCCGATACTCAAGAAGGATTCACACGAATGTCAGACTTTGTGTGGGAATTCGCTGACAAGACTAAGAATAGAGTGCCATTTAGTGATTGGTATTGGGTGAACAGTGGCGACTATCAGATATTCCAAGGCCGCTCCGTTCTTGGCGGACATTGGATGAAGGTGCTGATGGACAACTTTTTAAAGAATAAGAAGTTTTCAACAGGTATAGAGAATCCTCATCAACTCTCCTGTATTTCCAAGAAGGAGATAGGGCGATATGATGTAGACGGGCGACGGCTTTCTGCTCCGACGCGGGGAATAAACGTTGTCCGATACAAAGACAAGACAGTGAAGAAGGTGATAGTAAAGTAAATTCTGGAGTTTTATCACCGTGACAAATAGCTGATAAACTCATGAAGATTTCAATGTCGCTAAATATTTATTCCTCTTATTTATGATAAAAAGAATATTCCTGGTTGCTTGTATGCAGATGTTGACTATAGTTGTTTATGGCCAATATACTAATCCCGTCTTAAATAAAAACATGCCCGATCCAAGCGTTGTACGCGCACCCGATGGTCAGTTTTATGTTTATGCTACAGAGGGCGGTGGCCAGTGTGTGCCCATTTACAAGTCACGCAACCTCGCTACGCGATGGCGATTTGCGGGTTCGGCCTTCAACAGCTCGACTCGCCCCTCCTTTATAAAGGGTGGAAACATCTGGGCACCCGATATCAATTACATCAATGGACAATTTGTTCTTTACTATTCTATGGCTGAATGGGGAAAGGAGTGGAACTGTGGTATCGGTGTAGCTACATCTTCTTCGCCTCGTGGAGGGTTTGTAGATAGAGGAAAACTCTTTACCAGTTCTGAGATTGGTGTGCAAAACAGCATTGACCCCTGTTTCTTTCAAGACGATGATGGAAAGAAATACCTCTTTTGGGGGAGCTTTCGTGGTGTGTGGGGAATAGAGATGTCTGATGATGGGTTGTCTTTAAAGCCAGGGGCAGAGAAGTTCCAAATTGGCCCGAACCATAATTGGATGCACCATGGCACAGAAGCCACGATGATGGTGAAGCGTAATGGCTATTATTATTTTATGGGTTCGTTGGGTAATTGCTGCGAAGGAGCCAATAGCACCTACCGAGTTGTGGTGTCGCGAAGTAAAGAATTGCGCGGCCCATACGTCAACAAGCGTGGTAAGAAGATAATGGATGTAGGCGGCTCGTATGAAAGTGTGCTGTCGGGTAATGAACTTGTAGCTGGTCCTGGGCATTGTTCGCAACTGATTATCGACGATAATGGCGATTATTGGATGCTGTATCATGGGTTCGATAAGTCTGATATAGACGCTGGCAGAAAGCTTTTCATGGACAAAGTGTTGTGGGATAACGAAGGCTGGCCCTATATAGAGGGCAAACATCCGTCGAAAGGAGGGGCGGTTCCTTTCTTTAAAGACGATACCTCTAATGGTATTGCTGATGTTGATGCCACGCCGGATACCTACACTGTTGTCTGTGGTGGCGACAATTATTATCAGATTTCAACCCCCGATAACTCCGCCTTCACGTGGGAACTCTATGCCATAAGCGGCGAAAAGATAAAAGCAGGCAGGGCCATACACACGCAAGATCTATGGTTGACGGATGTACCCGTGGGTATATATGTGGTAAAGGTGAAAGGAAATAGTGGTAGCATTAAACAGAAAATTGTAAAAGTTAAATAGGCCTTGCTCTGTGTTGAGACATGTATCTTATGCCCGACATGCGGCCTATTGTGCTATACTTTATATAGGCTAAGAATATAACTAAAAACCAATAATAGTATTTATTAAAACCAAGAACAATGAAAAGAGAACTTCTTTTTTTAAAGCATGGTTATCTGAATGTGGCATTCTTGATGTTGTTCGGCTGTTGCTCTGTTGCGTGCAGCAATGAAGATGACAATCCCACTCCAGAGCCACCAAAACCCGTAGAAGTGTATCAAGACCTGAAAGTTTTCCAGCTAAACACATGGTTTGGAGCAACACAAGTGAACAATGCTTATAATGGCTTGGTAGATGTTATCAACCAAGTCAACCCTGATATTGTGTTGTTGTGCGAGTTGCGTAACGATCTCTTGTTGAAGAAAATTCCTGATGGCGACGGCGAGTACACACATCGTCTGTGCCAATCGTTAAAAACAAAGTACCAGAAAGATTACTATGGTAAGAATCATGGCACGTTTGTCGGTGTGTTGTCGAAGTATGAAATAAAGAGCTTCAAGGTACTTCCCGCACCCACTGATAACTATATGATAAAAGTAACGGTGGAAGTTCGCGGGCAAGAGATGACTTTCTATTCTGTGCATCTTGACTACAAACACTATGCTTGCTACCTGCCAAGAGGCTATAACAGTGGGCCGGACTGGTCGAAACTTCCCAATCCTATTACCGACAGTAAGCGTATAATGAAGGACAACCGACTGAGCACGCGCGACGAGGCAATGGAAATGTTTCTTGATGATGCTCGAAGCGAGATGGATCGGGGACGTATTGTTGTCTTAGGAGGTGACTTTAATGAGCCTTCTGATCTTGATTGGCAGGCCAACACAAAGGATATGTACAGCCATAATGGGGTGATAGCCGACTGGGATTGCTCCGTGATGTTGAGAAAGGCAGACTTTGTAGACACTTATCGTGAAAAGTTTCCAAATCCCGTTACACATCCGGGCTTTACCTTCCCTGCTGATAATAAGAATGCCAGCATAAGCCAATTATCATTCTGCCCTGAATACGATGAGCGCGACCGTATCGACTTTGTATATTATAATAAGTTGCAACCCGTTGAACTGTTGAAAGCTGAACTCGTCGGGCCAGCTGGCTCTATTTATTTTGGCAAGCGTGGAGCCAACGATTCGAAAGATACCTTTATTGAGCCAAAGGGAACTTGGCCTACGGATCATAAGGGAAATCTTACTACATTTAAAGTTCGGGTGAAGAAATAAATGTAGTATAAGATAAAGTATAAAGTTAACTTTAAGATAAAACCATAATATGAAAAGGAATAAACTCATAATGAAGCGTTGGATATATGCATTCTTCATCGTCACCTTATGTGGTAATATGGTGGCTTGTAGCGATAAAGATGAGGATAATACTGCACGTTATAATCCTAATGTGCCTGTAACCATCAGCCGTTACACGCCAACCGGGGGTACCGATAGCCAGGAAATGGTTATCTATGGTTCAAATTTCGGTATTGATCCTAAACAGGTAAGTGTAACGATTGATGGCAAGGAAGCCAAGCTGAACTACGTAAAGTCTGACAGTCTCAGCTGTATTGTACCTTATTGGAGAGAGTCTGGGCTATTTGAAGTGGAGGTGAAGGTTGCGAAACAGTCTGCCAAGGCCACTAAAAAGTTTGCATATGCCAGTCCGCTGACAGTGCACACACTGATTGGCTACCGTATAAGCAATGACAATCCGGGCTGGAAAGACGGCACGTTTGGTACGGGCAAGGACGACGGTTCGGCCACTTTCGGTAAGCAGGCTGCCTTTATGAAGTTTGATCCACAGAACCATGATCATTTGTATGTTGCTTACGAAGACTTCGATTATAGTGGTTACGGCGTGCAACTTATTGACTTGAAAGCTAAGACTGTCACTACTGTGATGCACGGTAGTAAGTGTTTTGAAGGTAAGCGCTTACGTGCAATAGACTTTACGGCAAAGGGCGACATGGTGATTGCTACTGACCGTGACGACAGCGGAGACCGTTCTACCAGTGTATGGATTGTTAAGCGCAACGCCGATGGAAGCTTCAGCGATGAGTCGAAATGTGAGGTGCTGGCCGCTTACAAGCAATGCAACACTGTAGCCGTGCACCCTGTCAATGGTGAACTATATTTCAACAGCTACGGCAACAATGCGATTTATCGTCTTGATGTGACCAAATATTATGCCAATGCATCGGGAACAACTCCGTGGGTTCCCTATCTCACGGGCAATAATTATGAGCAAATGCTTACGCTTGGTGCCAGTCGTTGGAACTTTAACATTACCATACATCCTACCGGCAAGTATGCTTATGTGATAGCACTGAACCAAAATTGCATCTATCGCATGGATTACGATGAGGCCACCAAACGTTTCAAGCAGCCTTACCTCGTTTCCGGACAGCAGGGTGTGAAAGGATGGGCCGACGGCAAGGGAGACGGTACATTGATGAACTTCCCCTATCAAGGCATATTCGTGAAAAATCCAGACTATGTGGCACAAGGAAAGGAAGACGTTTACGATTTCTACTTCTGTGATTATGACAACTATTGCGTGCGTTATCTTACACCCGAAGGTCGTGTTCGCACTTTTGCGGGACGTGGAGCAACATCGGCCATGGGAGATAATAACACCTGGGGGCCTGAAGATGGCGACCTGAGAGAGACTGCGCGCTTCGGGAGTCCTACGGGTATTGCCTACGATGAGCGTACCGAGACATTCTACATTTTCGATACTTACTATAAAACTGTGAGAACGATAAGCCGTTGAACATACATCTTTAACCATGCATGGTGTCGTCAAGGCCTTTGGGTTGCGTTGCCAAAAGGCTGACGACACCACGCAGGTTGTTTGTTTGACGCTGTCGTGTAGGGCGACAGTATGGTCTGAAGATAAATGACGTCAAGTATTATTGCCCCGGTCAGGGATAAGCAAAAGGAACTATTTCGGGCAAAGATTTGTTCCGGACAGAGATAACCCCTATCAGTCTGCAAGGTAATTTGACTGAGATTACCGTGTGAAGTGACTGAGATTGCGATGCAAAATGACTGAGATTACGCTCTGTTTTGACTCAAATCACACCGTGAAATGACTCAAATTGAGAGGTGATTTAATATAGCTTACAAAACTATGTAATGGAACTTTATTTTATTTATCTTATCCCGAACAGGGGATTATTGACGATATTCACAGTATAAAATAACAAAGTTAACAATGAAACGAATAAAAGTCATTCTGCTGGGATGGGCATTCATAGCGTATGTATGCCCATTGCAAGCACAGGACTTAGCAATATCACTCAGCTTAAAAACGCCGGGTAATCCGTCTGAAACGAGCCTATTGAAACAACAAGGCCAGAGTTGGAAGGACAGCGGACCGTTGAACGTGGTGTCTTCAATGACGAAAGACGGTGACGACGAATTGCTGACGGTAACTCTCTCTGCACGTGAAAAGGTGTTTTTCCACATAGATCTCAGTCTCAATACAGAACTGTCATCTAAAGAATCTGAGTTTTATATGCCTGGCTTTTGGTATCATCGCAATATGCGCTCACCCCAAGAAGCACCTTCTTTTAGAACCAGCAAACATTGGAATTTTAGAGAAGACCGCATGTCTACGCCATTAACAAGCGCTTTCAATCCTCGCAGTGAGAAGGGCATATCTGTATTGCGCGTGTTGGATGCGTCTCGTGATGTACAGGTGCAGCTGACCACGGGTGAGGTGATCCTTCCTGGACGCACAACCGTGGGCTATGCCGGATTTGACGGTGATGGCAGTACGGTAGCCTTAAAGTTTGGCTATCCTTACAAGGAAACTCCCAAGCGGTATATCCGCAAGCTGACACTCTCAGATCCCATAACGACTTTTGCTGAATTAGACAAGGGAGAGCAGCAGGTTCTGCGCTGGCGCATACACCGCTATAAGGCCAAGGATTTTGGAAACTTCGTTACGCAAGTGTGGCAATACAGCTACGACCACATGCGGCCTCAGCCTTTGAAAAGTTCCTATACAGGTGCAGAGGTGAAGGCTGCCCTTAGCGATTACTTCCGGTATTCGTTTGTAGACAGTTATCCGATAAAATTCAATTCCGGGCTCTCGCTTCGTGTTAATGACTGTATGCCTGCAGCAGAGATGCAGATAGGTTTTTGCGGGCGTGTACTGCTCAATGCTTTCAATGAGATAGAATATGGTGTCGAAACAAAAGACAAGGAATTAGTTAGTATGGGGCAAGCCATCTTTGACAGTTTCCTAAGCAACGGATTTGGAAATAGTGGATATCTGCATGATTTTGTAAACTTCCGTGATGGCTTCCCTCAAGAGAGCATCCATTCCATTCGTCAGCAAAGCGAAGCTGTTTATGCTGTGCTTCATTATCTGAAATATGAAAAGCGCCATGGTCGTCGCCATGTAGAGTGGGAGCAACGTATACGTGCCCTCCTTGACAATTTCGTAGGTTTAATAAAAGACGATGGGCACTTTGCCCGCAAGTTTAAGTCTGATGGAACGGATGTCGATACATCGGGAGGCAGTACCCCTTCGGCAACTTCTGCATTGGTGATGGGGTGGAAATATTTCGGTAATAAGAATTATCTGCAGGCTGCTCGCCGAACAGTAAGCTATGTAGAGAAGAATATCATTTCGCAGAGCGATTATTTTTCGTCTACGCTTGATGCCAATTGTGAAGATAAAGAGGCTGCTATAGCTGCCGTGACAGCCACCTATTATATGGCTATGGTTACGAAGGGAGAGGAGCGAAAACATTATATCGACCTATGTAAGCAAGCAGCTTACTTTGCCCTTTCATGGTATTATACGTGGGATGTGCCATTCGCTCCCGGACAGTTGACGGGTGATTTGGGATTGAAAACACGCGGGTGGGGCAACGTTTCGGTAGAAAACAACCATATAGATGTATTTGTTTTCGAACTACCCCACATCCTTAGTTGGTTAGCTCAGCAGACAGGTGAGCAGCGGTTTAAAGGAATGTATGATGTTATTACGTCTTCGCTCAGTCAGTTGTTACCTGTTTCAGATAACCTTTGCGGTGTGGGCAAACGTGGCTTCTATCCTGAAGTGGTACAGCATACCACGTGGGATTATGGGCATAATGGCAAGGGATTTTATAATGATATCTTTGCTCCGGGGTGGACTATTGCCTCCCTTTGGGAACTGTATTCGCCCAATCGTACGACGGATTTCTTGAAATAATATGACTGTTTTTCGGTTTGTTTGAATAAATTCGTACCTTTACACAACAAACTTATGCAGATGAAGATAGTAAAATTGATGATGATGACATTACTTCTGTCTATCGGTATGACAGGCAGGGGCAACATTCTGTTCAGGCATATTGGCGTGGAGTCAGGATTGTCGCAAAGTACTGTGCTTGCCATCTTGCAAGATCGGACAGGCCTGATGTGGATAGGTACGAAATCAGGACTTAATCGTTATGATGGCACTTTATTTAAATGGTATTACAGTCATCCCGACGGACATAGCCTTGGCAGTAGTTATATTAATGCGCTTTTCGAGGATGCCAATGGCAGGATATGGGTGGGAACCGATTGTGGCGTATGGATTTATAACCCACTTACCGACTCTTTCTCCCGCTTTGATAAGCGCAGCGCCGATGGAGAGAGTATTACTAACATGGTGAACGTGATAAAGGGTCATGGCGATAAGATTTATATCACGGCTAACGAACAGGGTGTTTTCTGTTACAATCTGCGCCATAACCGTCTTTCACACTTTCGATTGAAAGGCTATCCCAATGTTGCAGGCATGTCCATTGACGATGATGGAACAGTGTGGCTCGGACTTTTCGGTGGTGGACTATACACCACCAATTACGCTTTTCGCACGCTCACACCCTTTCGCACACAAGATGGGAAGACTCCCTTTGCTGACAATATCGTGTCGGCTATACTTCCCTTGGGTAATGGACGTTATGCCATCGGTACCGACAAGCAGGGACTTTCGCTCATAGATGCTGCGCACCACAGTTTTCAACCTGTAGTTGCAAGTGTAGGAGGCAAGGAACTTTTCGTACGTAATCTTATTTTAAGCCATCATGAGATATGGGCGGCAACCGAGCAGGGAATGTTGGTCTATAATATAGACACTCATGCTACGCAGCACTTCACTTATAATCCCATGGATCCATTTTCCATATCCGACAATCCGCTCTATTGTCTCTATAAAGACCGTGAGGGTGGTTTATGGGCCGGTTCTTATTTTGGTGGACTAAACTACCTACCTGCCATACATCCCATCTTTGAACGTTTCGTACCGCAAGGTAGTGAGAATGGATTACATGGGCGTCGTGTGCGCGAAATGGTTATGGACAAGCAAGGGAAGATATGGATAGGGACAGAAGATAGTGGGCTGAACTGTATGGATCCTGATAGTGAAACGTTTAGCTATATTGTGGATAGCAATGCATTCCCTAATATACATGGTCTTTGTGTAAATGATAATGAATTGTGGGTGGGTACATTTGCTTCGGGTCTGCGAATCATTGATACCCATACCCATCGACTTGTGAAAACATTCAAGGCTGACGGTCGTCCGGGATCGCTTCACGATAACACGATCTTCAGTATAGCGCGTTCACCGCAGGGCGTAATGTGCCTTGGTACCATACGTGGTCTGTGTACCTACAACGCCAAAACCCAGACCTTTATCTATGACAGGGCCGTCCCTCCAGTGCTCATCAATGATGTAAGTTTTGATTCGCATGGGAACCTGTGGTTAGCCACACAGACCAATGGCGTATTTATGCGGCATAATGGCCGATGGGAAAACTTTAAAGCAACCCAATCGGGACTTACATCAAACAAGGCCCTGAGCATATTTGAAGACAGTAATGGAAACATTTGGGTGACAACGCAGGGAGGAGGTGTGTGTAAGTTTAACTTTCTGACTCACCGTTTCAAACCCTTGCAGCAAGGAATTCTTAACAGTACGTCTACTTTCTTCCGCATAGAGGAAGATCGCGATGGAGTATTTTGGCTTTCGGGTTATGCCGGTTTCGTACGCTACGATCCTCATAATGGTGACGTGCGCACTTATAATAACCGTACGATGTTACTTGATAACCAGTTTAACTATAACTCTTCTCTCATTGATAAGCGTGGGCGTATTTATTTTGGAAGTCTTAGTGGTATTGTACGTTTTTCACCCTCGGCTTTTAAAAAAGAACAGCGTGTACCCCGACTTGTTGCCACCGACCTATATATAGGGAACGAACACGTGGATAACTTCACGAAGGATACACCTTTGGAAAAGAACATCGTGTTTACCCATAAGTTATCGTTGGCCTACAATCAAAATGCTTTTAGATTACATGTTGTACCCTTGAGCTATTCAAGACAGAATTGGGGCTCGTTAGAGTATAAGCTTGAAGGTTTCGACAAAGACTGGCAACCGTTGGGGGCAGACTTCTTCATGACTTATGCCAATTTGCCTGCCGGTTCTTATCAGCTAATAGTGCGTATGAAAGACCAGAATGGAAAGACCTACCCCAATGTGTACAAGTTAGACATTGATGTGCGTCCGTTTTTTCTGTTTTCTTTCTGGGCTAAACTGTTTTATGTAGTTTTGCTCAGTATTTTAATATGGTTGCTGATGCGTTATTGGAACCACCGCTCCGAAACACGTCGCCAGCTGGCTATGGAAGCTTTCGAAACGCGTAAAGAGCAGGAACTATATCAGAGCAAGATACACTTCTTTACCAACGTGGCGCACGAGATACGGACACCGCTTACACTGATTTTAGGTCCCTTAGAGAATATTCTCAGCACGCAGAAAGTAAAAGACAATGATGTCAAAGACGACCTCAATATCATGTATGAAAATACGCGGAGACTTACCGATCTGATAAATCAGCTATTAGATTTTCGCAAGACAGAGAAAGATGGCTTGCGTCTGAATTTCGAATATTGCAACCTTACGAAGATAGTTACCGATGTCTATAACAGATTTTGCTCGGTAATGCGTGAGAAGAATATCAATGCCACGCTCTCTCTGCAAAGTAACCTGCATGGATATGTTGACCATGAAGGGTTTACCAAGATTGTAAGCAATCTGATTAATAATGCTGTGAAGTACTGTCTATCGTATGTCTCTGTGACATTGAAAACCGATGATACGCAACTATTCTTCATCGTGGCTAACGATGGCAATATTATCCCTATGGAACTGCGTGAAAGGATATTCGAACCTTTCTTCCGTATTGATACTGCCGAGCACTCCACATCGGGTACAGGCATTGGCTTGGCCCTCGCTCGTTCACTGGCCGAGCTGCATAATGGTCACCTACGTATGGGAAATGAAACCGATACGAACGTGTTTGTGCTTACCTTACCCTTGGTACAAGATGTCCCTGTAAGACTGGATGCTAATGGAAAGGGAGACGTAACAACAGTGAAAGCTGAACCTGCAACTATACAGGAAACGCAGGCTAAACCATATACGCTGCTGCTGGTTGAAGATAATGTGCAGATGCTGCAGTATGAAAAGCGATGTTTAGAAAGAGAATACAATATTATTACAGCCACCGATGGAGAAAGTGCTTTACTGCAAATGGAGCGTAACAATGTTAACCTTGTGGTTACTGACGTGATGATGGAACCCATGGACGGTATGGAACTATGTCGTCGTATCAAGTACAATGTCGACCTTTCACATATTCCTGTAATCATATTAACGGCCGTTACCTCCGAACGAGGTAAGATGG
>ERZ772960.1572-NODE-1572-length-17953-cov-4.058331_pt1 | contig 17953 bp, 14 predicted proteins | sample MGYA00580678_ERZ772960 | MGnify/ENA primary metagenome ERZ772960 (study PRJEB29015, sample SAMEA2737930) | human oral metagenome | biome: human oral; feature: human-associated habitat; material: dental | place: China | collected 2059 ... | reverse complement strand
GTCAGGATCAACATCGTAATAATCGACAATAGCATAAGGAGAACCTGCTTTGCCCTTTACGATTGCAGGATGTTGATGCGGTATTCCGTAGGAAGTGTAATCAGTCTGAGTAGAGTGGCGTATAATGCCGGTAAACCAAATATGGGTAATGCCCATATCGTGGATACGTCTCAATACATCAGAAGTAAAGTTATTCATCTTCCCACAACCATTTTCGGCAATCGTTCCATGTTGTTTACGTGTCATGTTACGATTGCCGAAAAGACGCGGAAAGACTTGATATATCAATATCTTATTGTCTGCCATTGTCAACTGCTTAACTTTCGATACCGTGCACATTCATGGTCTTATCAATACGACTAACCATCCCTTGTAGTGCAGCACCTGGTCCGCACTCTATGAACTCATTAGCACCGTCAGCAATCATGTTTTTTACACTCTCTGTCCATCTTACGGGAGAAGTGAGTTGGGCTATAAGATTGGCTTTAATCTCCGCTGCATCAGTATGTGGTTTTGCATCTACATTCTGATATACAGGACATTTGGGAGAAGAAAAGAGTGTTTTCTCAATAGCTATTTGTAATTCTTCTTTAGCAGGCTGCATCAAAGGAGAATGGAATGCGCCACCCACTTTCAATGGAAGGGCACGCCGTGCACCCGCGGCCTTCAGCTTCTCGCATGCTTCGTTAATAGCTTCTACATTTCCAGAGATAACAAGCTGACCTGGACAATTGAAGTTGGCAGCTACGCAGATATTGCCAGGCTTATTTACTTCAGCACATATTTCTATTACTTTGGCATCGTCTAAACCGATGATAGCTGCCATCGTTGATAGAGTAATCTCACAGGCTTTTTGCATGGCCATAGCACGGGCATACACCAATCGTACTCCATCTTCAAACGTTAATGCACCCGAGGCTACAAGAGCAGAGAATTCTCCTAAGGAATGGCCTGCTACCATGGAAGGGGAAAAATTATCGCCCATACATAGGGCACTAATAACACTATGTAAAAAGACTGCAGGCTGCGTTACTTTTGTCTGCTTAAGTTCGTCATCCGTTCCGGTAAACATAATGTCAGTAATTCTGTATCCTAAGATACTATTGGCTTTCTCAAAGAGTTCCTTTGCCAAAGGATTAGTCTCATAAAGTTCTTTACCCATACCCACAAACTGGGCTCCTTGTCCTGGGAAAACAAATGCTTTCATTATCATTTAATTTATTAATTAAGAAAGAATTAGGCTGCAAAGATACAATATTTATTGTAAGGAGACAAATTGCCCAGTGCCTTTTATTCTATGAAGCATTATCAATTTATCATAATTCTGATTAGCGGAAAAATAATGAAAACTATTATCGGATACGATTAGCGGCTTGCACAAGTCTCTCATCGGCCAAAATTCCTCGATGTGCCATGATATAAAAAATCCCTACAAATAAAGGGATACATGCAGTGAAAGAAAATCGGAAAGTTGCATGAGGATGAGGCAATACCAAACCGTATGTAATATAACTCGCATACCAAATGGCTATTAATACTATATTTACCATGCAAAGGCGGCTCTGTAATATGCGGTTCTTGTATAAAAAAACAGTTAGCAAATTAATGGGACACGTAATAAGTAATACTCCAAACAGCGGTGCAACGGAGAAATCTAATACTCCGGTTTTCAAATCTGTTATCCAAAGGTTATACATAACCGTATCCATTCCCATGCCGACAGACTGCCATCGGCCTATGGGTAGGCACAGACATACGACTGTAAGTATAAACGCAATAAGCAAAAAGATGGTTTGCTTTCGTTGTATCATCGGTTGTTTTCAGTTTGTTTATCTTTTGAAGGATCACGAAAATATATGTTTTCGTCTATAAACTCCTGTGTGGCTAACAGTGTAGATTTAGGCAGTTTTTCGTAATAGCGCGATATTTCTATCTGCTCGCGATTCTCGAACACTTCTTCGAGGCTGTCATTGTAAGAGGCGAATTCTGCTAATTTCTTACTTAAATCTTGTTTTATTTCTGCCGAAATCTGATTAGCACGTTTTGAAATAATCACTACGCTCTCGTAGATATTCCCTGTTTCTTGGCACAAATCCATGATGTTACGGGTAACGGTGTTTGTCGGTGCCTTTGATTTTTTATAGTCCATACTTTATTATTGTTTTATTATTCTCCTGTGATTACTCTTTTGTATATTTTTTGCACTGTGCAATATATTTCTCTGCTGTATCCCTCTCGCGCGAATCGGGATATTCATTAATGAATCCATAACATTCATCTTCTGCATCCTGATAGCGTTCCAAACGTTTTGAGTCCACACTTTGTTCTGCTAATTCAAATTTACTTTTCATAATCAGTAGTGCGAAATCTTCGCGAAGATTAGAATAAGGATAGTCTTTCAAAGCATTCTGTGCCGTAATGATACATGCTTCATAATTACTTCCTCCGCTGGTACAATTACCAAAATACGACCCTAAATTATAGTAAAGCTTTGCTGAAAGATACTCTTTCCTTACCAATTTATCTTGTAGGTCAAATAGTCTTTGTTGAGCAGCGCTCTTTAATTTGGAATCCTGATAGAGATCAAGATACTCTTGATAAGCTGCGATGGCAGATACTGTAGCACTTTGGTCGAGACGTGGTTCCGGCGTACTGCGATATAAACTCTCACCAATATAGAAGGCAGCAGTCTCTGCATAAAAGCCTTTTGGATAGCTTGTACAGTATTTCTTAAAGACTTCAGATGCTCCTTCATAATCTTTGCTGCAATATTCAGCCATCCCTAACATGAAAAGGCATTCTTGAGCATTATCCGTTCCTTTCTCTATATGGATAAGTTCATTGAGCAATGTGATGGCGCGTTGATACTTTCCTCTGGCGAAACACTCTTTGGCATATTCATATTTATAATTGTAATCGGTAGACCTATACACCAAATTGAACTCATGTGCGCAGCTCGTGAGGAGTAAAAGACCACATATCGCGGTGAGAAAACTATTCTTCATACTTCAAACTTTAGTGTGCAAAGGTATATATTATTCCCTTAACAGCAAAGTATTTGAGAGCGATTTTCATAAAATAGCAGCCTTTATAACGTTTGTTATTGAGAAAATCACTAATTTTGCGGGCAATGAATGCATTCAGTTTAACATCCCGATATTCACCTACAGGCGACCAACCCGAAGCTATTCGCCAACTGACAGAAGGTTTGATGCGTGGGGATAAAGCGCAAGTATTGCTTGGTGTGACGGGTTCGGGCAAAACGTTTACCATTGCCAACGTCATTGCCAACATGAATAAGCCTACCCTCGTGTTGAGCCATAACAAAACTCTGGCAGCACAGCTCTATGAGGAGATGAAATGTTTCTTTCCCGACAATGCGGTAGAATATTATGTTTCGTATTACGATTACTATCAACCAGAGGCTTATCTTCCTTCAACGGATATCTATATAGAAAAGGATTTATCCATCAACGAAGAAATAGACCGTCTTCGTCTCTCTGCCGTTTCGGCGTTGTTATCGGGAAGAAAGGATGTAATTGTTGTTTCGTCTGTCTCTTGTATCTACGGAATGGGCGGCCCGACGGCCATGGAGAAAAGCATCATTCATTTCAAACGTGGGCAGAAAATCGACCGTAATACTTTTCTAAGGCAGCTGGTAGATGCGCTTTACACACGCAACGACATTGCTCCTGCAAGAGGTAACTTCCGAGTAAAAGGTGATACGGTAGACGTATTCATGGCCTATTCCAATAATATTCTCAGAGTTTCTTTCTGGGACGACGAGATAGACAGCATCGAAGAACTCGATACTGAAACCTATCATCAATTAGCTTCTTTCGATGCCTATCAAATCTATCCGGCCAATCTTTTCGTCACTTCCAAGGAGCAAACGAAAATTGCTATTCGCCATATTCAAGACGATTTGGTAGAGCAGATACGCTATTTTCAGGAGCGTGGTGAAGATTTGCAGGCACAGCGTATCAAAGAACGCGTGGAATACGATATGGAAATGATAAAAGAATTGGGACATTGTTCTGGAATTGAAAACTATTCCCGCTATTTCGACGGTCGCCAAGCCGGACAACGCCCCTACTGTCTGCTCGACTTTTTCCCAAAAGATTATCTGATGGTTATTGACGAAAGTCATGTCAGTGTGCCACAAATCTGTGCGATGTATGGAGGTGACCGTGCCCGGAAGACCAACCTTGTGCAATATGGTTTTCGGCTTCCTGCCGCTTTTGACAATCGTCCTCTGCGGTTTGAGGAGTTCCAATCCATGATTCATCAGGTGATATACGTCTCGGCAACACCAGCTGATTACGAGTTGAACGAGGCCGGGGGGGTGGTGGTAGAGCAGGTTATCCGCCCCACGGGCTTGCTTGACCCCACGATAGAAGTGAAACCCAGCGAGAACCAGATAGACGATTTGTTAAACGAAATACAGCTATGCACAGAAAAAGGAGAAAGGGTGTTGGTAACGACACTGACCAAACGCATGGCCGAAGAATTGACGGAATACTTATTGAACCACGACATACGGGCAAACTACATACACAGTGATGTCTCGACACTCGACCGGGTACAGATTATGGGAGACCTCCGTGCTGGTGTCTACGATGTTCTCGTGGGTGTGAACCTGCTGCGCGAAGGATTGGATTTACCCGAGGTATCGCTCGTTGCTATCCTTGATGCCGATAAGGAAGGTTTCCTGAGAAGTCATAGGTCGCTCACGCAAACGGCCGGACGCGCTGCCCGAAACATTCATGGGAAAGTAATCATGTATGCCGACACTGTGACGGAAAGCATGCAGCGCACCATTGCTGAAACGGAAAGGCGGCGTACCAAACAAATTCAATATAACGAGGAGCATCATCTGCATCCCCAACAGATTGTAAAAGAAATAAGGAACGGATTGAGAACTATCCATCAACCGACCGACAAAAAAGAGCAACGCTACGCACCGTATATTGAGCCAGACCAGATGACAAACGTGGCTGATCCCATCGTAAAGCGCATGACGCGACCTCAATTAGAAAAGAGCATCGCTCATACACAGAGACTCATGAAGCAGGCTGCTAAGAAACTCGACTTTATACAAGCTGCACAATACCGAGATGAGATTCTTAAGATGGAGAAAGAATTGGAAATGAAATAAAAGACGGGAAAGTATTTGAGACGAATCCTTTTTCGAAACGCTTGCGGAAGCTCCGCAAGCGCTGTGTTTTTGCATTTGCATAGGCTATGCAAGCGCCGTTTTTCGCATTTTGGCATTTGCAAAAGAAAATAAAAACGAGGGATGTGTCGGATAAACACCATCCCTCGTTATATTCAGAATTGTTCCAATACAGGGAAATTCCCTATATGACCTATTCTTCTTAGGCCGTTTGCAATTCCTCCTTATCGTTTTTCTTACTCATTGTCAGATAAGCAATGGGGGCAGCAATAAAGATAGATGAGATGGTACCGAATACCACACCCAGAATCATTGCAAAGGAGAAGCTGCGAATACTATCGCCACCAAGGAAGAAGATACTGAGCAAGACGATGAGCGTAGAGAACGACGTATTAACCGTACGGGCAAGTGTTTGGTTTATCGAGTCGTTGAACAGCGAACGATGTCCTTGCTTCTTGTGCAGGTTGAGGTTTTCTCGGATGCGGTCAAACACCACCACCTTGTCGTTGATAGAATAACCGATAACGGTCAGAATGGCACCGATAAAAGTCTGGTCAATCTCGAGCGAGAACGGCACCACTTTGTAAAGCAGTGAGTAAAGTCCGATAACCACGGTAGCATCAATTGCCAATGCAATCGTCGACCCCAAGGAGAAAGATACATTACGGAAACGGATGAGAATGTAGATAAAGATGGCGATGATAGCCAACACAACACTCACAATGGCTCCATAGGTGATGTCTTTTGCCACAGAAGGCCCTACTTTTGTACTGCTGATAATGGAACCGCCCTTGCGGATGTCGGGGTCTTTGAATGCCTCGACACTCTTCTGGGTCACCATTCCGGCCTTAGAGAGAGCATGGAAGAGAATGGTCTCTGCCTCATCGTCCACCGTCGGGCTGTTGGACTCTATCTTATAGTTGGTCGAAATACGAATGGTCTTGCCATCAGTACCCAGTGCCAAGGCTCCGGTATTAGCTCCCGGGAAAGCTTTTGCCAAAGCTGCACGCACTTGTACGGGCTTCTCAAATTTCACAACATAGTTCCTACCTCCTGTAAAGTCGATGCTTTTGCTCAAACCATTAACAAAGAAACTGCCAATGAAAATCACAATAGCAACTGCGCAGAACAGGAATGAAGTCTTAGATGCCTTCATGAAATCGAAGTGCACGTTTTGCAATAGATTCTTAGAGATAGGTGTCGTAAAGGTAAGGTTGCGCCATTTATCCTTCTTCATACGGTTTTCATAAACCAAGCGTGTCAGGTAAACAGCGGTAAAGAATGAGCAAACGATACCGATAATCAATGTCGTGGCAAAGCCTCTGATGGGGCCGGTACCAAAGACATAAAGAATAATACCGGTAAGTATGGAGGTAAGATTGGAGTCGAAGATGGCCGAGAACGCATTGCTGTAACCGGCAGCAAGTGCCTGTTTGATATCCAATCCCCGTTTCATCTCTTCCTTAGTACGTTCATATATCAACACGTTAGCATCGACCGCCATACCCAAAGTCAATACAATACCTGCGATACCGGGCATCGTTAAAGCCGCTTGGAATGAGGTCAATATGCCTAAAGTGAAGAAAAGGTTCACCAAAAGAGCAGTATTGGCCATCATACCCGGGATGAAGTTATACATGACAATCATGTAAACCATCAGTATGATGAAAGCAATAACGAACGAAACGATACCTTGCTGTATGGACTGAGCACCGAGTGTAGGTCCTACCACCTCTTCTTGTACGATACGGGCAGGTGCCGGCATACGTCCGGATTTAAGCGTATTGGTAAGGTCTTTTGTGTCTTCGATAGTAAAGTTACCGGAGATTTGGGAGTTACCTCCATCGATTTCATTGCTTACACGTGGTGCACTATACACTACCCCATCGAGAACAATGGCAATAGCCTTGCCTATATTATTCTTTGTAAGTTGTGCCCAAAGACGTGCACCTTCGGAATTCATGCTCATGCTCACACAAGGACGCCCCATTTGGTCGAACTCGTCTTTGGCATCCGTTACCACATCGCCCTCCAACGGAGCACGTCCTGTGGCCGAAGTCACCTTGATAGCATGTAATTCATATACGTTCTTATTATTCAATCCGTCAGCCGGCTTAGCACTCCACAATAGCTTCATGTCAGAGGGAATAATTTCTTTAGCTATCTCGGAGTGGATAATCTTGTCAATGGCAGCAGTATCTCTTACGTGTGCATAGCCTACAAGACTCAACGACTGTCCGCCTGTGGGTTGGAAAATAGAAAGCAACGGATGCTGTTTCTTTGCTGCCTCCTGCTGTGCATCAAAGCTCTTTGCTGCCACATCGGCTGTTTTCGTATCTTTCTTGATTTGAAATTTAGCTGCAGGTTTAGCCGTTGTTTGCGTGGCGTCCTTTGGCTTTGAAACACTGTCTGCTTTCGTTGCGTCTGTCGAAGTTTCACCATTGGCCATACGCTGGTCGAGTTGTGTAAGGTAAGGCATTACTTCTTGGCTGTTATAAGTCTCCCAAAACTCGAGGTTGGCACTACCTTGCAAGAGTTTACGAATGCGTTCCGGCTCGCGTACACCCGGCATTTCAACCATTATTCTGCCTTCTTGTCCTTCGAGTTTCTGTATATTGGGTTGTACGACACCAAACTTATCAATACGGCTTCTCACAACGGTATAGGAATTGTCGATGGCAGCCTCTACTTCAGAACGCAAGGCTTTTTCCACCTCGGAGTCAGAACTCTGCGTGGTCACTTTCCCCTTTAATTGCTGTGTGGCAAAGATTTCTGCCAAGCGATGGCCGGGGGCATTCTGATGATAGTACTTGATAAATAACGAAATGAAATCGCTTTGGCTCGTTTCTTCTTCTTTCTTGGCTTCATCCATAGACTTTACAAAAGCCATGTCTGTTTTGTGGTCGGCCAATACTTCGATAACATCAGGTACTGAGATTTCGAGGATTACGTTCATACCTCCTTTGAGGTCGAGGCCTAATCCGATTTGTGTCTCGAGGCATTTTTGGTAAGAGTAAATGCCCAAATACTTGACAGAATCTTTATAATCCTGCTGTGCAATCGGATCTTTTATCTTCTCTGCTTCTTTATCATAGTAGTTCGTTGCCACTGAAAAAGACAAATAGAAGATGCTTGCAAGCGTCAGTAAGACGGCAGTTACAATTACAATTCCTTTGTTTTGCATTTTGATTTATATTAAATTTATTGTTCTCTCATTCGTAATTAAGACGTGCAAAGATAATGATTTTTTTACTTTTTGGAAAAACATTGGCAGCTTATTATTTAAAAAACTACTCTTTTTCTCGTTTTTTCAACCAGCAATAAATAGGATAATGGTCAGAGTGTTTCATCTTGTTATCTACCTTACAGGCATAAGGTATCCACTCATCGGAACACATGATATTGTCGATTCTCACATACATCCTATTATCGTGATAGGAAATACCTGGTCCGTTTCCTGTGGCTATGTAGCAATCTGTCAGCACATCTCCCAGTGTGGTACGGGTGTATGACAACGGATTGTCGTTGAAATCGCCACAGAGTATGATGCTATGTCTCTTATTTGCTTTCACGAAAGCTGCCACAGAATCTGCTTGAGGGGCACGGGTGGCCGTAGAAGTGGCAAGCCTGTCAATAAGTCTCTGCGACTCTTTACGTGCCATATAAGCCTTTAATTCACCTTTCAGCATGCGTTTGAACTCTCGACGCTCATTCAGTGTCAGTCCTGTTCCTTCAAAATGGTTGTTGATAACGATAACAGTATCGCCATGGATGTTGAGCATATAAGCCATAGACATATTATATATAGACTTATACCGTATCTGTTTGCGTGACAGAATGGGGAACTTGCTGAAGAGTGCCAAGCAGGAACCATCGCGTCCTTTATAAGTGGTGTCGCAATAGGCATATTGCTTTTTCAATCGGTGCATCACATCTGATGGGATGGGAAATTTGAGACTTGCCTCTTGTAGGCACAATATGTCGGGATTTGCCTTGATAATATCATCGGCGATGGGATTGCTCTGTCCCTCCGGCACTTCCCATGGCAGAAACATGCACACATTGTATGACATAACCATAATTGCTCCCTCTGGTTTTTCCTGCGGAACATTGAACGGCATATAAGTATGTACAGGACTATAGGCCAATATGAAACCGGCAACAGACAAGAGTGCCCCTTTAACTTTGAAAATGAGCCAGAAAAACAGGAATGCTATGTTTACGAATAAGAAAACGGGGAAAGTTAGACTGATATTGGCTATCAGCGGATGCCCCACAGGATTGATACGACCCGAATATCCCACAAGAAGCATCAGAACAATGCTCACGATATTCGCACCGGCAGCAAAATACAGTGTAAATGCTTTCAGCTTTCTCATCGTTTATTATCCGTCATTTTCGATTACCGGCATTAAAGAGTTTTTCTTTTTCCTCTGCCGTCAGACTGTCATATCCGCTACGTTTTATCTTATCGAGTATACGGTCTGTCTCTTCCTCTTCTTCCTTTTTCCGTGCGTTATATTCCCAATCGGATGTCCGTTCGTCAGGGCGGTGTTGTCCATCGGTTCTGTTTGACGTATGCTGATGCCTTTCCCAAAAATCTTTCAGTTTATCAAACGTCTCTCCCCTGCTACTATATCGGCCGGCACCGGTTCCTCCGTTAGGGTGTTTTTGCCAATACTTAATCATAAAATAGCCGAAGAGCATCCCCCCTAAATGAGCGAAATGGGCAACTCCGTCGGAAGAGGTTCCCAATGCAGAGAACAACTCAATACCGGCGTAAATCATGACAAACCACTTTGCTTTGATAGGGATGGGAAGCGGAAAGACGAAGATGCGTTGCTCGGGATATATCATTCCGAAAGCCAAAAGGATGCCGTACACTGCACCAGAAGCACCTACGGTTGTCCAGCCATTCAGTTGCGAAGACATACTCTGTGCTATATGGAATACATCTGAAAAGCTTACGCCTGCATACTGGTCAGAGATAAGAACATAGAACTGTACGAACTGTGCTACTTCCTGCAAGAGGCCTGCCCCTACCCCACATGCTATATAATAAAAAAGAAATTTCTTCGGCCCCCACGCATTTTCTACAACACAACCAAACATCCATAAAGCAAACATGTTGAAGAAAAGGTGTGCCCATCCTCCATGCATGAAGAGATAAGTAAAAAGCTGATAGATGCCGAAATGGGAGGCCGGAAAGAAATGCAATCCTAATAACCCGTTGAGGTCTATCCCCCGTATTCCGAGCACATATGCAGCTAAAAATACCAATACATTGATGATGAGTAAGTTCTTTGTGATGGTGGGAATATTGTTCATTTTATCTGTGTTCATTAACCATTTAAACCGCGGCAAAATTACGAAAAATATCCGTTATCATGCAAGAAAAACCTTTTTGGAGACCAAAAAACATGGAAATAGTCATTTTTTTTCTTTTTTTTTTTTGATTTGTGAAAGTATTCTTTTATATTTGCCGAACAAATTGTAGAGAAATCTTTTACAAATAACATTTTAACAACTAAGAAATTATGAACAAAACAGAGTTAATCGATCAGATTGCCAATGGTTCGGGTCTGACGAAAGTTGATGCAAGAAAGGCACTTGATGCCACAGTGAAAGCTATTAAAGATGCACTTGTTGCTGGCGATAAAATCGCTCTTATCGGTTTTGGTACATTCAGTGTAAACGAGCGTCCTGCACGCGAAGGTATCAACCCTGCAACCAAGCAAAAGATTAAGATTGCTGCTAAGAAAGTGGCTAAATTCAAAGCCGGCGCAGAATTGTCTGACGCAATCAACTAAAATTACGCCAAGGCAACACGTCGGTAGCGTTCTTTTTAAAAGATTTCAACAGACGGTTCTTTTACTGAAAGAATACGTTATCACAATACAAAGAATACCGACAACGGAAGTAAGGCAGATGAACAAAAAGTTCATCTGCCTTTTTCGTACATTCAAACGAAGACGATAGGGACAATGAAAAGATATTTCCTGCAAGAATACATATAACGAATTGGAGAACAGACACATAAGGGCGTGTTGTAAAAGCTATGCTTTTACACTGTCAAAGCATAGCTCTGACACGCTAAAAGCTAAGTTCTTAGCGTGTAAAAACTTAGCTTTTATTTTCCCGTCTCTGCCTAGCAGAGAACAGGATGGAAGAGGTGGTACTTGAATTAGCGCACAACCTTTGTCATATTGAATGCTGATATTTTGTTTTCCGGCGACACTTTGGCCGAAATCTTGTAAGTAGCAAATTTTTCTTTGTCGGCATCGGAGCGATCAATATTTTGTTCGGCGGTGAATTGTACGTTGTATTCGTATTCGCCATCACCGATTTCTTTTTTAGAAATCTTATAGCCGCTGCTTACTCTCCAGTTCATGCTGTTGATGTCTTCCTTATATATCTTTCTCATGAAACTGATCACATCGCTCTTTGTGGCACTCTGTTTTCCAAGGAAAGACGACATAATGCTGCTCACGGTAGCTGTGAGTTCGTCCTCGTCTCGCTCGTTGATGCTCTGGAAAAACTGCCGGAACAAATTGCCAATCATTTGTTTTTCTTCCGGTTGCACGTCAGAGGCCTTCACTTTATCAAGGGCAGCCTGCGCCTCTACCACAAATTTCCCGTCGGGATGGTCTGTGATGTATTGATGATAACCCTCTTTGGTGTTCTTCTTTCCGGCAATATCCCAATCAATAGCATCTATTTTATCAAGGGCTTCTGCCTTGTGGGGACTTTCGGGATTCTTTGTCAGATAGGCCTGCAGGGCTTCTTTCGAGTTGCTGATAACGGCATCTGTCCATTCTTGGTCACCTAACTTAATAAGTGCAAGATGTGCCTGAATAGAATCGATATGAGCTGTGGGAGCATCTTTGTATCTGTCGAGATAACTCTGCAAAACCATAGGGTCGGTACTGCGCATCGCATATTCGTAGTCCTCAAACTCTTTGTCGTGTTGTGCTCCGTTGTAAAAGAAAAAGCCTACGAGACAAATTGCTGCTGCAATGATTGCTGCTGCAATAATGAAAGGTCGATAATTCTTTTGGGGAGCAGAAGGTTGAGAAACAGGAGCCGCAGGCTCGGGGCGAACAGTGGAAGGCTCCTGTACCGGAGATTGGGAGGTGGTCGCATGACGATGGAAATGACAGTGAGGACAAGTGTCGGAATCACTGAAATACACTTCGCCACATTGGGGGCAGGTGGTTAGTTTACCTGCGATCTGTACGCCGCAATTAGGACAGTTGGGCGCTTTGTCACTGATGGATTGTCCGCATTCGGGACATTTGATGATTGCCATATTATATGAGTTATTGGTGATATCGTATCAATGGTGTTTGAATTGCAATTCTCTCAACCGATGAGACCCCATGAGCCGGCTCTTGTCGATGTATCCGTTTACGCCGTTGATATGCCCTTTACCGGTATATTGCCATGCAAAGATGTCGCGTTCGTCGATGAGTTTCGGCTCACGTTGGGTGTATTGCGCAATCATAAGCTTGTAGCCGTCGAGTTTTCCTACGAGATAGCGATTGTAGAAATTTGTACCCGTATAGACAAGTGGCTTTTGTTTGTAGGCTTTTTCCACGAGGTCGAGAAATTTCAGAAGCGAGTCGCAAAAGGCTTGTGTTTCTAATCCGCTCTTGGTTTCGACATCTATCATAGGTATCAAATCTTGGTCGGAAGGGCGACATTGCTCCATGAAATTGCTGAGTTGTTTTGTCAAATCCGTCTTGGGACGAAAGAAATGGTAGGAACCAATCTTTAGTCCATGCTGGTGGGCGAGGTCTATATTGCGTGCATATTTAGGGTCTATACGGTCGCCTCCTTCAGTAGCTTTGAGATAAACGTATGCCATCTTGCTGTTGCTGCCGATTGTTTCCCAAAAGACATCACCTTGGTAATGACTCAAATCTATACCGTGCACATGTGTGCAAGTATCTTCGCACTGTACGAGCTCTTGTGCCCCAAGGCCAAGAAAGCTCCATAAAGCAAGGATAAGTGTCGTATATCTCTTATTAATAATCATAGATGCAAAGATACGGATTATAATCGGATTGAGAAAAGACGCAAAGGATAATTTGCGATGTGGAGAGCGAATTTGTGCTCCCTTGGAAGATTTGTCGGATGAAATGTTGCCAAAGAAAAACGAGAAAAAGAAAATACAAGAAAGTAAAAGAGGAGAAAAATCTGTCATAAAATCTTACAAATCACATAGACTTCCACGCGCTGAAAGGAATAAAAAGGATAGAAAGAAAAAATTGAGACCTGAAACAAAAAAGAGAGAAATCCATGCTATAGAAGCCATTTTTTACCGTTTTTCACGAATAAAAGGTGGAAAAGCGACATTTTCTTATAAAAAAAGATGTAAATACTTGATAAAGTTCTAATTTTATTCTATATTTGCGAGATAGTGCAGAGTTCATTTACTAAATTAACATCTAATATTATTCGAGTATGGCTAAGTATAATATTACAGTGAGAAAGAATAGAGAGGCTGCTTATCGAACCTTAGTAAGCCCTAAAATCATGGATGATATCAAGGAACAAATACTGGATGTCATTTTAATTCAGAAGAAGTATAAAGACAAGACTTATTCTGCAAAGAGACTGGCAGAGGATTTGGGTACGAATACCAGATACATCTCTGCCGTAGTAAATGTGAGATTTCACATGAATTATACCTCGTTTGTTAATAAGTATCGCATTGATGAAGCAATGGCTTTATTGGTAGACAAGAGGTACCAAGACCTGAACATGGAGGATATTTCAGACATGGTGGGGTTTGCCAATAGGCAGTCTTTCTATGCTTCATTCTATAGAATAAATGGAATGACCCCACGTGACTACAGGGTGAAATACAACACGCTGCGGGAAGGGAAGAAGAAAGGGGGAAAAGCAACCAAGAAGTAACTGAAGCGAGGTAGTTTCGGTAATTTCTTATATATTACGGTTAATCAAAGAGTTGGACTAACCGCATGGATTTACGGGATAATAGGTATTGGAAATGGTAAGAGATAACATCACGAAAGAAATGATTCATTACTCAGAAGAAAAATTTGCTGATTTACAACTGTTAAGGTACGAGTTAAAGGGATTTGACGGACTTTCTGCACGTCAGAAAGCATTGGTGTATTACCTCTCTGAAGCCACACTTTCAGGTAGGGACATCACTTTCGACCAATTCGGGAAATACAATTTGCGCATTCGGAAAATGCTTGAAGCAGTGTATTTATACTATCGCGAGAAGTATCAAGACGAATCATTCAGGGCATTGGAGATATATCTGAAACGGATATGGTTTTCCAATGGCATCTATCATCATTACAGCTGTGATAAAATAAAACCGGAGTTTGAGGCATCCTATTTAGGAGAACTCATCGACAATATGCCTTCCGATGCCTTACCTTTGCAAGAGAATGAGACACGAGAGGCATGGAAAGCAGAAATATTTCCCGTGATTTTCGATGCTACAGTATTACCTAAAAGGGTGAACAAGGACGCCGGAGAAGATTTGATAACGACTTCTGCATGTAACTTTTATGAAGGGGTGACACAACAAGAGGTGGAAGAATTTTACAGCATGATGAAGCAAAAAGCAGACAAAGAACCTCCATCTTACGGACTCAATTCAAAACTCGTGAAACGTAACGGACAAATCGAAGAAGAGAAATGGACAGCTACGGGACGTTACGCGACAGCCATCCATCAGATTGTCTCATGGCTGGAAAAAGCCGAAGCTGTGGCGGAGAACGAGCAGCAGGCAGAAGTAATCAGGCTGTTGGTATCCTATTATCGCTCGGGAGACCTCAGGACATTCGACAAATACTCCATAGCATGGGTGAAAGAGCAGAGTGGCGACATAGACTTCGTAAACGGTTTTATTGAGGTTTACGGAGACCCTTTGGGGCTGAAAGGTTCATGGGAGGGAATCGTGGAATACAAAGACAAAGAAGCAACCTTGCGTACACAGACTATCAGCCGCAACGCACAATGGTTTGAAGACCATTCCCCCATAGACAATCGCTTTAAGAAGAAAATTGTAAAGGGCGTATCGGCACATGCCGTATGTGCGGCCATGCTGGGTGGAGACGAATATCCCTCTACAGCCATCGGTATCAATCTGCCCAATGCAGATTGGATTCGAGCCGAATACGGCAGCAAAAGCGTGACGATAGTAAACCTTACCGAAGCATACAACAAAGCCGCCAAAGGCAACGGATTCTTAGAAGAGTTTGTGATAGACTCCCCTACCCTTGCGCTGATAGACCGCTACGGAGACCTTTGCGACGACCTACATACCGATTTGCACGAATGCCTCGGACATGGCAGCGGTCAGCTTCTGCCCGGCGTAGACCCTGATGCATTGAAAGCCTATGGCAACACCATCGAAGAGGCACGAGCCGACTTATTTGGTCTTTACTACATAGCCGACGAAAAGCTCGTGGAGTTGAACCTCTTACCCAATATCGAAGCACATCGCGCCCATTATTATACTTATATGATGAACGGATTGCTCACACAGACAGTAAGGATAGAATTCGGCGACAACATAGAAGAGGCGCACATGAGAAACCGTGCCTTGATTGCCAACTGGTGTTATGAGCAGGGAGAAGATGCCATCGCCGTCGTGGAGCGAGAGGGGAAGCACTATCTGCAAATCAATGATTACAAACGCCTCCGCAGCTTGTTTGCCACACTCTTGCGCGAGATACAACGCATCAAAAGCGAAGGCGATTTCAATGCAGCAAAAGAGCTGGTAGAACGATATGCCGTCAGAATCAACCCCGTATGGCATCGGGAAATCCTTGAGAGATACGAGTATTTACACCTCGCGCCCTACAAAGGTTTCATCAATCCTGTTCTAACACCCGTTTACGGACAGCACGGGGAAATAACGGATGTCAAAGTGGACTACACCGAAAGCTACACCGACCAAATGCTCAGATACGGTCGCGAATATGCCACACTGATATAAAGCCATAGAAACATGACAACAAGCCAAACCATCAAAGACAAAATACTAAAGATAAAAAGCACTTTCCGGCTGCTGATGAACGGTGTTGCATCCCATTCTATGCGACAGAAAGGACTGGAATATCATCTGAATTGGGGCATCGATTTCGTGCAGTTGAAGAGCATCGCCAAAGACTACGGAAAAGATGAACCGTTAGCCATTGCCCTTTGGAAAGAAGACATACGTGAATGCAAGATATTGGCCACGCTCATCATGCCACCCGAACGCATGCTTCCCGAACTGACAGAGATATGGTTAGAACAAACCCTATCGCAGGAAATAGCCGAAATGTCGGCATTCAATCTATACCAGCACGTCAGCTACGCCTCCACCCTCGCCTTTCAATGTATTGCCGACGGGCGAGACATTCGCCAGATATGCGGTTACAATATCCTCTCGCGCCTGTTTATGAAAGGGCAATATCCCAACGAAAGAAGCATTGACGAATTTCTTGACCAAGCACACACCGCACTTCAATCCACCAACATTGCCGTGCGTCATGCGGCCATGAACTCCCTCAAAAGGTTTGCACAAATGGGAGAAGAATACGAGAAGATGGTAATGAAATAACGCCTCACCACCTTCCCCACCTTTCCTCCAAATCCTTCACAAACAAAAAAGCGAGTGGTACGCGTCATCGCGACGCGTACCACTCTTCGTGTGTAATAAAGCAATTTACAATCAAGCAATTTTTATATAAAGGTGTCTCTTATACTTCCCGCATGACCGACGGGACTTTTTTTATTTTGCAGGGCATCTTTTTGGACTTCTGGAAGTCAGTTACTCAAATTGTCATTTGACAACAAGCTACCATAAGTTATTTAATACTGCTGATAGCGTTAGTAAGCCCATGTGGTAATTTGTATATAATTTATCTGTTCGGATTCTCTACCAACGATTATTTAATACTTAATAAACGGACGAACCTTAAAATAGCCATAGGCTTTTGACTTGTAGAAGAAGGTAAATTTCGCCCTGGCAACCTCAATACTATACGCATCGGAACTATTCCGTTCTGAACTTGTCCAGTAATCTGCCCCATTACCAAAAATACTCCCATTGACTTGGCGAAAAGCTAAATTGGCTAAGTCACCGTACCAATTATAATCATTAATTGATGTCACCTGACTAATGTCACCGAAACCAAGGCCAGTAAAAATATATTTCCATTCTCCGTAAGAGGCTAAATACCATTTTTTCCCAACCAAGGTTCCACTTACAGGAACACCGGGTGTGTAGTCAGCAGCAACTTTAAAAGCTATGAAATCAGAATTCTTCCCTTTTATCTTCTCACCTGTAACAATCGCAGTACTATAATTACCGTCCCATGTCTCTTCATATCCATTCTCCATGTTCAGTGCATTATTGAATGTTCCTTGCATATGAGTATTGACTTGATTATAACGATAAGTGTTATTAGTACTCCAATTAATTGTTGCACCATTGTTCGCATCATTCAGTGCTATGGCCATACCTTTGCTTTGACTTAACACCACAGCGATGGGTACTTTGGGGGTGGTGAGCAGGTTGCCGGCCTTGTCGCGGTAAATCTTTGTTTTGCCATCGCTAGAGCGCAGGGCGGTGTATTGGGTGGAGTTGAGGAAGTCGGTGGTACCGTCGCTCATCAGGTAGAGGAAGTTGTATTTTAACGTGAGTTCGACGAATTCAGAACAATGCAAGCTGTGTGTCAATGGTTCTTTGTACATTGATGCACGGCTTCTTTGGAAACAGGCAATAGGCAGCAATTGCCC
>ERZ772960.1565-NODE-1565-length-18031-cov-9.433356_pt1 | contig 18031 bp, 14 predicted proteins | sample MGYA00580678_ERZ772960 | MGnify/ENA primary metagenome ERZ772960 (study PRJEB29015, sample SAMEA2737930) | human oral metagenome | biome: human oral; feature: human-associated habitat; material: dental | place: China | collected 2059 ... | reverse complement strand
ACCGCTAAACAGATATTTTTCCGAATACACAAAAGAGGTATGTTCGTTATCCGCACAGGCAATACATACCGTCCCGACCGGCAGTTGTGAAGTATCTCCGCCCGGCCCTGCAAGTCCGGTTACTGCAAGCGCATATCCCTGTCCACCCGAAGCAGCCGAAGCGATGGTTAATGCTTCTTTTGCCATGGCAGCTGCGGTTTCAACGCTCACCACGCCAAACCGTTCCAAAACTTCGGCAGGGACATGTAATAGTTGGTGCTTTGCCTCTGCCGAATAGGTAACCCAACCGCCCCAGAAAACAGCGGAAGCTCCCGGTACATCCGTAATATATTTTGCTATTAAGCCGCCGGTTAACGATTCGGCCGTTACAAGGAAAAGATTTCTACGCTTTAGTTCGTCAAATATATAATGAATTTGCGGAAACATTAGCTACGCAGCTTTTGCTTGAGTTGTTCGGGATGCATGGAAAAAAGATTTCCCTCAACTCCCGCATTATCCCGTATCATGTGCACGGCACCTTCAAACGAAACACCGTCTGCAATCTTAATACGAGCAGCACGTACATCCCCATGAACAATACTGCCTGTCTTCATTTCTATTTTATCGGCAGCCGTTAAAGAACCGTAAACGGTACCTTCAATAACGATCGAAGCAGCTCTAATATACTGAGTTTTACAAACTGCACCTTTTTCTATCAATAAGAAGCCTTGCGCATCTATAGCGCCTGAAAAGGAACCTTGAATATGCAAATTTTCAGTAAATTTCAAAAAACCGTCAAATACCGTCTCTTTTCCTAAAACGGTTAATTTTTTTTCTTTATCGATTTTTTTCATGCAGTTTTCCTGTGATTGAGTATAGCCCGTACCGAGCCGATAATCAAGAGGCCGACAGCCGCAACCGTTACTGCAATGCCTAAAGCATCACCCAAAAGTACATACCATGTATTCGAGTTTGTTGTAAACACCGGAATATCGACACATATATATCCTTCGATAAACGGCGAAAGCATCGCGGTAATCTTTCCATGAGGACTAATTGCAACCGTTTGCCCCGAAGCGGTTGCTCGTACCATCGGCACGCGAGTTTCTACCGCACGAAAAATGCCCATACTTAAATGTTGATATTGGCAAGCAACGCTTTTTGCCCAAGCATCATTCGAAATATTGACAAATAACTTTGCGCCATGACGTGCAAAACGCCTCGTAATATAACCGAATGTGTCTTCAAAGCAAATCGGAACGGAAAACTCCAATCCGTTCACCGAGAAAACGGTCGGCTCGGTTCCCTTTTCCCAAAAATGAGTATCATTGGCAATCAATGCGTCATAAACAGCAGGGAAAGTTTTTTTGTATGGAAAATGCTCGGTAAAGGGTACCAAATGCATCTTTCGGTACCGTTCGGGTTGTGGGGGCACCACGTTTTCTTTAGGACGGAAAAGCAAAGCGGCATTGTAATCGAGCCTATCTTCTACTCTCTCATCGGTTACCGCTTTTATGGCATCGTCATTTCCAATTAAAAACGGTACCGGCTGCATATCGAGATACGTTAAAAGCTCGTGTACAAGCTCAAAAGTATTTCGGTCTTCGCGATACCGATAATGCCAATCGATACGAGGGATAAAAGCGGTTTCCGGCCATACGACAAGCGCAAGGTTCGGATTATCGGTAATGGCCTGATCCGACAGTTTTTTCAGCGTTTTAAAATCTCTTTTATATGCCTCGACTCCTCCTATCCACGGATCGGAGTTCGGCTGAATAAGCGCAATACGGGCAGTCGGTAAGTCTTCATAATCTCGTTGAATAAAAACACCGAAAACCAATGCGGCGATAACACAAAAACACCAAATCAAAGCAGGGATGCGTTCGTTATAAGCAAATGTGCGAAAACCGTGCAGCCAATTCCGAACAGGCTCCTTACAGTTCGGTTTTATTCCGGCAGCGATCCATGCGGAAGGGAAACAAACCAATGCGGAAACGCCCCATACACCGAAAACCGATGCAATCTGAATAAGCGGTATAAACTGCCACTGCGAATAGCCGACCAAACCATACGAGAAGCCGAGAAAGCCAAGTGTTTTAATATACTCGTATCCGATCCAGATTAACCATTGAACGATAAAACCATATCGAGGAAAATAGATATCGGCCAATTTAAGCAGTGGAATCGTTAGCATATAGTAAAAAAAGTATTCCAGCGCAACAATATACATTGCAAGCGGGTGGAACCCCCACAGCCAATAACTGAAAATACAATAATTAAGCACACCGTAGATTCCGCCCCATAAAAAAGAGGAAAGGACGGAAATTCTACGGACTAAAATAAAAAGAGGAACAAAAATAAAATATGCGAGAAACGGCAGCCCGGTCGAAACTAAAAACCCGGGCTGCGAAAAAGCAAAAAGCGCAGAAGAACTTACAAGTAGGGCGACATTACCCCCCCAATATGCAAGTTTTCTACCTCTCTGCATCCGGAGTTTTCTCCTCTACGATTGGTCTCACGGCTGCACTCAATATCTTTCCCGGACGAAATACAACAACAGAATGATCCTCAGTATTCACCAGTTCTCCTGTTTTAGGATTCCGCATGCCTTTTCGCCCCTTACGGAATTGTACGGAAAAAGTACCGAATCCGCGTATTTCTATTGTTTCACCCCGTTGCAAAGCCTGAAACATTTCCGAAAAGAATAAATCACTTATGGAATGAATATCCTTCAGCATATGATCTGTTTTTTTATAAATTGAATCAACAATACTTGTTTTTGTTTGTTTGTTTACCTGCTTATATTTACTCATCATTAACCTTCCAGTTAGGATTCAAAATTTACTATCAAAGCAACCTTCCACAGCAACACGAACAGAACCACTTCTATAAAATTCATTGCTGCTCTAAAAGGTAGAAGTCATTTATATCACATCATCTCATATTAACATTATACAAAATGATCAATCAATAGTCTCATAAGCAATAGCAAAGCTCTGTGAAAAACTCTTACTGTTCAGCTGATAAAACCAAAGAAGGTATAAATGGAGATAAAAATGTAAAAGATTAAAATACGCTATTTTTGTGAAAAAGTTACATTGTACAACTTTTGCATACGAGACTTTTTTCGTGCAGCCGCATTTTTTGTAATAATACCCTTCCGAGCAGCGCTATCAAGCTGATGGGCTAATTCTTTCAATAAAACCGTAGCAGATTCGGCATTCTTTTCAACAACCGCAAGCGTATATTTTTTAGCGCACGTCCGAGCTGCCGATTTCACCGATTTATTATGAATACGGCGAACCTCACTTTGTTTATGTCGTTTTATAGCAGATGCATTATTTGCCATTTGAAAACCTCCGATAAAATTACTAAAATACAATATAGATTAACGATATTAAACCATATCAATCTTTTTTGCAATAGCTGCCCGTAATTTCTTTTCTTCTTCTGCAGAGAGACCGAGCGCAACGGCATTATCAAGATCATGTAATGCCAAGATAAGTTGATTCTCTTGAAAATAAGCCAACGCACGCCTAAAATAGACATGTGCCTGATATCCGTTTATTTCAAGAGACTTCGTAAACATCTCAATTGCTTCAGGGTTTTTATCCGTCATCATTAATACGATACCAGCATAGTAGTAAGAGCGGAAATTTTTAGGATTTTCGTCAAGACTGGCAGAAAAATCTTTATACGCCTCATTGTATGCCCCTTGTGCAAAGAAAGCCATACCGCGGTGCTTATAGACAATAGAAGCCACCAAAGCATTCGGTTTTTGGTTTAATATCTTCGTATAGAGAGCTTCCGCCGTTTGAAAATCTCCGTTATTATGAGCTCTTATAGCATTAAAAATCATACTATCGATTGTTTCCAAAGCAGAAGTATTCATCCCCCCTGCATCGGATTTTTCCGCAAGTCCCGAAGAATCACCGAGCAAACCGTTCGTAAATTCGTCGGCACGCAGATAGAACTGTTCACGCCGCTTATCGAGTTCCGTATTTAAGCCGTTTTGCGCATCTCTGATTTCTTGAAAGAGTATATCTGCAAGACTGAGGCTTGCATTGATAGAAGCAAACTTTCGCTTAAGAGGAAAATCAAAGGGAGAGAATTCAAATTTATAAATCAGCTCATGCTCAACCTCAGCCCATGCATCCTGTAAAATGGTTCTAATCTGAACTTCAAAGATCAGATTGTCCGGAAGCATTAAGCCAACTTTAAAGCTTTCAGGAATATCAGCTAAAACATGAGTGGATTCATAGCCGAATTCTCGAAAAGTACGGTCTGCCCCTTTTCGCTCAACTTCTTTGACGGCAAAATTTTTTATCAAAAGATTTTCTACTTCCCCGAGATTTTGCAAAAAAGGACATACAATCCGAATGCCGATTAAATCGGTTACAACCGGAAAACCGATTGACGAATCGGCAGGCGGAAATTTTAATAATTTTGCATAATAGCTGTTAAAACTTTTTACCCGTGTTTTATATGCAGGCAGTGCTGACACCTTAACGATTGACCGTAAATGGTCTTCAAGCCGTTTTAACAAAACAACAAAATGCGCATAATATTCATTATATTGTTTTTGTAATTGTTTTTTATCAGGTATCCATATAGAAGTAGTGGAAGACATCATAGTACAGGAACAAAAAAATAGGCGGTATCGAATACCGCCTATTTTTGTATTAAGCAACTAATGCATTATTAGTTTGCAGCCTCAGTTGAATTTCCGGCTGCTGCAGAACCTTCAGAAGGAGTAAACCCTGCTTCCGTTGCCATCTTTTCTTGCTCCAAGAAGCGGAGAACTTGTGTTTGACCAAAGCGAGACATTTCAAGCTGCATACGTTCGTTGTTCATCTTTGTCTGGATACCCCAGATATCTTCATCGGCAAAATCGCGGACGGTGTTCAACACAGCTTTATCATAGATGAGTTTAACGTCTTTGAAGTAACCGACGAATGCGCCGCCGTCATGCGCTGCATCGCGGGTAACCAAGAAACCTGCAAACGAGCAATACGGAAGAGCAGTAGGATACACGGGATAGAGTCGAGTTTCGCGAGCGCGTACATCAGTCAAATATGCAGGATTATTCCATACGATCTCTTTCCAACCGTCAAACAGCAGATATCCCATAAAATAGCGCTTTAATTCATTCTTTTCATTGCGAATAAGCACGTAAAGGCCATGGGGGAAGTTCATACCGTAGGTATTAACTGCAATAGATTTGATAACACCGGTATTGCGTACAAGACCGTAACCGTCTTCAAAGCGACCCTTTCCGGAAGCTTTCTCCTCATCGGTTGCTTCCTGAATATTCCCCTGATCGTCAACCTGCGCAAGCGGTTCATAGACGGGAATATTGAAAGTCGGCTCGATTGTCGCGCTCGCGTTGTGTGCCCACAGCGGGAACTCGATGCGGATACCCATCAAGGTTTGACCGGCAAAGTTCTTCGCTTCATCACTTACCTTCGATTCAGCGGCATGAGAAACAGCAACGGCAATCGGATTACGGGAAGATGAGTTCAAAACCACTTCCCACTGACCGATAGCCAGAGATGTTCTCATCAGAGCCTTCTGCTCATCGGTGTAGGTAGAACCTGCGACGGTAGCATAATCCATAACCGTTCTGCGGTTCTGAGTCATAGCGCCGTTCTTATCCGCAAGGATATCTGCGTTCAATAACGCAAAGTCAACCAAAATTGCTTCTTCAGCAACCGCAAATGCACCGATAAAGAGAAGTGCAATTGCTACAAGTATGCTTGTTCTTTTCATTCAAAAGCTCCTTTTCCATTGTTAAGAATGCCCTGTTGATGATAAGTATACGAAAGATACTTATTCTTGTCAACTCTTTTATTATCGACTGAACTATAAGAATTTTTTACATAGACCGGCACACCGTCAATATAGAAATAAACGGCGTCGATATTTCTACAGTTTACTGCAATATTCTTCCGCAGCAGTGTGTAGACGGTATGAAAGTCCGGTGTTTTAACATTCGGCGTTAAGACTTGTTCAGGCAAATCGACGTATAATGCATTATCACGCACAAAGCAACTGCGAGGACGTAATTCGGGATCGGAAAAACGCAAGAAGCGGTGATCGGCAGGACCAAGCAGCATTTCGTCAATAAGCGATACGGCAAATTCCGATTCGGAAAGCCGCGGCAGATATCGTTCTTCAACGCCGATACCGCCGGTACTTTGTGGAAAATACAAAATAGTACGCTCTGATTTTGGGGCAATTATATATGATAAACACAGCAGTCCCGCAATTACAACGAGCAGTAGCCAACATATCGACCTCGGCTTTGTAAAAAAGTTCATATTTTACCTTACCTATCAGGGTAATCGCATCAGATATTTTTTGAAAATCCCCGCAGAAAAATGAGGCTGTTCAACCAGAGTTGAACCTCTTCGCGGTTCAAATGGTTGCCCAACCTCATTTTTCTGCGATTCTTATCTATTTGTCTGATGCGATTACCCTGCTTTTAGCAATAACCCGCACGAAATTTTCGAAAAAATTTCGTGCAAAAGGAAGGCAACCGCTCCAAATATTTGAATGCGTTTGCCTAGTTTTACCTATTGACCCTCGAAGCGAGAGATAAATGCAGTGAGGCCATTATATATTCCTTGTGCGCATTTTTGCAAGTAGGAGGGGGTATTCAGACGTTTTGCTTCTTCGGGATTGGTTACGAATCCCAGCTCGATGAGTACGCTCGGCATCTTCGCATTTCGTACGACAAACCACTCCTTTTCTTTTAATCCGCGGTTTTTGCTCTCCTTTCCGATCTGAGCTTCCAGTCCGTCGGAAATATTCTTTGCGATCAAAATACTTTCGGTAGAAAACTCTTCTTCAAGCATGGAGTTTAAAATATGGGCAATTTCTTTTGACGCTGCGTTTTTATCGATTACATCGCGCCGATAGTCGGCGGGTAAATACCAAACCTCAAAGCCGTAAGGTTTCTTATTAAACGGAGCAGCATTTGCATGAATAGAAATATACAGAATAGCCTCGTTTTTTTTGAGCGGTACTTTATTAGCCATTTCAACTCTGTCCTCTAAACTGGGATACGTGTCGTCCGAACGAGTTAGAAGAATTTTTTTATCGGGATAGCTCTTACGTAACATATCATAGAGGGCAAGCGAAACGGTTAAGGCAATATTTTTCTCATAAACGGGGACGGTTTTACCGTTTTCAACATAAGAACCGCTTGTACCGGGATCTTTTCCGCCGTGCCCGGGATCAATGAGAATGGCGCCGACACGGAAAAACGAGCCGGTATCAAATTGCTTAAAAAAATTTTCCAGCTGCGTAAAGAGCGCTGCAGGAAGCTGCGGCTGAGCATTTGTTCCCATCTGAGGAGCTTGAGCGATTACCGTTTCACGATAATCAAAAAACACCAGCGGACTGCCGATCCTACACTGCACCGTATGGTCCCCGACTGTCAACGTTATCTCCTGCGAGAGCGGATCCCATGTAAGGTCGGCGCCAAGCCTATCCGCCGTCTCAAGCGCAGAGACGTTTTTTTCCGCAGAGAACGCAGGAGCGACGCTCACGAGCAAAAGGAAAATAACAGCGGTGAAAAGCTTGGCATTATACCTTTTCACAGTCATACCGATAGAGTAATCCTTGCAGCCCGCCGCGAATGAGCGCTTTCCAATAGCCGTTCTTCCGTTGTATGTCTATCGAAGGGGAAACATTGCATTCCGTCGGTGATGCAGCGCTTACCGCCCCAGTCTTTTCCGCCGATTCGGCAACACGCAATAGAGAAGCAAGTCCCGGTTCTTCCTCAAGCGCTTGACACAGCAGTTCCCTGAGCGTCCTTCCTTGCAGATCGCAAGCAGAGTCTAACGCTGCGGCTAAAAAGTCCGGCAGGAAAAAACCGTCTTTTTCGGTATATACGGCATTGCTCAGCAGTTGCTCAAATGAAGCGCCTGCCCCAGTATCTCCGCTTGCAACAGCGAAAGGAGCCGTACGTGCTGCATCGGCATCGGCGAGCAGTTCCGTAAATTGTAGAAAATTCGGCGGAAAGGTTTGCTGTTCCGCAGGGGAATGCAGCTCAGCCAAGAAAGCATCGGTTTCCGCAACATGAGGAGTAAGCCGTAGTATAATTTTACGGCAGGCGGCCTCACTTGCCTCTACGGCTTCTCGGCGGCTCGGCGCAGCGCTCAATACATTGCCGCATTTTTCGACATTGTTTTGAGGAAACACCACCGTATCGCCTGCACCGGCACGGGGAAACACATCTTTGACGAAGGGCGCTGCGCGTGCGGCTTCCAAGCCGCTGACGGCTGCCACCTGCCCGGGAATGGAAATCCATGCCCGCTCCGCAGACACAAACGGACAGTTTTGTTTGAGCGGCACTACGAAAGAATCCTTCCCGCACGTATGCAGCCGGGGCGAGCCGCCGAGTGCTAACGTCAGCGCCGCCGACGTAATATCCAAGCCGCAGCTGTACGGAACCGTCCAACCGGACATGTAACCGCCGGAAAGTCGGGCGGCGATCTCTCCGACAAAGGCCTTGCCGTTCCGCACCAAAATATCGCCCTTCACTGCTCCGTCGGTTAAGCCGAGCGCATGAACACCGCGCTCAAACACCGATATAACCTCATCGGCAAGCGCTTGCGGACATTCCGACGGGATCGTATGCCCCATCTCGATAAAATACGGGGGGAAAAAGATATGCCGGTCGGCAAGCGCGGTGATGTACAGCAGCCCGCCGAAGACCAGCCCTTCAATCGAAAATTCACTTCCTTCTATATATTCTTCGACGATGACGCGCCCGCTCCGTGAATACTGCAATGCCGTAGCAGCCGCTTTCCGTAATTCCGAAAGATTTTTAACCAGCGAGCATCCGCGGGCGCCCATGTTGTCGACGGGCTTTACCACCAGCGGAAAACATCCGGCAAGTTTACCGAGCCGTTGCTCAAGCGTATTTGCCGGAGCTGCAAGGTCGGCGGCAGTCAGCTCAATAAAAGCGGGAGACGGTACGTCGGCTTTGCGAAAGCATTCCCGCATCCGCACCTTGTCCGTTGCATTGAGTGCCGCTTCAAGCGTGTGCCCGCGCAAACCGCAGGCAGCCGCAATAGCGGCAACTGCGGCGGAGAAATCCGTCGCAGCGGTAAACACCGCATCGAGTCCGCCGTTTTGCTGCAAATACCGCGCATAGTCGATAAGGCGCGCGGTATCTTTTAAATCGATGCATACGAACTCGTCGGCTTCCGCAGCGCACACCGCGGACGGATTTCCATCGGCTGCAACCACGGTGCAGCCGAGCGCGCGGGCAGCGCGTATCGCAACACCCTGCATAAAGCCTGCGCCGAGCATAAACACCCGTTTTTTAGTCATCGAGCGCTCCCTGCTTTATCGCATAGATCTCCATACTATCCCCCAGCTTAAAGAGCTTACTGACCAGCATCAATATATTCCAGCGGAAGCCGCCTTTTTTTATCTTGGCCGCATGGGGGAAGCGTTCGGGATGGTGCCCGATAGATACGATCTTTTTTACGGTAAATCCATATTGTTCCAGCTGTTTTTTTGCCTGCCATCTATCCCAGATGGTGTAATGATCGGTCGGGCTTTGCGCAAAAAAGAGGCGGCGATTCCACCGGCCGGTAACGCCCGACAGCGCGGGCGTGGAAAAAGCAAAAATCCCGCCTCCGACCAAAAGGTTCGAGACCTTCTGCATCACCGAATTCAAATCTTGAAAATGTTCAATAACAAACCACATCGTTACCGCAGAAAAACCGCCTGATTCCAACGGAATACTGAGAGACTGGTTATGCTGTTCGGTAAATGTTTTTTCAACCGTAAAAGGAAACCGCGCCGGAAGTACCGGAAACGGAGCCTGACAAGCGGGAAGCTGGAGCGTCTTACAAACATAGTGCACCGCCTCCGCCGAAATATCGGTACCGACCGGATTCCAACCGGACTCCTTCGCAGCCGCAAGGAAGGGGCCGTAAGCGCAACCCACATCGAGAATCCGTTTCGTCCCATGGTGAAGTCCTTCAAAAAGCGCCTCTTCCTTGCCGCCATTAAAGACCTTCGCATAGATTGCATTGATGATCGACATCCGCCGTAAACCCTGCCGTTTAATCGATTCAAAGTCTTCCAGATAGGTCTTTCCGTACTGGGCTTGATACTCTTCAAAAAAATACTGTTCGCTATAGTCTTTTTTTTCCGCAGCGATAAACGACGGATAGTGCATCCCGCAAACAGGACAGCGCGAAACGGTTTTATTCATTGCCCTTCCTTCAGGAGGAAGCGGAGACTGCTCGTCGCAGAGCGGACAGCGGTGAGCGGTTGCCGTAGAAAGCTTCAAGATAAAACCGGCAAGGCTTTTTTCTTTTGATTGCGATGTAACGATGGACGGAATATCGATGCCGATCTTGAATAACGCTTTAAACCCCTGAGCGGATGGAATACCGGCAGGCATCGTTGAAAAGCCCGCATTAATGCCGAGTTGATAATGATATTCGGTCGGAGAGACAAGGATAACGGCGCAGCCTGCAGCGAGCGCTTCAAAGGCGGTAAAGCCGTAGTGCGTTACAATGATATCCCATTCGCAGAGCCTATCCCGCAGATTTTCCAAATAAGGATACACATAGAGATTCATTTTCTGCTGGGAATAGTTTTTTTCATTAGGCTCAACGACGGAAACCTCAGCGCCGAGTTCGGCAAAGGTACGGGCAACCGGAAGTCCCATTTGAGCGGCATCTTCTCCGCCGCAGGCAACTAAAAGTTTTGCATTCTCAATCGGAAAAAAGTATTTTCCGTTCTTTTCATATTTTTTTAAAGCGCCGTCCCGCTTCCGCTTTTGAGGCAGCGCAATAAAGCTCACTTCGGTAATATTCGAGCGAAGCGCTTCGCCCGATTCGGAGTGATCCGGAGTACGTGAGGAATGATCTATAGTATGTTCGGAGCGATCGACGGTACGGTTCGACGCGGAGTGCGAGGAACTTGAAGCCTTTGATGAATCCGCCGAAAGTTTCGATGCCGATACGTCAGATAACTCAATGGGATACGGCAATGTAGGGAGAATATCGATCAGATAGTCGGCGTATGCCCTCCCCTCCCCGCCTTCATCCAAGGCGACGACCGGCGCAATTTTTTTAAGCTGCCGCACCTCTTCGGCCTGTGTCCTAAAGTTATCGAGGATAAACACACACGCTTGCTCCGGAATTTCATTGACGGTTTCAATACTCCCCGCCTTCTTAATGATATCCTGTACAAATGAAGACGTAGATGAAGATCGAAGATACAGCACACAGCGCAGCTGAGGAGTGAGCTCTTGTATCAAGCTGCAGGCGCGGCGGAGATGCCCCGTCCCCTGCCCTTCCCGCACCGACGGAACGAAAACGGCAATTCTACCGGCATACCGGCAGGCCTTCATCACCGCGGACGAAGACGGAGGCATTGCGGTCTTTTCCCGTTGCAGATACTGCATCATCAATTCCGCACGGTTAAAATCCTCCTGTGTATCCACTGTTGTCCGCAAGTGCGGCGCATACCACTGCAGCGGAGCGGTTTCCTTTACGCAGATAAAAGTATCGGTATACCGGTACAGCGCGGGACCGACATGTTCATGGTCATACGAGTCATTCGTAAGTTGCGCCGCAGTAAGAAGACTCTTTGCCTTTAAAATTTCGACACCGCTGCCGTGCGGGAGACCGGTGTAGGTAAAGTAATCCGGTTCTCCCAACTCAACAAACCGCTTAACGGAGGCCTCTGCCGCTTCGGTGAATAAAAAGGGATTGTCGCCCGTCGCACGGATAATCGTCGTAATGGGGCGAAGCGAGGATTCAAACTGCCTGATAACCGAACAAAAGCGGCCGAGTACATCGGTCTCCGAACCGCTGATCAGGGTATAATGGTATTGCTCCGCAATCGATGCAAATTCAGCTTTCGACGCATGATCGCAGGCGAGAATATACCGTTCCGCAGGAATCTCCCGCATTGCTGCAAGCGTGTAGGCAAGAAGCGGCTTACCGCAAAGGTTCAAAAGTGCCTTGCGCGGCAGTCGTGAAGAATTGAGGCGAGCCTGCACAACAACGGCGACGCCTGAATAAACGCTCATATAAAAGGCTCCCAATGCTCTATTAGCGCACGAGCGGTGGTGGTAAACCGATCCTTATTCAGTGCTACCCATCGCCGCGCTTCAGAAAAATGCTGCCATGCATGCAGCGGATTTAAACCGGAGTTACGCAAATATCTCCAAAATAATTTGAAGGGAATCACTGCAGATCCGCCCGTTATCTCCGGCGCAAGGTTTTTGAGATAAAACTGCCGATACGAAGCATCGGTAGAGATATTTTCAGGCGGCGTTTCTCCCTCATAATGAATCCTGAAAGAAGTAAAGATACGGATTGCTTCACCCCAGAGGTGGGCGCGAAAACCGAAATCAAGGTTTTGCCAATAAGGATTCTGAATAGTATAATCGAAACCGCCGAGCTGCATACACTTATTTCTACTATAAATTCCCATAAAATCATAGGGATAGATTGTTGCCGTCTTATTTTTGATACACGAGAACTGTTCGGTCGAAAACCGATTTCCGCTTAGACCGGGAACCATTTGATTGGGCACCGCCTCTCCCCGTACATTCGCCAGCACAGGCGCTGCACACAGTAAATGCTCTTGCTTAACCTTCTCCAACACCCGATCGGTAAAGCTCCCCGGCGGAATGTGCGTATCGTTCCAGAGCACCATAATATACGGAGCAACCGTTTCAGCAAAACCGAGATTGATCATCTCCCCGACGGTGAGTTTTTCTTGCGGGAATAAAAAGCGTACTTGCGGAAATTTAGTTGTCAGGCTTTCCATATCGCCTGCGTCGGGGCTTGACTCTATCGAAATAACGGATGTAAAGCCTTCCGCTAACAGCTGTTCAAAAAAGAAAGGACGATAATACTTTCTGCCTCGGTTCAAAACGATAACACAGAAATCTTCCGGCTTATTTTGCCCTCGATACTGCATACCGCCGATAATGGTATGTGACACCTTCCGTTCATTAAAAGTTGTAGGTATAGTATTCGTCACAGTGTTCACATACCCCCTTATAGCAAGATTGTATCTGCTCGCAATAATAACGCCGACCGTTTTCCCAAATCGTTTCGAGCGGCATCGTAAAAGCGTTCCCGAGTACAACCGAACGGTTAACATCTTCTTTACAGAGCGGAACGGTTCCGTCCGTACAAATAGACATATCCCGCTTGAGGTGCCAACAGGGATGCCGTTGTAACGGAGCAATATCTGCAGGGCGGCGGTCAGGGAGCGCTCCGCAGAGGTGATCGTATTTTTGAATAAGCGGCTTTGCTTCCCGTTTTTCCCACAACCGATAAAAAGGCTCCAATTCCGCTTCATTTTCATTCATACGCGTCATCTGTACCCACACTGCTTTGGGAAAAACGTTTGCCAACTGATCCGCAAATGTTACCGCCTGCTTTAAAGAGCGTTCAGCCTCCTCATCGGGAAGCTGATGAACTGCGCCGTATGTTTTCGATCCTGCCGCATCGATATCGACAATCCAGTAAATCGGCAAGTGTCCACTGCTCCTCGGCGGCACATCCCTGCACACTTGAGCGAGTTGAGTAAAATACTCAAGATTATATGCCGTCTTATCCGCAATGCCGCTCGTTTCTATCAATACCGAAAGGTTTTGATGATTCAGTATCAGCGCGACAAGTGTTGCAAAGCGAGGATGCAGGAGCGGCTCCCCATAGAGCGACAGAGAAATTACCGCACTTTCGGAAAAAGCGGCAATCTCATCGATGAGCCGAGCGGCGGCTTCAAAGTCCATACAGCAAGAATCATCAAATTTTTTAAGAAACAAGTTCGGACGATAAATAGAATGTAAAGGATGATAGGCGACTATTTCCATACCGTAATAGGCAGGCAGCGGCCGCAGGAATTCTTGCCGCTCGGCAATGTACGCAGCATAATTTTCCGCTGTGATACCGGTAAAATGTCGACATAAGAGCCATGAAGCCTTGGTATCGGCGTAAAAAGCAAGACGCAGGTGCCGCACATCATCAGGGGCGATCATTGTCTCCAAGTCGTAGGAGTTTATGTCTTTTTTAACGGTGTCAAACAGGAAAGAACGCCCAAGCGGCACCTCTGCCGCAAAAGGCAGCGCTGCCAATATGGGCACAAGACCTGCCGCGACAATTTGCGGAAGAAGTCCTTCGGGGTATCCGTCCGCAAAACTGTATTCCGCCTTATAGGTACAATGCTGAGTATAGAGCTGCGCCGCCCCCGCACTGTCTAAAAACGGAGCGTCCGCCCACGCAATAAAGATATGGTCTGCTTCCGACGCAAAAGGGGTAAGCGCCTTAAAAAAAGCGGCAGCGGTAGATTCCGCAACCGGAATAACCCGCACCGACGGTATATTGAGTTCATCACAGTATTTTTGAATTGCAGCGCATTGCTCCGCTGCTGCGGTTATAATGGTACCCGCATAATCGGGAAAACGGCTCGCACGATCCAGCGCGGACGCGAAAGCTGCACAACCGCCTTGAGTAAGCGGCCTCATCGCATAATCGGAAATACCGTTTGCCGCCAGCACAACAAAAGATTTCATACTCTCCAATATCGGCATAAAATCCCCTTCGGTAAACCGCAGGGCATCTCCAAAGCTCCGGTTTTTAAAAGACGCACGGGGGATTCAAGTTAGAAAGAAGTACGCGAAAGCGGCGAGCCGATCCAAACGCCCTCTGCGCCAAGATATTCCTTTTTTTGCCCTTCGATCAGGAATTGTACCGATTTTACGGTTGAAAATTCCGTCGCCGTAAACACCACCTGCGAAAGCTGCGCCAACGCCCCGTCGATGCCGTATTGATTAAACTGGAATTCTTCGCTCACATTGATAAAGGCGATACCGTCCTTTACCCATGCGGAACGGAGCTTGGTATCGGGCGGAATAAGCGTTCGTACTCCTTGTTTTAACTCAGCTACAGTAGGAGCGGCAAAAAGAGCTTCAAGCGCATCGCTCATCGGCGCATCGGATTTAGGAAGTAATCGAGTTACACTTTTCGGAACGAGCTTTCCGTCCGCATCTACCCGAACCCAATATATGACAGCCTTTCTTACTGCCGCCGACCGGTTTTTAGCGGTTTCCGGCTTTGCCGATGGGCTTGATGGGGTTACAGTAGGTTTTTGAGCTGACGAAGAAGCGGGTATTGATTGTTGTGCTGTCGTAGCAGTGCTGCGCTGCGGCGAAGAATGTTCATCAGCCGGTTTTTGCGTTACCGAACCCGGCGCAGCTGTTTGTCCGCTGTTTTGTTGCGAATTGCCCCTGCTATTATTTTCAGGCTGAGGCTTTTTTATTTGCTCATTGTTACGAATATGTGAGCTTTCATTCCTTTGCGGTGCAGCCGACTCCGGCTGTTTATCGCCGCTTTGCTGCTGTGAGGGAGCTTCGTTTTTTGCTTCTTGCTCGGGTTCCTTACTACCGTCTCCTTTTACAGGAGCATTATCGCCACCATCTTCTTTAGATTGAAGCCCAGGGATCGCCTGTGAAGCGTCTTGCGTTTTTTCGGTTTTATCTTTTAAGAATATACTTTTCGCATTTGTTTTTTCTAAAACAAAAGAAATCGTGTCTTTATTCAAGAAAAATAGCACGGCGATCAATAAAATGAATACAATCCAAAAAAGACAACCGAGCGAAATTTTTCTTTTTTTACGTTTTGCCATAGGTGCATCATACGATACTTTACAGGCAGTATGCAAGTGCCCTACAGACAAACGCATCAGGTAGAGTAGATAATCGAGCTGTTCGATAACTTTGTTGTCAAACAGACGGCAAAGAGCTTGACATTAAGCCGCGCTGTTTTTATGCTTTTACCTATGCCCGTAAAAGAGGATAAAGCAAAAACAAGCAAAAAAACGACACCTAAAAAAACCGCGGCGAAGGGGCAGTCAAAAACCAAGAGCCGCAGCAGTACAACAACAAAGAAAAAGCCACGCAGTTCCGCTGCCCGAAAAAAACAATTGCGCAGAAATATTATTGCCGCATTGGTGATATTGTGCGTCTTGCTTTTTGGTTTTAACCTCGTTTTAGTATTGAAATTAGTGCCGAATTTGAAAAACTCGCTAAGATCCGAGCCGGTTCAAGCACAAACGTCTGTTGAAAAAGATATACCGTCAACAATAAGAAGCGAGGAACCGAAACAACAGCCGGTTCAATCCGAAAGAGAAACGGAAGCGGCCCACACACCGGCAGCGCAGCAAAAAACTTCCACTGTGCCTCAGCAGCAGGCCGATTCTGCGACGCAGCAAAAAACGGCGTCATCGCAGGAGAAAGCGTCGGCCGCAAAAAAAACAACACCGGCTGCACAACCTGCCCCCCATTCGCCTGCCGCTGCGCCTACGTCCCGCACCGCTTCTGCTGCACAGAAAGGTACTGCACAGAAAGAAAAGCCGGCGGTCCATGCGGCTCCGCAAAAGAATACCGTACCGGAAAAATCCGTTGCACCTGATAAAAAAAACACTGCATCGCAGAAAAACAGCGTACCGGAGAAAGCTGCCGTACCCGATAAGAAAAAAGCCGTGCAAAAAGTGCAGCCGACGCAGCCTGCTGCAAAACCGGAAAAACCGCGTAAGCGTGCCCCTTATGCCGGGAACCTTACCTTTGTGTTTGACGATGCGGGGCACAACCTTGAGCAGCTCGAATATTTTTTACGGCTTCCGTTCCCCTGTACTATTGCAGTTTTACCCGGATTGCGTTACTCTAGCGAGTCGGCGCGGCGGATACGCAAGGCCGGAAAGCAGGTTATTCTGCACCAGCCGATGCAATCGGTCGATCTGCATATTAATCCGGGACCGGGCGCCGTTACGCCGGGTCTTTCTGCGGAGCAAATCAAAAACATCGTCAGAAAAAATCTCGAAGAAATCTGGCCGGTAGCCGGTATGAACAATCACGAAGGTTCGCTGATGACGGCGGATGAGGCTGCTATGAGGGCTGTCTTGGATGTTGTAGCGGAAAAACATATATTCTTTTTGGATTCGCGGACAACCGCTCGGTCAGTCGTTGCGAAAGTTGCAAAGGAGAAAAACATGGCTGTCTGGGAACGGGCAATTTTTATTGATAATGACAAAAGCCGCGCTGCAATGGAAACACAAATAAAAAAAGGATTGAGCATTGCGAGACAGAAAGGCTCTGCCATTATGATCGGCCATGTCTTTACGGTTGAGCTTGCTCAGCTTTTAACCGAAATGTATCCTGCGCTTATCGAAGAAGGATTTTCGCTTTCCGAAATTGCTCAAGTTGCACGCAAAGGGACTGTAGAATGAAGATATTGGGAATTGAAAGCTCCTGCGATGAAACGGCTGCGGCCGTCGTGGAGGACGGGCATAAAATCATCAGCTCCGTGGTGGCAACTCAAATACCATTCCACGAAGCGTATAAGGGAGTCGTGCCCGAGATTGCAAGCCGCAAGCATACCGAATGGATATTACCGGTTGTTAAAACCGCTTTAGATGAAGCAGGGGAAACGTTGCAATCGATAGACGGTATCGCTGTAACAAACCGGCCGGGACTGATGGGCTCGCTGCTGGTGGGGCTGACCTTTGCGAAAACCCTCGCATGGGCATGCAACAAACCGTTTATTGCCGTAAACCACATGCTCGGGCACCTGTACGCGGCGCATCTTGAACAAGACATTCCTTATCCGTACCTCGGCCTGTTAGTGTCAGGTGGACATTCGCTTATCTGTAAAGTATACGATTTTGATTCAATCGAAGTGCTCGGAAGTACTATCGACGATGCGCCGGGCGAAGCATTCGATAAGGTTGCAAAGTTCTACGATTTCGGTTATCCGGGCGGCGTGATTATCGATAAGTTGGCAAAAAACGGCGACCCCAAGGCTGCGAACTTCCCGATGCCGGTACTTCACGAATCCGGCCGCCGGTATGACGTGTCCTATTCGGGATTAAAAACCGCAGTCATCAATCAAATCGATCAATTCTGGAATCCCGGATATGAAAAAACGCCCGAAAATATCGCGGCGGCCTTTCAATCAAGAGCCGTTAAAATATTACTGCGTTCCCTGCTGCGGGC
>ERZ772960.1562-NODE-1562-length-18039-cov-3.708852_pt1 | contig 18039 bp, 20 predicted proteins | sample MGYA00580678_ERZ772960 | MGnify/ENA primary metagenome ERZ772960 (study PRJEB29015, sample SAMEA2737930) | human oral metagenome | biome: human oral; feature: human-associated habitat; material: dental | place: China | collected 2059 ... | reverse complement strand
TCTTGCTCCACCATTGAGCTACAGGGGAATCTAAAGAGAATTATAACGCATTAAACGTTTCAATGCAAGAACTTCAGTATGAAAGGAAAATTTAAAATTTTAAGTAAATAAAAATTATCGAGAAAATGGTAAAATATCGAAATATCGAAAAACGATGTAAGATCTGGTAAATTGTGGAAGTAGAGTATTTGGTGAGATATGGAAAAATGTAGATGGCGAGATGTTATAATGAAAAACAGAGGTAAAAATGAAACAGTCTGAGAAGTTGTTGAGAATTCGGGATTTAGTTATTGAGACGGCGGATAGTCGGAAGAAGATTATCGATGGAATTTCGCTGGGGCTTTCTTGTGGGGAAACGGTGGTGATTTTGGGTCCAAATGGGGCAGGAAAATCAACATTGGGCGCGGCTTTAATGGGAGATCCTAGATATAAAATCACAAGGGGAGAAGTGTTTTTTGACGAAGAAAAAATTGAATCGCTAGGGACGGATGCGAGGGCGAGACTGGGGATGATGATGACGATGCAAAACCCAGTAGAGATTCCTGGGATATCAACAACTGAGGTGATTCGTAATGCCTTAATGGCACGTGGTGAGAAGTTGAGTCTAGATGAGGTGCGAAAACGAATTTCTGTGGTTTGTAAAAAAATGAAGACAAATATTTTCTTTTCTGAGAGGGAATTGAATGTACAGTTTTCGGGTGGTGAGAAGAAGAAAAATGAGATTTTGCAAGCGATGGTTCTAAAGCCTAGACTTTTGATTTTAGATGAGGTTGATTCGGGATTGGATGTGGATGTAACCGAGCAAATCTCGGAGATGTTAGCTGAGCTTAAAAATGAGACCGGAGTGGCCTTTTTAGTAATCACGCATAATCTGCGAATATTGAAGCATTTAGAGGTGACTAAAGTGGTGATTTTGAAGGCTGGAAAAGTAGTGAGAATAGGTGGGAGAGAGCTTTTGAAGCAAGTTGAAGTGAATGGATTTCAGGGTTTTTAGTGGAGAGTATGATGCGAATGTCGGATAAAAATAGGGGACTTACAAAGGAATATATTTTAGGGCTTTCGAAACGAAAACGAGAGCCGGAGTGGATGCTGGACTTGCGACTTCGAGGACTAAAATACTGGGATGAATTGCAGATGCCAGTATGGGCGCCAAATATTTCGGAGTTAGATATTGATGATATTTTGATGTATGTGAAACCAAAGAAGGAAATGGTAGAAAGTTGGGACGAGGTGCCGAAAGAGATTCGGGAGACATTCGAGCAGCTTGGAATTCCGGAGGCAGAACGTGAGCATCTGGCAGGGGTGGGGGCACAATATGATTCAGAGGTGATTTATCATAATCTGAAGAAACAGATTGCGAAGAAGGGGGTGATCTATCTGCCAATGGAAGAGGCGGTGCAGCTAACGAAAAAGAATCGAGAAGAGGTAATTGATCAGTATGGGATTGATGTGGCAGCGATTTTGAAGAAGCATTTTATGAAACTAATTTCCGAATCTGACCATAAATTTGCAGCACTACATGCAGCGGTTTGGAGCGGCGGTTCGTTTATTTATGTACCAAAAAATGTGAGTGTAGAAATCCCAATTCAAAGCTATTATCGTTTGAACGCGCCGGGTGCGGGACAGTTTGAACATACTTTAATTATTGTAGACGAAGGGTCGGATTTGCATTTTATTGAAGGCTGTTCGGCACCAAAATATACAGTTTCAAATTTGCATGCGGGGAGTGTGGAGCTTTATGTGAAGAAAAATAGTAGATTAAAATTTTCGACCGTAGAAAGCTGGTCAAAAAATGTGTTCAATTTGAATACAAAAAGAGCATACGTTGAAGAAGATGGGGCGATTGAATGGGTGACTGGATCGTTCGGATCAAGAATTTCAATGCTTTATCCAATGGGAATTCTGGCTGGGGCTAGGGCAAAAATGGAGTATACCGGAGTGAGTTTTGCGGGAGCTGAACAAAATCTTGATACAGGTGCAAAAGTTGTTCATATTGGACCAAATACTTATTCAATGATGGTGGCAAAATCTATATGCAAGGATGGTGGAGTTTCGACGACGCGAACTTTGGCAAAAATTTGTAAGACGGCGGTGGGGGCAAGATCTTACACGGATTGTAAATCCTTGATTTTAGACGGTGAATCAATTTCAAATGCAATTCCAGAGGTAAAAGTGGAATGCGATGAGGCGGAGGTTTCGCATGAGGCTAGTGTAGGAAAGATCTCAGATGAGGCGATTTACTATCTTAAAACCAGAGGAATTTCCGAGGAAGAGGCGAGAGCGATGATTGTACGGGGGTTTACAGGAGATGTTTCGAAAGAATTACCGATTGAATATGCGATGGAAATGAATAATTTAATTAAAATGGAAATGGAAGGGACTGCGTAATGTATCGAGAGGAATTTGAAATTTTTGAGTTAGCGCCAGATTTAATCGATCCGATGTTGCCTTTTGTATATCTTGATAATGCGGCGACAATGCAAAGACCGAAGCAAGTGATTGAAAAAGTTGCTGAATACTACAAAACATTGAATGCCAATCCGTTGAGGGGGCTGTATAAAATAAGTGAACAGTCGACTAAGTTGTTGGGTCAGACAAGAACAAAGGTGGCAGAATATATTGGTGCGGGGACGGACGAGATTATCTTTACTAAAAATACTACAGAGGGGATAAATTTAGTGGCGAATGGGGTGCGTAAATTGATTGGTGAGGGAAAGATTTTGATCTCTCTCGATTCGCATCATAGTAATATTTTACCTTTTTCTGAAAGATACGGGGATCAAGTTTTGATTTGTGAAGACGTGGTGGCGGAATATAAAAAATTGAGATCTAAAGGAAGGGGTGAGGAGGTAAGTCTTGTGGCACTGACGGGGCTTTCGAATGTGACCGGTGAAGAACAAGTGGGGACGGTACGGGAATTAAGAGAGACAGGTTTTGGAGGACTGATTTTACTTGATGCAGCACAACTGGTTGCCCATAAAAAAATTGATGTAAAAATGCTAGGTGTGGACTTTTTGGCATTTTCAGGACATAAGATCGGCGCTCCAATGGGCATAGGAGCTCTCTACATGCGTCGTGAGCTAATGGAAAAGGTTGAGCCGTTAAATTATGGTGGTGAGATGGTAGAGGCTGTAGAAATTGCTGAGGATGCGCGAGAGAGGCATAAAAATGAGGGTGAAAACAACGAAAAAGGTGTAAAAATACAGAAAAAAGTGAGTACTGTTAATGAGTCGATTAAAATACAGGCGGATTATGCTTTTGGTCCGCAGAAATTTGAGGGCGGAACGATTGATATGGGGGGAGTGGTGGGACTTTCGCAGGTGATTAGTTTTTGGAATAAAAACAATAAAGACGAAGAATTATTCAAAAAAACTGAAGAATTAACTAAATATGCGGTGGAGAAATTGTCTGAACTTTCTGATATTGAACTTTATTATGGAAAAAATGGCATTATTTTATTTAATGTTAGAGGTGTACATCCACACGATACGGCGCAGATTTTGAGTAATTATGGAATAATGGTACGAGCTGGCTGGCACTGTGCGGAACCGGTATTAACGAAACGAAAAATTGGACCGGCGGTACGTGCGAGTTTGATGTTTTATAACACAAAGTCTGAGTTAAAATATTTAATGGCAATTTTGGGGAAAGTACGTGAGGAGATGGGGCTTAAATCGGAAATTGAATAAAAAATGTATGACGAATTATTATTAGAACATAACCTATACCCGAAAAACAGAGGGAAACTCGAAATGGCTGAGATTGAAAAGGAATTGAAGAATACCAGTTGCGGAGATAAAATTTTTGTTCAATTGAAGATTGAAAATGGGGTGATTGTAGATGGAAAATTTACAGGGCATGGGTGTGCGATTTCGCTAGTATCGGCGGATTTAATGATTGAAACGGTGCGTGGAAAAACCTTGAAGGAGGCGAAGGAATTAAGTGTTCTGTTTCGAGAAATGATTTTAGGGGATGAGCAATTTATCAAAGACGGTGGGGTAGAAAAAATGGGGGTGGCGAGAGCACTTGAGATTGTATCGAGAATGCCAGCGAGAGTAAAATGTGCGGAATTGGCTTGGCGGATTTTTAAACCATAAAAAGCTTGTCTTTATAAACTAAGCGTCCTATAATGGGAGTAGTTTGAGGAGAAATAAATGATAAAGGTGGACGAAGGATTCTTGGCGGAGGTGGGATTGCAAAATCTTCCCGAACCACAGAAGGAAGCACTGATTTCGGAGATTCAGATTGAGTTGGAGAATCGTGTTGGTGAAAAAATGAGTGAGGGGATGACTCCTGAACAACTTGAAGAATTTGATGGAATTATGCGAAAAGACCGTAATGTGATGATTAAGTTCTTGTCGAAACTTGGTGATTATCGTCAGGATGAACTTTATCAGAAATTACTACGAAGATATAATGTTTCTCAAGGAACGTTGGAGATTTTGGGGGAGTATTTGAGTGTAAAGTGGATTCAGTTGAACCGACCAGACTACGCGAAAGTGACACAAGATATTGAAAATGAATTCAAACAAGAGATTATTCGTAGCCACGATGAAATAATTGAAGTTTTGAAGCGTGCTGAGATGGAAAATAATACAGCGACCGAGCCGATGCCTGCATTGATTTAGTTAAACAAAAACTGAAAAAATGTAAGAAAACCCAGAAGTGATTCTGGGTTTTTTGAGTTATTTCATGTAGCCATTAAAAAAGGAGTTGGCGTCCATGGGCTTACGACCGAGTGGCTGTAAGTGGTCGATAATAATTAGTTGATTATCGCCGCAAGGAATTTTAATTTTGGCGCGATTATCAATACTTGAATTAGTATTGAGATGAGCTTTTAAAATAATGCATTCATGTCCATTGATTTTGAGTTTGCTTTTTGGAAAATTCTGAAAAGCACGAATTTGATTTAGGAGCTGATTGGCGGGTTTTTTAAGATCAAGAAGAGACATGGAAGTGTCAAACTTTGTGGTATAGGTCGCTTTTTTGTCATCTTGAGGAGAGGGCGCGGGAAGAGAGTTAAGGTGTTTAATTAACCAAGTGGTGGCGCGAGTAGCGAGAACTTGATAGATTTCGGATTTTGAAGGGGATGATGTACTAAATTGGTCGGAAGTAATGGTGGTTTGGTAATAAGTGGGGCCGGCGTCCATGGCCTTTACAAGCTTCATAACTGAAACGGAAAAATCCTGATCGCCATTTAAGATGGCAGATTCGATAGGGGAAGCACCACGGTATTTTGGAAGCAAAGAAGGGTGGATATTGAGAATACCGACGGGCTCAAAAAGTTCAAGAATATCGGTTTTGATGATGGTACCAAAACTGGCAAGGATGCCAAAAATTGAAGGATCGGCAGTTTTGAGACGTTTAACTTCTTCAAGGTCAGCTTTTTCTCTAGCGTGAAAAATAATTTCACAGGTATTAGACTGCTGGAGACATTGTTTAGTGGTATCAGCAAGAGGACCATTACCGAAGAAAATAATTTTATTCATCACCAAAAAGTTCAGGGTTATTTTTAATGTGAGAATCGTAGTCAAGAGGTTTTAGGCCACCGTCTTTATCAAGTTCGAAGAAAGCTTTTTCGTCATCTTTGATGTGGTCGATAAAAAGAACGCCGTTGAGATGATCTATTTCATGAGCAAGAGTACGGGCGAGATTATCTTCGGCTTTAATACGAACTTCAGTGCCGTCTGCTAGTTTAGCTTTGACGCGTAACTTAGAGTGGCGGGGGACCAATCCATAAATGAAAGGCACAGAGAGGCAGCCTTCATAATCGCTAATGAGTTTGCCGCTGGCTTTGATAACTTCAGGGTCGATGAGAGCAGTAAAACTGACGTTTGTTTTGTCATCAAGGTCATCACGAATAATAATGATACGTTTGTTAATACCGAGCTGAGGTGCGGCCATGGCAGCAGAAAGCTCGTGGGGGTGTTGTTTTTCCCATTCTAGGCTGGCATCAACCATTTCCTTAATAATTTGATGAGTTTCATCAGTGATATGATTAACTTTGGTTGAAGCCTTACGAAGACGTGGATCAGGTACAGTAATAATATTCATATCTATATTATAACCTTTTTTGATGTTTTATAAAGAATAAGCGGAATAATGCTAACAGGGGTGGTAAAAAGAAAAGGAGGTTTTAAAAGTGCCTATGGTTGCGTTTTTAGAGAAAAAGTACTACTCTCTAGACAGAGAGAATTTAATTATACCAAAAAAGATAGTCTTATATTTCATAAACATGATTGTGATGTGAAGGGGAATCTATAGAGGTAAGGTCGAAAGACATACCTTTTATGAAAATATCAAAAATCTCTCAACATTTTTAGAATTAGGTATGTATAATTCTTGTTCATCTAAATATATCATGGTTTCGGATTCGCCTTCACGTCAGAATGATGTTTTAGAAAAACCTTGATTTGATTAAACGACCTAGGTGGTCGTTTTTTTGTGATTTAATGAAGGGTTTGAGGATTGGAGGTGGTGATTAGGAGTAAAAACAAAGAGAAAAGGAAAGAGGGGAAATGGGGGCAAAGGGGGGAAGGGAAATATAATAGAGGAATCAATAAAAAAAGAGAGTAAATAAAGGAAGAGAGGTGGTAAAAAGAAGAGAAAAAGATTAAAGGAGAGAAGGAGGATCCAAGATATAACGAAGATTGGAGATGATTTTAACAGACTGGATGGCAGAAATTAGATTTTTTCTGGAGGTGGCCTTAATAATAATCTGCCAGGTATAGCCACTGGAGGAAAATTCATGAAAAGCTGGAGTAGGGGCAGAAAGAAAGATATTTTTTTGTGCACGAAGAAGTGAGTAAAGCTCACGAATCTTTTTGATGGTAGTTTGTTCGGTTTTTTGAGTAATATAGAGTTTGGCAATGTAGAAATATGGCGGAAAATGTCCTTGTTTGCGCTTGTTTAAAAGATATTGATAGGCAGAAATGTAATTATTTTGTATGGAGAAATGAATAATTGGGTGTTCAGGCTGGTAAGTTTGAATAAAAACGGAAGCGTCTTGAAGATGACCACGGCCAACGCGACCGATAACCTGAGTTAAAAGATGAAAACTTCTCTCTTCAGAAGCATAATCGGGAAGACTAAGTCCGCTATCGGCCTGAACAATGCCTACGGTGGCAAGTTTTGGCAAATCGAGACCTTTAGCGAGAAGTTGAGTGCCAACTAAAATGTCGATTTCACCATCTTTGATTTGCTGGTAGAGCTGATTGATAGAGTTATCTACAGTATTATCAGCATCGAAACGAGCGATTTTGGCGGTCTTGAAGAGTTTTTTAAGTTCAGTCTCGAGTAATTTGGTGCCAAAACCTTTGTGAATAATGTCTGGGTGCGAACAAACTGGACAAGTTTTGGGAACTGATTCGGTGTGACCGCAAGTGTGGCAAACTAATTGGAAATTATCACTATGAAGCGTGAGGGGGAGAAGACAGTTGGGGCAAAGAGCTTGCCATTCGCAGTGAGTACAAATTGTAAGCGGAGCGGAACCGCGACGATTGTGAAAAATCAAGGTTTGTTGATGCTTTTCTAGATTCTGAATAATATTTTTGATCAGGCTGTCTGAAAAGTAGCGATTCTTGGTAAAATTTTGAGAATTTTTGAGGTCAATAAGTTCGATTTTAGGGGTGAAAGCGGTGTCTTTGGCTTTTTGTGTGAGAGAAACATAGGCGTGATTTTTTTCTGCAAGATAAAAATCTTCAATAAGCGGAGTGGCAGTTCCGTATACACAGTCAATATTTTTAGTGTTCACTATGAAACTAGCAAGACGTAAGGCAGAATAACGTGGTGGATTTTCTTGGTAATAAGCAGGATCGTGAGCTTCGTCGATAATGATGAGTCCCAGATTTTGAACGGGTGAAAAAATGGCAGAACGAGCACCAATAATAATAAGGGGCTCCTGGCTGGTGAGAATTTTTTGCCAGGTAAGATGACGGCTGGCTTCAGCTTGTTTGGAATGAATAGTGATAACGGAATGAGGAAAATAGCGTTGAAATTCCTGAACCAGCTGGGAGGTGAGAGAGATTTCGGGGACGAGAATGATACTAGAACGGAATTTTTGAAATTGCTCCATGACAAGGGTGAGATAGAGATTGGTTTTGCCGGAACCGGTGATGCCGTGAAGAAGTTTGGTGTGGGGTTTAATCTTTTTAAGATTTTCTAAAGCCATTTGTTGGGCTCGATTGAGGGGGATTGGTTGAAATGAATTGAGTCTAATAGATAAAGACTGATTGTCGAATGGGGAATGATTGACAGAGGGAAATTGGTTAGTGGAGGAAGACTGGTTGATGGCGGAAAGTTGGTTGGTGGAGGAAGGTTGGTTGATGATGGAAAGTCGGTTAGCGAAGAGTAGCTGATTGGTGGTGGATTCTTGAGTGACAGTGGTTTTGCGTCTGGTTTTGGTGAGGCCTTTTGGCAGTAAAAGATTAGCAACGGCTGGAAGCGGAGAGAGATAATATTGGCTGAGCCAAAAAATGGATTTTAAAAGATGCTTAGGGAGAGGGGGGAGATTCAGAGTGGATTGAATTTCTTTAATTTCAAAGGTTGGATTTTTTGGAGGAATCGTGGATTGATAGATGATGCCGGGGATGCTGGATCTACCAAACGGAATGAGAACGATTTGACCAGAAGTCAGTGGGGTGTTTGATTTGTAGGTCAATAAACCCTCCGAAGGATCGGTGGTTTGGCGGAAAATTTTGGTGGGGATGACCTGGTAATACATTGAAGTAATTTTAGCATAGTGAATGAAACTTAATAGAGAGGGGGTGGAGAAGTGATTGATGAAGCGGTTTTGTTGTGAGAAATACAAAACTTTGCTATACTGGATTGAAAGAAAAGTGAGGTAAAAATGTTGGATATATTCATTACATCCAGGGTCCGACGGAAAATTTTGGTGGTTTTCGCGAAGTATCCAGATTTTAAAACGCATGTGAGAGCGCTTTCGAAGTTGATTCACGAAGATCCAGGAAATATTCAGAGGGAATTGAAGCGACTGGAAAAAGGAAATTTCCTGATTGTGACAAAAAAGGGGAATACTACGATCTACCAAACTAATAAGCAGTTTCCGATTTTGAAAGAGTTGCAAGGGATTGTGATTAAAAGCAAACAGATGGTGCCTGGCTCAAAACAGAACAAAACCATACAGTAGAGTGTTTAGCTAAAACTATGAAGCAACTAGAAATGATTTAGCGGTTGAAATGACGAAAATTTTTGAAGAGTTACTCAAGAAGCGTGGGGTTTCGGATAATTTTTTGAGACCAAAATACCGAATGGATTTGGCAGAAAAATTGCCAGATATTGAAGTGGCAACAGCGCGAATTGTTGAGGCGATTTCAAAAAAAGAAACAGTACTAGTCTATGGAGATTATGACGTTGATGGAGTGACGGCTAGCACGTTGATGTGTGATTGTTTGAGGATGTCAGGGGTGGAACAGGTGTTTGTGATGTTGCCGGATAGATTCATTGATGGATATGGAATGGGGGGACGAGTAGTGGAGCGTGTCAGGGAGCTAAGAGCGACTTTAGTTATCACAGTGGATTGCGGTAGTAATAATGCAGAGGTGATTGAGGAATTGAAAGCGCAGGGGGTAGATGTGGTGGTGACGGATCATCATGAAATTATGAAAGAAGTGCCAAAAGCGGCGGTGGCGGTAGTGAATCCGAAACGTGAGAAAAAATCGGAGGTTCGTGAATTGTGTGGGTGTGGAGTGGCGTTTCTTGTGATGCAGAAAATGGTGACACTTGGATATATTCCATCAGGGCAAGAAAAATGGTTTTTGGATTTGGTACTGATTGGAACTTTGTGTGATTCAATGGTGCTTGATGAGATAAATAGGATGCTGAGTTTCTACGGGATGAAGGTCTTAAAAAAGACAAAAAGGCCAGGATTGATTGAGCTTTTGAAAGCAGCAAGGACGAACAAGATTAGCTCGGAAACAATTGGTTTCCAGTTGGGTCCAAGACTGAATGCAGGGGGAAGAATGGAGTCGGCGGAGATTTCGCTGAAACTTTTGATGTCGGAAAACCATCAAGAGGCGAATAGATTGGCGATAAAATTGAATGAGTTAAATCAAGAGCGACGAGAAAATCAAAGGCAGGCAATTTCTGAGATTGAAGCGCCGGAGGAAGCGGTGATTGTGGTGTCGGGAAAATGGCATGAAGGAGTGTTGGGGATTATCGCGGGAAGGTTGGTCGAAAAATACCATAAGCCAGCTTTTGTGCTATCAGAGGTGGAAGAGGGGGTATTGAAGGGGTCTGGGCGTTCATTTGGTGATTTTAGCTTGGCAGAAGCCTTGAAATATTGCGAATCGGTAATAATTGGTGGGGGTGGTCATGCGGCGGCCTGTGGTGTGAAGATTGAAACGGAAAAATTAGAATTGTTTCGAGAAAAAGTGAACGAATATTATGCAAGTTTGGGATTAACTGAGCAAGAGAAATATTTAGAGCCGCAAGCGGATATGGTGATAGAAGATTTATCAGAGATGACACTAACTTTGATGGATGAAATAAAAAGTTTGGAACCGTTCGGAATAGGAAATTTGGAGCCAATTTTTCAGCTGAAAGAAATGGAGGTGGTGCGTACAAATAAGATGGGAACGGAGGGGCAACATTTGAGACTAGAAGTGAAGGATGTGGCTGGAAGACAAATTAAATTAGTAGCATTTAATGCGCCGGGAGCCTGGATGAACCTTGCTAAGGGAGAAAAATGTAATGTTTGGATTAATCTGGTGGAAAATGAATGGCGGGGGAGTCGAAACGTGGAGGGAAGAATTTTAAGAATAAAATAAGGTCCTCTGTTGAAAAAAAGAAGTACATCTGGTATAATCTCCGCATATGGCAATCAAAGTAACTAGAAAAGACCAGGGAGAGGCAAACGAAAATATTATTCGTCGCTTTAATCGTAAGGTGTTACAGAGTGGAATTATGCCACTAGCAAAATCTCAACTTCGTTTTTCAAAGCCAATCTCAAAGCGTGAGCGTCGTCGTAAAGCAATTTTACGCGAAATCCGCAAGGCTGAAAAAACTGAGCGAATTAAACTTGGTTTAAAGTAATCAAAAGACCCCAACGTAGGGGTCTTTTTTATGCTATACTATTTTTGTATGAAACTATTATTTTTAGGGGGTCCTGGGACTGGCAAAAGTACGGTCGGGAATAGGTTGGCAAAAGATTTGAATTGGCCGTGGATTTCGTCAGGGGCGATTCTGCGTGAAAGTAAGGAACAATGGGTGATTGAGCGTCTAAAAACGGCGCAATTGTTTGATGATAAAATGATTTCCGAACTGGTTTTTACGAGACTAACTGGGGTGGAAAATGCGATTATTGATGGCTATCCACGTACTTTGAGACAGGCTGAAATTATCGTGGAACGAGGCTTGAAAATTGATTATATTGTTGAATTGGTGGTTCCGTTTGAAGAAGTGATGCGAAGACTTTCGCTACGTGGTCGCAGTCAGGATGTGCCAGAGATTATTGAGGAGAGACAAGCCGATTATGAGCGTAGTCGTAATGAAATTGTGGCTTATTTACTGGGGAATGGAGTAAAACTTTTGACGGTGGATGGTGTAGGGGAAATTGATGAGGTTTATAAGCGAGCGGTTTCAATAATCCGCAATGAGATTGATAACAATTTAAAATAGAAAAACGCCTAGGATGGGCGTTTTTTATGAAAGGAGAAAAAATGATTTTAATCTATGGTCCAGCGGGTTCAGGAAAATCAACACAGGGACGACTTTTGGCGGAAAAATTGGGAAGAGTTTGGCTTTCAGCAGGACAATTGATTAGAGATTCGCACCGATTTGATGGATATACTAGCAAGGGAGCGATGATCCCGGAAAATATACTAGTAGACTTACTGTGGGAGAATATGAAAGCGGCTTTTGATAGTGGTAAGGATGTGGTGTTTGACGGTCAACCGGGGTCGGTTGAGCAGGTGGAAATGTTGGAAAAATGTGGAGTATTTTCGCATACGGAGTTTGTGGTGCTTTTGAAGGTGCCGGATAATGAATTACTTGAACGTCTGGCTGGGAGAGGGCGAGAGGACGATAATGTGGAGGTGTGGAAACAGAAAATTTCATACTTCGAACAAAAAAGTTATTCATTCTTAAAAGAGATGGAACGCAAGGGTGTGAAGATTTTTGATGTTGATGGTACGGGGACGATTGAAGAAGTAAATGAACGAATAATAGAATTGTTCAATGAGTAAAAAATAGTTAATAAAAATAAGACCGAAATTTAGGGTCTTATTTTTTTGTAGGATCTTCAAATACAGAAAATTATTTTTCTGGGCAGTTTGGCAAGGTGAGGACTTCGTAGCCATCTTCAGTGACAAGAATAGTATGCTCACAGTGACAGCCAATTGAACCATCGGACAAAACGACATCCCAGCCATTTTCAGGATTGACGTGATTTTGGGGTTTGCCAAGAGAAGACATCGGTTCGATACAAAGAGTATCACCTGGTTTTAGAATGTAGCCGTGACCGCGTTTGCCGTAGTTTGGGACTTCTGGTTCCATATGCATAGATTTGCCGATGAAATGACCGACATAGTTTTCAATAACACCGAGGTGTCCACGGCGCAAAACGGTTTCAACAGCATAGCCAATGTCGCCAAGGCGAGTGCCTGGGGCGATAGTGTGAATACCAGCCCAGAGACTTTTTTCAGTGGTTTTGATCATTTGTTTAACGGCGGGACTGGCTTTGCCAACAGTGGTAGTGAATGCGGCATCGGTATGATATCCTTTGTAACCGATAACGAGATCAAAAGAAACTTTGTCGCCATCTTGTAATGCATAATCAGAATTTGGTGCGCCATGGACTAGCTCGTCATTGACCGAAATACAGATGGCGCCAGGGAATTTCTCGGGTAGCTCATCGTAAGAGACGAGAGCACCAGCATCGGTAATTTTTTGGCGAACCCAGGCGTCAAGATGGCGTTTAGTCATACCTACATCGACGTAATTTCGAAGTTCGGCGAGGAGCGTTCCTAAAATTTTGCCACCCTCGCGCATGGCATTAATTTTTTTCATATCCATATATGAATTATAACACTGTAGAATGTGGTACTGGGAAAAAGGGGAAGATGATACTAAAAAACTAAAAATCTAAAAATGTTTATGTTATAATTAAGGATATGAATGACCAGTCGCCCCATTTTATGCTAGGAATCGATGTTGGCACGCAATACATTCGTGCAGTGGCTCTTTCTGAGTATCTGGGAGAAATTTCAGTGATTGCGAATGCTGAGGTGAAAAATAATGGGGGAATGAGTAAGGGTGTGGTGACAAAGCTGAGTGGTCCGGTCCCGGCTTTACAGATGGCAATGGTGGAGATTGACAAAATTAGTGGTAAGTCACTAAATACTGCATACGTTTCAATTAACGGTTCACATGTGGGGGCGGTAAAAACCCAAGGAATGATTTCGATTACTGGTGGTGAGGCGATTTCAAATAATGATTTAGGAAGAATTAGAGAAATTTCGTTGGCTGGAGTGATTCCAAATAACAGGGAAGCGTTGGCAATTATACCACTGAATTATACGGTGGACGGTCAGACGGGGATCCGTGATCCGCTTGGGATGAACGGAATAAAACTCGAGATGCAGGCGAGTGTGGTTTCGGCACTTTCGCCATCTTGTGTGAATTTAAGAAAATTAACCGCAAGTGCAGGAATTGAGGCTGATAGAATTGTGCCGACAGCCATGGCAGCTGCGAGACTGGTGTTAACTGAACAACAGAGAGAAAATGGAGTGGCAGTGGTGGATTTTGGGGCTTCGACGACCAGTGTTGCGGTGTTTATGGATGGCTTTTTGCAACATTATGAAGTGCTGAATGCAGGTGCGAATAATATTACGAATGATTTGGCGATTGGATTAGCGGTAAATCCGGCAATAGCAGAAGAAATTAAACTGCGTTATGTGTCGGCGGATTTTCCAGAAAGTGATCGAGCGATAACCACGAAAATTGCAGACGAAACGGTGACTTTTACAAAAAATGAGGTTAATCAGATTGTGAGAGAGCGTTTGATTGATATTTTTGAGCGTGTGGAGAAAATTTTGAAGCAGGCTGGATATGCACAAAAGTTGCCTGAGGGGTTGGTGATTGTCGGGGGTGGAGCGATGATGCGCAATCTGGATAAGTTTGTGAAAGATTTGTTGGGAATGGCAGTGAGAATTGGCACCTCAAATGTAAAATTAAGTGGAGTATTTGATCTTGTCGATAATCCAAAATACGCGACGGCGGTGGGGCTGGCGTTAATGATGATGGATGATGATATGATGATGGACGAGACAGGTGGGGATACGGAAAGTGGTGGATTCTTCTCGTTCTTGAAGATTTTTAAGAAAAAATAAATCTTTTCTCAAATAGTACTTAACTAGAGTAAAAAATGTGCTAAACTAGAATTAGTTATTTGTTAGATAGTGAGGAAAAAAGATGCCTGAAATAAAACCAACAGAGGTGGAAACAAAAGCAAGCATTAAGGTTGTAGGGGTTGGTGGTGCCGGTGGATCTGCAGTGAATCGCATGAAGGAGGTTGGTCTTTCTGGCGTGGAATTTATTGCAATTAACACTGATGCACAGGCTTTACACCATTCGAATGCTGATACAAAGGTGCATATCGGTAAAGGTCTGGGAGCTGGTGGTGATCCAGAAAAAGGTCAGAATGCAGCTGAAGAAAGTCGTGAAAACATCAAAGAAGCCTTGAAAGGTGCTGACATGGTGTTTATTACTCTTGGTGCTGGCGGTGGAACTGGTTCAGGCGCTGGTCCAATCGTGGCAAAAGAGGCAAAAGATCAAGGGATTTTGACCGTTGGTGTTGTGACTCGACCATTTACTTTTGAAGGTGCACAGAGAAAGCGTAATGCTGATAAGGCAATTGACGAGATGACTGGTGCAGTTGATGCTTTAATTACTATTCCAAACGATCGTTTGTTGCAGACGATTGATCCAAGAACGCCGCTACTTGAAACTTTTAAGATTGCCGATGATGTGTTGCGTCAGGGTGTTCAAGGTATTTCTGAATTGATTACTGAACACGCTTTGATTAACCTTGACTTCGCTGATGTGAAAGCAATTATGAAAGATGCCGGTTCCGCTCTGATGGGAATTGGGCGCGCTTCTGGTGAGAATCGTGCTAAGTTGGCTGCACAACAGGCAATTGAATCACCTCTTATCGAAGTTAAAATTGATGGTGCGCGCGGCGTACTCTTCTCAGTGGCTGGTGGATATGATATGTCGATGTCTGAGATTCAGGAAGCGGCTGAGGAAATTACTGGTGCAGTTTCACCTGACGCTAACATTATCTTTGGCGCCTCAATTCGTCCAGAACTTCAGGATGAAATCGTGATTACAGTGGTGGCAACGGGTTTCGATTCTGATGTTTACCGCAAAAAACGAGCAGAAGAAGAGGAGCAAAAACGCACTGATGAAGCTTTGAATCGTATGGAAAGTCTGAGAAATCAACAACAGATTGTGGATGAGACGCCTAGCAGCTTTGTGCAAAATATGAACGAACAGGCGACAGCTGAAGAATTTACCGCTGCACCAAAAGAAAATATTTGGGACAGAATTGGTAAACAAGATGATGAGGAAGATCTCGAAGTTCCGCCTTCACTACGAGCCAAGCTACGCGGAAAGAAATAAAAGTATGGTCGGAGAAATCTGACCATATCTATTTGAGAATTTGGTGGAGGTAAAATGCAGGTTGGTGTAAAAATTGGAGACAGTAAAGTACTGGAGAGTCGTGAAACTCCAGATGGGACGATGATTCGACGTCGTCGGGTGACGGCGGATGGACGTCGGTTCACTACTTATGAGCGCATAGAGATGCCACCTCTTTCGGTGATGAAGCGAAGCGGGAATCGTGAATCATTTGATAGAGACAAACTACATACTGCAGTTAATCGAAGTGTCGGGAAATTTTTTCATTCGGAACTTGAGATTGAAGATGTGGTGAATAAGGTGGTGGAAAAAGTTTATTCATTAGGTAGAGATGTCGTATATTCGAAAGAGATTGGACAGGCAATTCTTGATGTTTTAGCAAAAACAAATGAGGTAGCGTATGTACGTTTTGCAAGCGTATTTTTGCAATTTAAGACCTTGGACGAATTTGAACGAATAATTAGACAACAGAGAGAAAAAAGGGAGGATTAAATGCGAGCTGTAATTGTAGTAAAAAGAGAGTCAGAGTACTTTCGAGAGGCTGAAGAATGGCGGGTGGATTTTAGCCGAGAAACTGGTAATGAAGTGGAAATGATTGACCCTGAAACTATTGAAGGTGAGATCTTTGCATCGACGAGGGACATTATGCAGTATCCGAGTGTTGTAGTACTGGGCGGAAGCGGTGAAGTGATTAAGAAATGGAGCGGTTCTCCTTTACCGCAGTTTGACCAGGTGAGCTATGTTTTACGTAGTGTGTAAAAGTATTGTATAATAAGGGGGATGAAAATCCGGGAGAAAGCTCTAGAGATATTTTTAGGGGCAAGAGAGATGCCTGGCTATGACGTGTCTTGGGAAAATCATTCAAGAAATGTGGCACGGGTGGCGGAAACGGTGACATTGGCGGTAAGGAAATATCAGGAAGAGTATCTAAAATTGCCTTGTGAGTTGGGCGTAGATATGGCGTACGCGGCGGGGCTTTTGCATGACATTGGACGAGTGATTGAGAAAAAACCAGGACTGAGGCATCCGATTTTGGGGTATGAATTCTTGAAAAGTAGAGGATTAGAGATCCCAGCACGTATTTCGATGACGCACACTTATTACGGGTATCATGAAATTGACCGAACTGAGTTTTGGGAAGAGCTGGACGCAGTGAACACAAAATTTACAAGAGAATATATGGAAAAGGTAAGGCTTTCTGATGTCGATTTGCTGATACAATTAGCGGACCATATGGGACATAATATGGGAATAATGACAGTTTCGGATCGATTTTGTGACATTTTGAGTCGACACGGTATACGAATGGCGACCGATCATATAAAAGAATTGTTCAGATTAAAACAGTATTTCGATAAAAAAGCGGGGGTTAATATATATGAATTATTCAGAGACGAAATTATACGAACAACCATGATGGAACCAAATGAAATTATTAGAGGAAGACAAAAAGTCACGGATGAAACGGAGGAGAAAATATGAAATATCAAGCAAATACAAGGCGAAGAGCAAGCGAATATGAGAAGGCGATTGTAGAATTCTGGAAAAAGAATCGGGTTTTTGAGAAATCGATTGAGCAACGCGATATAAATAATTCATATGTATTTTATGATGGACCTCCATTTATTACGGGATTGCCGCACCATGGTACGCTGCTTTCATCCATCGTGAAGGATGCAGTACCTCGTTTTTGGACGATGCGTGGAAAGCATATTGAACGTCGTTGGGGATGGGACTGCCATGGTTTACCGGCTGAGAATTTTGTGGAAAAACAGTTGGGGATTCAAGATCGTCGCGAAATTGGCACAAAATGGCCATTGGCAACTTATATCACTAAGGCGCGAGAATCGATGGTTTCAAACTCAGAAGCTTGGGAGGGAGTGATCGAACGCGTGGGGCGTTGGGTGGATTTTCGTGGCGCGTATCGTACAATGGATAAAAACTTCATGGAATCAGTCTGGTGGGCATTTAAGACACTGTATGATAGGGGGAAAATTTATGAAGGTCGCAAAGTATTGATGTATGACACAAAGTTTTCGACTCCCGTTTCGAAGATGGAAGTCAACATGGATAATGATGCTTATCAAACCGTGACCGATCCATCGGCTTATGTGAAATTTGAAATTGTGAGTGAGGGGGAACTGAAGGGGACTAAGTTGCTCGCCTGGACTACTACACCTTGGACTTTGCCAGCAAACTTGACGTTGGCAATCAATGATACGCTTGAGTACAAAATGTACTCAGTGGGGGAAGAAAGACTGATTTTAGCGTCTGGTTTGGCAGCTAAAGTAGTAGGGGAGGCACCAGAACTTAAAACCTTGAGTGGGAAAGACTTGGTGGGGCTTGAATATGAGCCATTGATGCGAAATTTTGAGAAAAGCG
>ERZ772960.1561-NODE-1561-length-18057-cov-5.797356_pt1 | contig 18057 bp, 17 predicted proteins | sample MGYA00580678_ERZ772960 | MGnify/ENA primary metagenome ERZ772960 (study PRJEB29015, sample SAMEA2737930) | human oral metagenome | biome: human oral; feature: human-associated habitat; material: dental | place: China | collected 2059 ... | reverse complement strand
ATTGTGTTTTTTACATCTGTCTATTCGTTCGTCTTTTATCGCTTCGAATGTTTCTTGTAATGTCATTCCTTCCACCCGAACGACATTGTACCATAACTTTTGCTTCTTTAAATACCCGTGCCTTCGAAAATTTTATAATGCGGAATCCCTGGCTCGGAATTATGCGCTCTTGCATTTTCCAAGCCGCAGCGGTATTATGCATTAATTACAAAAATCACAGTTCGATCAAAATATCGGAATTGATTTCCGACAGGAGAATACGATGTCAGAAGGGATGAAAAAATTTTTACTCGGTGCGGTTGTCGGGGCGGCTGCGGTGTCGCTTATGAAAACGGATGCATTCCGCAAAAGCTGTTCCAAGCTGATAGCTGCAGGTTTGCAGCTCAAAGAAGACGCCTCGGTGTTTTTCGAATCGGTAAAAGAAGATGCCGAAGACGCGGAGGCGGAGGCTAAACAAAAAAAGGCGAACGCGGCGAAAGCGTAACTGTCCCGTATGAAGTTTTATGTTAAGCATTCTCTCCCCGGACGCATGCGCGTGCGGTACGACAAATCCGAAGTAAGCGTGCGACAGGCGGTTCTTGCGCAAACTCTGCTTTCCGTTCAGGAAGGCATGGCTCAAGTAACGGTCAATCACATCGTCGGCTCTTTTCTTATTCGTTACGACGAAACAAAACAATCCGAACAAAGCATCAAAGCGTTGTTTAGAGCTCTTTCCGACAAATATCTCAACGATGCGGATATGCTGGCGTCCGTTACGCTCCCGCCGAAGCGGGCAAGCCTTCCGGAATCGCTCATTTCGATGGCGGTATGGCATTATGCAAAGCGGCTTTTGCCTCCGCCGCTCGGATCGATCTTACAGCTGGCTTCGATCGCGCCTCGGGTTTTAAAAGGCGGCAAACGGATTTTTTCCGGACGAGTGTTCTGTGCCGACGTTCTCGATGCGACGGCCATTACCGCAGCCGCGGCGACGGGCGATATGTCGACCGCATCGAATATCAATTTTTTGCTCGATATCGGCGAAACGATCGAAGAATACACGAAAAAGAAATCGTATGAAGATTTGGCGTCGACACTGTTTTCCGAAAACGATCAAGTACAGCTCGTCGAAGGGGAAACCGAACGCAAGGTTCCGTTGTATACGCTGAAAAAAGGCGATATCGTCGCGGTGCGCACGGGTTCGCTCATTCCGGCGGACGGCGAAGTCGTCAAAGGTGAAGCGCTTGTCAATCAGGCGTCGATCACCGGAGAACCGCTCGCCGTCGAAAAGCGAAAGGGGCACAGCGTGTTTGCCGGAACGATCGTGCAGGAAGGAGAGCTGTTCGTGCTCGTACGCGCGACGGGCAGCCAGACGAAAGTGCAGAATATCCTCGCGATGATCGATTCGTCGCAGCAGCTGAAAGTTTCGTCGCAAGTCCGGTCGGAAAAACTTGCGGATCAGCTCGTCAAATACAATTTTTTGCTTTCACTTTTGACGTTTACTTTTACGGGAAATATAACAAAAGTCTTGTCGACGCTTATGGTCGATTATTCGTGCGCTATGAAGCTCGCAGCTCCGCTTGCGGTTTTGAGCGCGATGAAAGAAGCGGCCGAGCACGGTATCCTTGTCAAAGGCGGAAAATTTCTTGAAGATGCTTCACGAGCCGATACCGTCGTATTCGATAAAACCGGCACGCTTACGGCAGCGGAACCGAAGCTTTCGCGCATCATCGTATTCGCTAAAAAAAGCGAAGATGATATGCTCGCGACGGCCGCCTGTTTGGAAGAGCATTTTACCCATCCCGTCGCCCGCGCGATCGTACAAGCTGCCGAAGATAAAGGGCTCAAGCATCCCGAACGCCATGCAAAAGTCGAATACATCGTCGCGCACGGCATCGTAACGACGCTGAACGGCAAACGCCTTTCGATCGGCAGCCGGCATTTTATCTTTGACGATGAAAAAATAATTCCTCCGGAAAATCTCGATACAGTCGCCGAGGATGCACTCGATCGCGGCGAATCGCTTTTGTATCTTGCAGAAGAAAAACAGCTGCTCGCCGCTTTTGCGATTACCGATCCCGTGAGAGCCGATGCGAAAGAGATCGTCCGTCACCTGCACGGTACGGGCATCGTCAACTGTACGATGATAACGGGTGACGACGCGGGTGCGGCAAAGACTGCGGCGGGACTTGCGGGCATCGACCGCTATATCGCACACGCACTGCCGGAAGACAAAGTCGCCTATATCGAAAAACAAAAACGGGAAGGACACACCGTCATCATGATCGGTGACGGCATAAACGATGCACCTGCGCTCGCCGCCGCAAATACCGGAGTCGCTATGGGCGACTGTGCGGAAATCACCGGAGAGACGGCGGACATCGTACTGCCGTCGGGCGACGGGCTTGCCGCATTGTTGAAAACGCGGGTTATGGGTCAACGTTTGATGAAAAAGATCGACGACAACAATAAAAATATAATAATTATTAATTCCGCTCTTATCGCTGCGGGTTTATTCGGATTTATTTCGCCGTCGCTTGCCGCCGTTCTGCACAATTCATCGACGATTGCATTTGCCGTGCGGGCGATGCAGCCGTTATTGAAAAAAGAATGATGCAGATCAATTATTTTCCGGGGAGGCTGCGTTTGCGCGATCCCGCACTCCGCGACGAAGCGATACGGACGGCCGCCCTCGCCGTATTACATTCGATTTGCCCCGCAGCCGATCCGAAGTACAACGAAAAAACGGGCAGCGTGCTTATCACCTACGATCCTGACAGCGTACCGCTCGAACGCTTGCAAACGCTGGTTCCCGATTTACAAAAACTTCGGCAAAAGATCGCCGTCTATTCGGAAAACAATCGGGATGATATTCTTTCGGATATTGCGCGGATCCGCTCGATTATCGATTCATGGGGCGGTTGAACACATCATCTTGTCCGTCGTATATTTTTGTACGGAACGAGCGCTGCGGAATGCGCGACATTTTTTATATTTAAAAACTTGAAAAATTCAATTTTCAAATAGGGCTTGTATCGGGAGGATTGCATGCGAAGAAAAGACAGAGAAGTGACCGATATCCGGCAAATCGAAAGCATCATCGAAAAAGCGAAAGTCGTGCATATCGGCATGATCGACAGCGGAGCGCCTTACGTCGTACCGATGCAGTACGGTTATGTTTTTACCGACGGAGCGCTGACGCTCTATCTGCACAGCGCACAAGAGGGGCGCAAAATCGATTGCATTAAAAAAAATCAGAACGTGTGTATCGAACTCGAAACGGACATTGCGCCGATTTCAGGCGGCGACATTCCGTGCAAATACAGTTCCGCGTATGCGAGCGTTATGGGCGACGGTACGGCCGAAATCGTCGAAGACCCGAAGGAAAAGGTGTTCGGTTTGGAGTCGATTATGAAAACGCAAACCGGCAAAGCTTTTACCGTATCGGAAGAGATGGCTGCGGCGGTGAGCGTCATAAAGATTTCCGTTCCCCGCGTGACGGCGAAGAGCCGTCCGAGCCAAGCGCCGAAAGACGTACGTCAGGAAAACCGTGCGATAAAAAGCGGCGATGTGGAAAGCGCTGTACCCGAAAACAGGGTATCCGAACGAGCTGCATCGGAAATCGAAAAGCCGGAAACGGAACGGCAAATCGAAGGACGCTCTCCAAAACAAACGATGTATTTATTAGTTTTCAATCAAAACGGCAATGAAACGCCTGTGGCGTTGTTTGAAAACATCGACGAAGCGAGAAAAAATCTTCGATCCGTTCCCGGCTATACGATGACGGAAATCAGAGACGGAGATTTTTGCGACGTGCGCGAAACGCTGAGTCCCGGAAAACTGCCCGATTATACCGAAATCGAATATAACGGAAACCGTATACCGCTCAGCCGCTTTATGTTTCCTGATCCCGACGATGCGGAAATCATCTGGCGGGAAATTCCGAATATGGAAACAGCGAATCGGGGGCTTGCGGACGGCTGTACGCGCGTGGATGCATACGTCATCGATAACGAAGAAGTGAAAGCGTATATCGAAAAGCGGGAGCGCTTATACGAACGCGCAAAAGTTCTGCTTAAACGGCAAGGCTGCGAAGTTGACAGGTCGTTTTTCGGTTCCGAAGACGGTGAAGCGATCGTGTATAAAAAAAAGGGAGAAAGCGATTGGCATTTTTTAATACACATGGATCCCTCTTTCGTCGACGGCGCTCCCGACGATGAAAAAGATTTCGAACGCCGGCTGGAAGAGGATATGCAATAATTTTTTGCATATCAAAACTTCCCGCTTAAAAATTACTGTATAATAATTATTCTCTATAAATAAAACGGCGGCGATGCAAAACACATATACCGCCGTTGCCGAAAGCCGAATCATCTATTGTTTCATATCGTGAAACCGTATTTTTGATATACAAAACCCTCGATTTTTATTTTCGTTGACAGCTGAAAATTCACCTCCTATCATAAAATCAAAAGGCTTATAAAAAGTTTTTACAGGAGGTTGCTATGTTACGAATACGGACTGCGAGCAGCAATAATGCCGATGCGGCTCTGGCGGGAAAGGAATGCGCACGGAAAGTAAAAGACGCGCTGCACGATCTGAAACTTGTATTTGTATACAGCGGCGTTTCGTATGATCAACAGGCGTTATTGAAAGCGATCGGCGAAGAACTTCCGGGAGTGCCGTTGATCGGAAACACGTCGTTTTCCGGCGTCGTCACGCAAGACGGTTTTATTACCGGCGAAAAAGGCTTTGTCGGAATCATGGCGCTGTCGGATACCGATTTGACGGTCGGAACGGCGGGCTTGGCAAAGAGCGGAAGTGCGCGGGAAACGGGACGGAAATTGGCGGAAAAGGCGCTCGCCGCTGCCGGTAAAAAGGAAGCGCCCGCCTATATGTATATGGTCGCGCCTCCCGGCGAAGAAGAATACTATCTGAAAGGTGTTTCCGACGTTGTGGGAAGAGTACCGCTTTTCGGCGGCAGCGCGGCGGACAATACGCTCGCAGGCGAATGGAAGCTGTTTGCCGACAAAACGATAACCGGCGACGGTGCAGCCCTTGCTTTTTTCTATACGAAAGCCGCCTTTGCAAACAAATATACCGGCGGCTACAGTGAAACCGGTAAATACGGCGTTATCACCAAAATCGCAAAAGAGCGTACCCTCGTGGAAATCAACGGAAAACCGGCGCTTGACCAATACCGCGAATGGACGGGTGCGAGCACAAAAGATACGGAAGGCGGCAATCTGCTCGTGCGTTCCATTACGAATCCGCTCGGAGTAAAAGATCCCTTAGGGGATTTGATCGCGGTGCGTCACCCGATGAACGGCAATGCCGACGGTTCAATCGCAGTAGGAAACAATCTTGCGGTCGGAACGGCGATAGCCCTCCTCGAAAGCGATACGGACGGTTTAATAAAAGCCGTGAGTGCGGCTCTTGCCGACTTAAAGGCGAAGATGAAAGGGCCGATAGCCGGTTTCCATTTGGTTCACTGCGGCGGCAGGCGGATCGGAATCGGAGAGCGGATAAACGAATTGACCGCAGCGATTAAAAAAGAGGCGGGAACGATTCCGTTTATCGTCGAATTTACGTTCGGCGAATACGGTTACGAAGACGACGGACGCAATACCTGCGGCGGCCTTATGCTGTCCTTTACGGCATTCGGTGAAAAGTGAGTTAACGAGAGGTAACAACTATGAAGATGATTATCAACGGAAAAAAGACCGACAGCGCGAGCGGTCAAACCTTTGACGTAATCGCGCCTGCAACCGGCAAAGTGATCGACAGTGTTCCGCGCGCAAACGAAAAAGATTTGGATGCGGCAATCGCTGCGGCCGTACGCGGACAAAAAGAATGGGTAAAAGTACCTGTTTTTAAACGTGCCGAAGTGTTGTATAAGTTCTTGAGCTTGGTGCAAAAATCGCACGAAGATTTGGCTCGGCTTTTGTCGAGCGAAAACGGCAAACCCATAACCGAAGCGAGAGCCGAAATCGGAAACGTTACGATCGGCTTCAGCGGATTTATCGAGCGGGCAAAACACTTTTACGGCACGATCATTCCGCAGGGAACGGAAGCGGGCCAGCAGACAACGATGCAGCTGGTGCTCAGAGAGCCGGTCGGTGTCGTCGTGTGTATCATTCCGTTCAATTTTCCGTGCGATCTGTTCGACCAAAAAGTCGCTCCGGCTTTGATGATGGGCAACGCCGCGCTCGTCCTGCCTTCATCCGACAATCCCTTGACATTGATGCGGCTGACGGAACTGCTCGTCGAAGCGGGCGTACCCGACGGCGCGATCCAGTGCGTTACGGCTCCCGGCTCCGTCAAAAGTTACGCCGTTTCCGACAAGCGGGTCGGCTTGGTTACGCTGACGGGAAGCACCGAAGTCGGAATCGATTCGGCGATAAAGGCGGCCGCAAACCTTACGCACACGGCGCTTGAATTGGGCGGAAACGACGCGTTCATCGTGCTGAACGACGGAGACGTCGATTTGGCGGTCGAAGAGCTCGTGTGGGGGCGCATGTACAATACCGGACAGGTATGCTGCGCAAGCAAGCGCTTTATCATTCACAATTCGCTGAAAGACGAATTCGCGAAAAAAACCGTTGCAAGAATAAAGCAGCTGAAATTCGGCGATCCTGCCGACGAAGATACGAAAATCGCCTGCCTTATCAGCGAAAAAGCGGCGATACAGGTTGAAAAGCAAGTGCAAAAAACCGTCGAACAGGGCGGCAAAATCGTTTTGGGCGGAAAACGCAACGGCGCTTTTTACGAACCGACGGTCATCACGGATGTTCCGAAAACGGCCGATGTCGCAAAAGACATGGAAATATTCGGTCCTGTCGTACCGATTATCGGATTCGACACCGACGATGAAGCGATCGAAATCGCGAACAATTCCGTATTCGGCTTATCGAGCTGCGTATTTTCACGCGATCAAAAACGCGCGTTTAAAATCGCAAACGCGATGGAAGCGGGCGAAGCGGTTATCAACGGAGCGAGTTTTTATCGCTCGTTTGAAATGCCCTTCGGCGGGTGGAAGCACAGCGGCATCGGCACTGAAGGCGTCATGTCCACGTTCAACGAAATGACGAAGATAAAAACCGTCGTGCTGAAAAATATTATTGAAGCGTAAAATAAAAAGTTAAAAAAAATTTATAAAAATTCCGAAAGGCGCTTTCGGATAAAACCCGCGAGCGCCTTTTAAAGGGCGATAAAATTTACAAGTTCCCTTTCGCTTTTAAAACAATTCCGACGATACGCTGTGTGCCGTTAAGTTCAAAGCATGAGCCGCGTTCGGCGCACTTTTAAACAATCTGTTGCATAATACTTCTATTAAAAAAGACACGGGAATTTTACTTCCGATTTCGGCGTCGAGGACTTGAGAGCGCAGTTTAAGGCAAAAAGTCAAATCCGCGGCGGCTCCCAACGGAGAACGTTCGTAATTGGTAACGGCGATAACGACAGCTTTCGTTTTTTTTCCCTGCCGAACGGCGTTTAAAATTCCCTTTGTACTTCCCGAAAAAGAAACCGCAATTAAAACGTCACCCGCATTCAGCGTTGAAGCGCGAATCGCCTGCAAATGGGAATCTCCTTCAACCGCGACGTCAAAGCCGATCCGCATAAGCCGATAACATAAGTCCCACGCTTGAGCATAAGAGCCGCCGCTTCCGATGACAAGTATTTTTTTTGCAGGAACCAAAATCTTTACCGCCCGCTCGAAAACGGCCGGCTCTATTGCCTCGTTTACCGTCCGGATATCTTTGCAAACGGAGGAAAGAAAACTGTCTTCGTCCGGCGGCGTGTCGCTTTCTTTTTGCGACGGCTCGAGAGCAAGCTTTATTTTAAAATCTTGAAATCCCTTGCATTTAAGCTTTTGGCAAAATCGGATTATCGTTCCGTAACCGACGCCGCTTTCTTCGGTTGCCATCGTTATCGATTTATAAATGAGCTCGTTTTCCCGCAAAACATATTCTGCAAATTTCCGTTCGGTTTCGCTGAAAACGGGAAGCATTGAGCGGATATCGTTCAAAATCGAAGTTTCTTGCATCTTTGTTTATCTTTTATTCGGTGACGGTGATTTTTCCGCCGTAATTAAAAATCCCCGCTTCCAATCCGCGCGCGGCGGCGAGGAAGTGAATGATCCTGGGATGAATGCCCGAAACGGCTAAAGGAAACAAAGTTTCGTCGCCGGAAAACACCGAGCCGATTTTCAACACTTTGATCGATTTATGCGATACGGACGGAGTGTCGTCGGTTATAACTAAAACTTTCGCACCGTGTTCAGCCGAATCCGAAGCAAGCTTCCATGAAAAAGCGCTTGTTTTTCCTTTGGCGCAATAAATCACGATCGAAAATAATTTTCCGACGGATTCGAACGGCCCGTGACGAAATGCGCCGCCCGTAAAGGGCGAACTTAAACAGTGAGTGCCTTCCATAAAAGTGAGCGCCGATTGCCTTGCGCAGGTGTACGCGGGACCGCGCCCCACAAAGGCGATCGCATCTCCCGGAAGCAGATGATGAACGGCTTCCTGAATTTCTTCATCCGAAACGGAAAGCAATGAATCGGCGCCTTTATCGAGCGTGTCGAAAAAGCTTGTAGCCGGCACTTGTTTTTTTGCGAGGGTTTCGCCCATAAGATTTAATACGGCAAGCGTATTCGTGTATGTTTTTGCCGAAATGCTCGCCTCTTCTCCTCCGAATAAAGGAAAAACGAGTCGGGCACTTTTACCCAAAATGCTTTCGGTATCGTTTGTGATTCCTACCATAGACGAACCGATGAGTCTCGCTTCGATCAATTTTCGGATTTCAACGCTTTCACCCGATTGGCTGGTTAAAATCGACAGCGTTTTTTCGTTTTGTTTTTGCACTCCGTAATACAAATATTCGCCGGCATCGCGGACGGAAATCGGAAGCCCGTTCTGTTCGAATTTCGGCAGCGCGCTGTAAATTGAAAATTCGGAAGTACCCATTCCGAGAAAACTCAATGCCGAATGTTCGCTTACAAGCTTTTGCCAATCCGTAAGCTTTTTAAGTCCTTCCGCTCGATAATAATCGACGACGCGGTGAAGCGCTTCGGGTATTTGTACAATTTCGTCATAAAATTTGCTCATATAATCCACCTCAAATAGTATCTGCCGCCGAACGAATTATCCCGCAGCAGGTTTAATATTGTATCAGCGATGCGGCGCCTAAAATGGGCGCCGTATCCCCCGCCTTTGTTTTATATATTTGAATTCCTTTTAAAGCGGAAAAGTTGGAAAACTCCGGTGCAAAAAACGCGTAGTCCGATGAAACCGAACCGCCGAAAACTATCGCATGCGGATCGAACATATTGACGGCCTGACATAAAAACGCACCGAGCCGACGGCCGTATACTGCAAAACACTGCAAGGCGGCAGGATCGTTTTGCACCGCTTTTTCGTGTATTTGCGCCCCGGAAATTTCCGTACCTGAAAATTTTTTATACAAACTTCCCAAAAAACGACCTCCCAGACAGCGGTCGACAATTTGATCTTTTTCTACGCTCGCATCGCTTTCATCGCAGATTATAGATATCGGTGAGCGCCAAATTTCGCCCGCTTGTCCGCGTGCGCCTTTAAAAAGCTTTCCGTTTATGATAATCCCCATCCCGATGCTCGTTCCGAGCGTAAAGCCGAGCAGAGTGTTTTTTGTCGCATCGTCAAACAGCGCGTATTCTCCCAAAACGAAACACGACGCGTCGTTTTCCAAGACGACCGTTCTGCCTAAACGCTGCGAAAGTTCTTTTGCCAAAGGGTAATTCGGCATGGTCGGCAGATTTTCGCAAGTATCAAGACAGCCGTTTGTAATTGATGTAGGAACACCCATCCCGACCGGAAGCCCTTTTTTTCCCGTTTCTTTTTCGGCCGTTTGAATCAAAGATATCATATCGTTTACTATATCCGCTGATGGGCGGTCGCGCTGTGTGGCACAGCGGAAAATCCTGCTTTTAACGGCCGAACCTTCAACAAGAGCGCAGCGCATTTGCGTTCCGCCGAGGTCGAAACCCCAAGCGACGTTATTTTTCATTTTTATCACAAAATGGATTATATATCCGAAAAAATATTTTGTAAAGGATTATATATCCAAAATTCGATAAATTATGGATATTTTATACTTGACAGCTCAAAAAAGACGGATATAATATCCTTATAAAGATTAAAAACCCCAGTTATAAGGAGGTAACCGGTATGAAAAAATTCCTGATGATTATCGGATGCGCTTGTATCGTTGCGCATATTTTCGCGGTCGGCAGTACGGACGGCGGAAACGGAGCGGCTTCGGACAAAGTACAAATCCGCTTTCTCACCATGGCGCAAGCCGCCTATTCCGAACAAAACGTCAACGATATGACCGCCGACTTTATGAAAAAACACCCGAATATCGTTGTACAAACCGAATTCGTACCCTACGAAGAGCTTCGGAATAAAACGATGTTGGCATACGGATCAAACAACCCTTACGATGCAGTATTGGTTGACGATATTTGGTATGCCGAATACGCCCAAAAAGGCATTATATCCGATATTACCGCACAAGTGCCGGAGTCCTACAAAAAAGGCGTCCTTGCCGGCGGTTGGAATTTTACTACGAAAAAAGGCAAAATTGTCGGACTGCCGTGGTTTTTGGACTGCATGTATCTTTTTTATAATAAAAATATGCTCGCCCGTGCCGGCTATACAAAAGGACCCGCAACGATCGAAGAAATGGTCGAAATGGCAAAAGCAATCAAAGCAAAAGGTATTTGCGAATATCCGTTCGCATTCAGCCTTGCGCAAGCCGAAGCTTTAATTTGCGTATATTCCAATTTTTTGGAAGCGTACGGAGCGGAATACCAGGATAAAAACGGCAATTGGATTGTCGATAAAACCGGAGTCAAAGCGCTGGAACTGCTTGTACAGTTAAAAAAAGACAAACTCTTAAATCCCAATTCTACGGAATATCTCGAAGAAGACGTTCGCAGAGTTTTTTCCAGCGGCGACTGCGCTTTTACGATGAACTGGCTTTATATGTACGCATTGGCTTCCGATCCTGCCGAAAGCAAATTGACAAAAGCTCAAGTCGGTATTTCCGTCCTCCCCGGTATAAAAGGAGGCAAAAAATACGCGGCAATGAGCGGGTCTATGGGTCTGTCGGTCGTTTCGAAAACAAAACATCCTAAAGAAGCGCTGGAATATATTCTGTATCTGTGCAGCAAAGAGGTTCAGGATAAATATTCGAATCTTCAGCTTCCGGTATGGACGGCGTCGTATGACGATCCGGCCATCATCGCCGGTAAAGAAGAGCTGGCTGCGACCGCAAAAATCGCATTTAATATTATGAATGCACGCCCCAGCGTTGCAAGCTATCAGGAAGCAAGTGCCGTTTTGCAGCAGTATATACAAAAAGCTCTGTACGGAGAACTCAGTCCGCAGGAAGCACTGCGCAAAGCCGTCGCTGAAATGAGCAGAATGTAAGTATGAAAAACCGGAAGCTCATACGACAGACCGATATCCTGCTCACGCCGATGCTCATCCTGATGATTTTAATCATCGGCTGGCCGCTCGTTCAAACTTTTATCATAAGTTTTACGGACACCAATCTTTTAGGAAATGAGGGGCATGCGGTCGGTTTAAAAAACTTTATAAACGGACTGCGCAATATCGATTTTCTTGCATCGTTGAAAGTTTCCGGTATTTTTGCGTTAGTGAACGTCACTTTGGAAATTCTTCTCGGTACGGCGGTCGCCTTATTGTTGAATCAGCCGCTCAAGGGTGTAAAATGGGTCAGAGGCCTTTTGATTCTCCCTTGGGCGGTACCGACCGTCGTAAATGCAATCATGTGGCGTCTCATTTACAACCCCGAATACGGCGCGATGAATTCGCTGCTGTATCAGCTTAAAATAATAAAAAATTATACCAGTTGGCTCGGCGATGCAAATAAAGCGCTGTTTTGCATTATGTTTGCGGATCTTTGGAAAAATTTTTCATTGGTATCGCTGATCGTACTTGCCGCTCTGCAAACCCTATCAAAAGATCAAATAGAAGCGGCCGTTATAGACGGAACGAATGCATGGCAGCGCTTTACCGCAGTTACTTTGCCGCATATCATCCCGTCAATTCAAGTCGCGCTGGTATTGCGCATAATCGAAGCGATTAAAGTATTCGATATTATTTATGTTATGACAAAAGGCGGACCTGCAAACAAAACGAGATCCGCAAGTATTTTCATATATCAGGAAGCATTTACCGATTCCCGGCTCGGTTCGGGAGCGGCGCTTGCCATAATTATGGTATGCCTGATTATGATTTTTATCTTCGCGTATTTGCGGATTTTGCTTCCGAAAAAATATACGAAAAACACAGCGCGGGGCGATGTATGAAACAAAAACGCATAATTATTGTTTTGGAATATGCGGCAATAATCGCATTGGTCGTGTATATCATAGCTCCGTTCCTCTGGCTCGTTATTATGTCGATAAGCACAGCTGCGGATTTGACGGAAAAACCGCTGAAATGGATACCCGCAAAACCGACATTCGATTCGTTTAAGAGTCTTCTTGTTTTAACAAAAAACAGCCGAGGCGAAGCGTTTTTATTCGCATTGCGGAACAGTTTACGCACTTCAATTCTTACGGTTTCCATTTCCCTTACGGCGACCGTTCCCGCAGCGTGGGTTTTTTCGCGTTATCCCGGAAAAAAGGATTTTATTCTTCGCTGCGCCGTTTTCACATTTATGCTGCCGCCCGTCGCATACGCTCTTCCTCTCTACCGCTTTTTAAGCAACGGCGGCATGCTCGATAAATTCTGGGCATTGTCTCTCGTATATTGCACGATTGTTTTGCCGTTTTGCGTATGGCTGCTTAAAGACGCCGTCGATACCATTCCGTTCGCGCTTGAAGAGGCGGCTATTTTGGACGGTGCAGGGATCTTTTCTCGTATATTCAAAGTTGTAATGCCGCTTTTACTGCCGTCGATCGGAACGGTCGCTCTGTTGGCGTTAATTATGGCATGGGACGAATATTTTTATGCCATGCTGTTTACAAACAGTAAAAATGCGCTTACCTTGCCCGTAGTCATATCGAATCTTGCGAGCGGCAGACAGTCCAATTACAATTTAATTGCAGCGGCGGGCGTTTTAACATCTTTGCCGCCGGTGCTCGTCGGCATGATTTTCCAAAAATCGCTTATCAAAGGACTCGCGGTCGGCGGAGTAAAAGAATAAACGATAAATCGCTTGTCCGGAAACAATAAAAAAAGGCGCTTTCGGGTAAAATCCGCGGGCGCTTTTTTTATGAATGCCGTCTTACGGCACGTAGCCCATATTTTGAGAAATCTCCGCGGCGGTTTGTTTCAGGTATTCGACTATTTCGGGAATCCGCTCGTCGGTAAGTATGGTCGTGCTGCCGCTTGCGCTTATTGCCGCGATTATATCGCCCCGATAATCGTATACCGGTGCGCCGATACAGCGGTGTCCGATTTCGAATTCTTCGTTGTCGATCGCCCAGCCCCGCTGCCTGACCGAATCGATTTCTTTTTGCAGCGCTTCAATCGTCGTAATCGTATTCGGAGTAAAACGCGTGAATTCGGTTCTTCCCATAATCGATCGGAGCTGCGTATTGGAAAAATTTGCCAAAAGGCATTTGCCGAGCGAAGAACAGTATGCATGCATACGCAGCCCGATTTGCGAATACAATTTGATATTCGAAAATATATCCATCTTTTCGATATAAACTACTTTATCGCCTTCCAAAATGCCCAAATGCGACGTAAGCCCGAACTTTGCCGTAATCTGTGCGATGTACGGACGCACTTCCGTTTGCAGCTCCAAACTGTCGATATAGTAGCTCACCGCTTCGATAAGCTTCAATCCGATTTTATATGTACCGTCTTCATTCTTTTTTAAATAACCGCGCTTGAGCAGCGTCGCAATAATGCGGTACGCCGTACTTTTATGCAGACCTGTTTTTTCGGCGATTTTCGTCAGCACGGCGGAATTTTTATTTGCCGCTACCGCTTCGATGATATCCAATGCCCGTTCAATAGACTGAACGCCGTAATCATTCGCCATCGCGCACCCCCTTTAAATGTACGGTAAAGTATCCGTATTGTTCAAGTACTTTCACGACGTTCTCACGACGCTTGCCCCAAATTTTACATTGCGATATACTGAATTCGAAATGGACGTTAAAATTATTAATCCGTTTTTAGTTTCATGCGAAAATGCATTCAAAAACATGTTCGATATGCCGCCGCAGCATAAAGATCCGTATCTGCTCGACCCGAATGCCGGCCATGCGTGGGAGATTTCGGGGTTGCTCGGTATTACGGGCGACTACAACGGTGTCGTTGCCTTTCGACTGCATAAAATCCTCGCGGATAAAATGCTGGAACGCTCGGGTATAGAGATCGTTATGGAATCGGAGCGGGAAGAACTTGCAAAACAGCTCGTAAGCGAGTTTACGAATATCATCGCGGGAAATGCGGCTTCGGAAATTAAAAACAAAGATATAAAAGTATCGCCCCCTGTTGTCGTTGCAGGAAAAGATCATACGCTTTCGTGGCCGAAAACTTACCCGATCGTGGGTATTCCGTTTACGACGCAGTACGGACCTTTTGAAGTTGACGTGTGTTTTAAATAATATCGATTAAGATTTTATAGATACGCAAATAATTAGGAGCATATATGGACGAAAAATTTATTAACGATTACAAAAAATTTTTAGACGGCGGAAAAACCGAACGCGAGTGTACCGCACGGATCATCGAAGCGGCGGAAAAACGCGGTTATAAAGATATCGCGGCATATAAAACGTTGAAAGCCGGCGATAAAGTGTATGTGCAAAAAATGCACAAAACCGTCGCACTGTTTGAAATCGGTACGGGCAGTCTCGAAGACGGCATGAATATCCTCGGCGCGCACATCGATTCGCCGCGCCTGGACGTAAAGCAAAATCCCGTTTATGAAAAAGACTGTATCGTGTATTTGAATACACACTATTACGGCGGTATTAAAAAATATCAGTGGGTAACGCTGCCGCTTGCGATTCACGGCGTTGTGTGCAAAACCGACGGCAGCGTCATCAATGTGACGATCGGCGAAGCTGCGGGCGATCCGGTGTTTTGCGTATCGGACATTTTGCCGCACCTCGCGCAGGAGCAGATGAAAGAAAAAGCGTCGGATTTTATTCCCGGCGAAAACCTCGACCTCATTTTGAGTTCCGGCATTCCGCAAAAAAAAGACAAACAAAAAGAACAAAGCGATGAAAAATCTTCGAAGAATAAAGAAAAATATAAAAAAGCCGTTTTAAAATTATTAAAATCGAAATACAATATCGAAGAAGGAGACTTCGCATCCGCCGAACTTGAAATCGTTCCGGCAGGCTTATCGCGCGACTGCGGCATCGATCGATCGCTCATCCTCGCATACGGGCAGGATGACCGCGCATGCGCATTTACATCGGTGCAGGCGCTTTTCGACAGCGCGGCAAAGACGCGCACGAACTGCTGCCTCTGCGTCGACAAAGAAGAGATCGGAAGCGTAGGAGCTACGGGCATGGGTTCGCACCTGCTCGAAAATGCGGTCGCCGAAATCGTTTCACGCATGAGCGGCGGCTACAGCGATTTGACACTCAGGCGCTGCCTTGCAAATTCCGCGATGCTTTCAAGCGACGTCAACGCCGCTTTCGATCCGATGAACGGCAACCTCTACGATAAAGACAATTCGTCGTTTCTCGGCGGCGGAATCGTCTTTAACAAATACACCGGAAGCCGCGGCAAATATTCCGCGAGCGACGCGAATCCCGAATTCATCGCAAAAGTCCGTGCGCTCATGGAAAAAAACGACATCCCGTTTCAAATGGCCGAACTCGGAAAAGTCGATCAGGGCGGCGGCGGTACGATCGCCTATCTTGCGGCAAAGTACGGCATGGACGTACTCGACGCGGGCGTTTCGGTTTTAAGTATGCATGCACCGTGGGAATTGACAAACAAAGAAGACATCTGCACGGCATATAATTGCTATAAAATATTTTTATCGCTCGAAAAATAATAATAGGTCGAATATCGAGTTTAAAGCGGCGGGTACAAGTCGCTTTAAAAACTCGCGTTCAATCGATACCGTTACACGGAGGCATAGTATGTGGCTGCCCTTTGCCGTCTGTTCCGCAGTGTTCGCCGCGCTCACTTCGATCCTCGCCAAAATCGGAATCGAAGGAGTCAATTCAAATCTTGCAACCGCGATCAGAACCTTTGTCGTACTCGCGATGGCATGGCTTATGGTTTTCGTTACGCACGAGCAGAGCGGCATCGCAGCGATTTCAAAAAAGAGCTGGATGTTTTTAATTCTGTCCGGACTCGCTACCGGCGCATCGTGGCTTTGCTATTACCGCGCGCTGCAGACGGGAGAGGCATCGAAGGTCGTTCCCGTCGACAAAATGAGCGTCGTGATTACGATCGTCCTCGCCTTTGTTTTTCTGCACGAAAAGGTTTCGGTAAAATCGATCATCGGTGCGCTTCTCCTTACGGCGGGTACGCTTGTCATGGTATTGTAAAAACGACGGATGCGTGAGGGAACGTTCAGCATAATTTAATAAGCAAGATTCCAGCCGAATTCGAATGCAAAATAATTTTGCTTTTTGGTTTCACGAATGACATAACGCAAACCCGCACGCAGGGTCGATGTCAAAAGCGGTGTCGCTGCGGCACCGAAGTTCGGTGTAAAGGTCAGCGATGCGGATAGGGTAACCGAATCGCAATAGCGCATTTCGCCTGCAAAGAGTTTTTGCACAAGATGCGGCGTATCAAAAAAATCCCACGATGAGCCGCCCATGTAATCGAAGCGGCCGGTATACGATGTACGCAGTGCCCAGCGGTTTACGTAGAAAAGCGGAATCGCTTTTTGCACTTCGCCCGCAAACAAAATAATTTCGGCGGTATTTTTTATAAAGGTCGATCTGCTCGAAAAAAATCGGGTGCCGAACGTGAGCGGAAAATTATACGTATAATCATAACGGCATACATACGGCAAAATACGCGGCAGGCAGACGGCCGCATTGACCGAAAGATTTTGATATACGTTATCCTGCGAAAAAGACGTTCCCCATGCAGCTTCATATTTGATTATATACGATGCGTTTGCGGCAAAGCCCGCTCTCTCGTATACACCCACACCGGTTTTATGAATATTCGAATAGCCGGCGGATAATTTATTAACCGCGATAAAGATCGGTAAAGCATCGTCATCTTCAAGGATGCCGAAAAGCGATGTGAAACCTTTCGGAAATTCCGTGCGGCTTTGCCTGCCGGCAAAAATATGTGCATCGTTCCCGAACGTAAGGCGCGATATACCGCCGAGGGGAATCGCCGATGAAAGATTCACCGTGTGAGCCGTCTGCTTAAAGCCGCGACGGTCGAATTCGATTTGATCGCTGAGCGAATATTTGAAAAGCGAAGTTGCCGTTCCGCTTTGGAAGCGCGTTTCGATCGCTCCGCTGTTTGAAAGAATACTGTAGCCGCCGCTTACGATTGCAATTTTCGACGACCACGGATTATTGGACGCATAGGTAAATCCGAACGGCAAAAGCATGCTTGTCACATCGCCGCGCGCATTATGTCCGTATGTCGATGCGATGCCGACCGGCAAAAAGATACCGCGTTTATAATAATCGAACGGATTGTATTTTTTCGATCGGGCAAAAATCGTTTGCGCGTCTCGATTGCCGGCCGCCTGCTCTTCGCTTTGCACATTGTCGGCAGTTTCCGCCGATCGCGCTTTGTCCGTATCGGAATTTTCAACTCTTTCGCGTTTTGCGTCGAGCGCGATTTCCCGCATCGTCATACTGTCGCTTTCCGCAGTCAAAAGGCGATTGTCTCGGAAAAAATGTCCCGTATATGCGATACTGCCGTTTTGCAGCATGACGGGATCGTATACGCCGCCTGACACATCGTCCGTCTGTAAAAGCATCGATGCAGAATCCGCTCGGCCGTCATCGGATTTTTTAATTATTAATTTTCCGAAGCGCGGCATCGTATCTTCGGCCGCCCACGAAAACGTAAATACTTTTTCAGCATACGAACTTCGGGC
>ERZ772960.1558-NODE-1558-length-18079-cov-2.706669_pt1 | contig 18079 bp, 18 predicted proteins | sample MGYA00580678_ERZ772960 | MGnify/ENA primary metagenome ERZ772960 (study PRJEB29015, sample SAMEA2737930) | human oral metagenome | biome: human oral; feature: human-associated habitat; material: dental | place: China | collected 2059 ... | reverse complement strand
GCCGGAACAAAGGAGTGTATCGAGCGCTCCGCCATTCGTCTTTCGGCTCCGGGGCTCGGAAAAGAGCAGGGACCTTCCCTAAATCTGAATAAAGATCTGATTCAAGGCTTTTTCCTCGCACCGACAGTGACTGCCGCTGCCGAGAAATCCGCCATCTTTGCCGCTGCTCTTTTTGAAAAACTGGGATTTTCCTGCCACCCAACAGCGGATACAAAGAGAATGGATATTATTCAGGCTATTACTTTAGGGAGTAAAGAAGCACTTCTCGCATTTTGTGAAGGAATACAAGCTGCTGCACCGGTGGACTCTTTCGTTCGTCCCGAGGCCAGTGATATGCCGGGTTACGCCGATCAGGTGGTGATGGCGGCTGGGGCGTTTGTCCAGGGCTCCAGCATCGAACTTTCCGCTGATGCACCGCTTCGTCCTCCCTACACCGTGTTTTTCCAGGGCGGTTTGACTTTCCCGCATGGAAAGTATGGTGTGATGAAAGCGCTGGATACCCTGTTTAAGAAAGGACTACTTTCTCTCTAAGTTTTTTATAAAGTGTAAGAAAAGTTTTCGTTATTGCGTTGAAATCGTGGTAAAATAAAGTCTCTGTAGACTCCTCCGAAGAGGAGGATTAATGAAAGAAGAATTGAAAAAAAATCCGGAACTTATGCCTCGTGAAAAGGCGTTGGCGAGAGGCTTCTCCGCATTAAGCGAGGAAGAACTTCTTGCCATCATTCTGCGAACGGGAAGAAAGGGTGCCACTGTTCTGGAACTCTCTGAAGAGGTGTTACAGGTCAGAAAGTCTTGTAAAGGGCTTACCGGTCTGATGCATTATTCCGTGCAGGAACTGACCAAAGTCCCGGGAATCGGTATGGCTAAAGCGATCGAACTTCTGGCAATCGGAGAAATTGCGAGAAGAATCTGGAATTCCAATGTGCATGAGAAACTGGATTGTTTTCGTTCGCCGGCGGACGTGCTTCTCTATTTCAAAGAAGAGATGCGACATCTCGATTATGAAGTGGTGCACGTTCTCTATCTGGATATCAAGGCTAAACTTTTAAAGGATTATTTTCTTGCGAAAGGGACCGCAAGCGCGGCCAGTATTTCCGGAAGAGAAATCTTTCGTGAAGCGCTTACCGTATCGGCAACCTGTATGATTCTGGTACACAATCATCCTTCCGGAGATCCTACGCCGTCCAGAGAAGATGAGGCCTTAACAGATTCCATCAGGAGAATTGGAGAGTATATGGGGATTCCTTTAGTGGATCATATCGTAATAGGGGATAATCGTTACTACAGTTTTAAGGAACAGGGGAAGTTCTAGTGGAAGGTAGAAAAAGTAAGTATATCTTTATTATTCTGACCGTACTTTGTGTCATGATGGTCGTACTGTCTTCAATAAAGGACGGTCTTATGAATCCGCTAAGAAATGCGGTGGGGACAGTCCTTGTCCCGATGCAAACCGGAGTAAACCGCGTGGGAAGAGGTTTATATTCCCATTGGGAAAAGCATAAGTCTCTCGTGGAAGCGGAAGAGGAGAATACCAAGCTACAGGCGAAGATTGATACCCTGACGGAAGAAAATAATATTTTAAAGCAGAACGAAGAGGAGCTTCGCCGTCTTCGTGAGCTCTATGCCTTGGATCAGGACTATTTACAGTACAAAAAAGTAGCGGCCAGAGTGATTGCGAAAGACTCCGAGAATTGGTTTCAGGTTTTTCGGATTGATAAGGGTTCGAAAGACGGCATCAAAGTCGATCAGAACGTGATGGCGAAGGGCGGCCTCGTCGGCATTGTAACGGATGTCGGTTTAAATTATGCGACAGTCCGCTCGATTATTGATGATGAATCGAGGGTTTCCTGCATGGGGATACAATCCAGTGATACCTGTATCGTGGCCGGAGATTTGAAGCTTTACGAAGAAGGGCGCCTTCGAATCAGCAATATGAAAAAGGATGCGGTCATTCAGGATGGCGACCGTATCGTAACATCGAATATTTCATCTAAGTTTTTACCGGGGATTTTAGTGGGCTTTGCCATTGATATTCAGGTGGATGAAAAACGCTTGATGAAAAACGGTTATTTGATTCCTGCGGCTGATTTTACGAATCTGCAAGAAGTTCTGGTTCTTACGGATCGAAAAGATGATCGCTTCCAAAAAGCAAGCAGTAGTCAGCTGGAACAAAAAGGAGAGTAGTGACTTTGGGGAATAAAATTGTAAAAAGAAAGAAAAGGCGGCATACCCAATTCTTATTTTATTTTCTTCTTCTCATTCTGGCTTTCTTGTTACAAACCAGTGTTTTTCCGCTACTCCCTTTTCTGGCAACGAGTCCGAATCTGCTCTTGATTCTCTGCTTTTCCTTCGGCTTCTACTATGGACCGCTGCCGGGAATGGTTTACGGACTTTGTGCAGGGCTCCTGATGGATCTTTTTTATTCCGGACCTTTCGGCTTCTACTCGCTGATTTTTGTTTTAATCGGTTATGCCAACGGTTATTTTCATGCCTATTACTATGAAGAATATATTCAGCTTCCGCTCTTTCTCTGTGTGCTGAGCGGACTTACTTACCACAGCTACATCTATATTCTTCGCTTTCTCATTCGGGGAAAGTGGAGTATTCCCTATTACTTTGTTCATATTGTTTTACCGTCGATTGTTTTTTCTTTTTTGCTGACTTTAGTTTTATATCGTTTCTTCTTTAGTGCAAGCAGACGATTGGAGGAGAAAGCGCTATGATGAAAGAAATCTATAGTTTTTTGAAAGAGCTGGTATCCCGACTCTTTTCCTCACGTTTATTCGCCTTGGCACTGATTTTTATAGGACTCTTTTCGATTCTTTCTGTGCATTTATTTCAGATGCAGATTTTGCACGGAGAGAATTATCTGGAAAGCCATTTAAAAAGTACAAAAAAGAATCTGGTGCTTCCGGGAACACGCGGTAATATCTATGACAAAGACGGGAAGCTCTTGGCATACAATGAATTGCAGTACAACATCACGATAGCGGATACCGGTGTCTTTACTTCCACAAGTAAAGGGATTAACAGCAGAAATACGATGCTGAAAAAACTTGCGGATATTATCGAAAAGTATCAATATCCGCTGGAAAGCCAATTTAAAGTGGAAATTAAAGAAGACGGAAGTTTTGCTTACACAACGGCATCGGAGCAAGAAAAACTTCGTCTCATTGCTAATGTTTTTCGAAAGGAACCGGATAAGCTGAGTAAGAAAGAAGCTGCTTCCACAGCGGAAGAATGCTTTGAGCAGGCAAAGAAGCTGTATCATTTCAATAAGCTTACGGACAGTGAGGGACAGGTCGTGCAGCTTTCCGATAAGACTGCACTGGATATGATCGGCATTATTTACTCCCTTCGCCTCACCTCTTACCAGCGTTACATGAGCACGACCATTGTGAAGAACATTTCCAGGGAGTGTATGGCGGAAATTCTGGAATCAAAATACGACCTTCCGGGAGTGGATGTGGAGAGCGTATCGGTCCGGAAATATAATTACGCGCCTTACTTATCCCATATCGTGGGATATATCGGACAGGTACAGGAAGGGCAGCTTGCCGATCTGAAAAAACAGGATCCGTCTTACGATATCAATGACACCATAGGCGTCTGGGGACTGGAAAAAAGTGAGGATTTACTTCTAAAAGGGAAAAAAGGGTATAAGGAGATGTATCTCAATAATGTTGGGAGCATTATGGAAGTAATTTCCGAAGAAAAGCCTATGGCGGGAAATGACATCTATACCACCATTTCCGCGAATGACCAGATTTCCATATATCACCTGCTGGAACAGGAACTTGCGGGAATCCTTGCCTCAAAGCTTACGGAGAACAATGATTTGGATCAGAGTAAGATGAAGCAATCCCAGCTTATGATTCCCGTAAAAGATGCGTACTACCAGTTAATCAATAACAATGTTTTAAATAAAGATCACTTCTTCCATGCGAATGCCAAGGAAGCCGAGAAAGAAATCGGCGTTCGCTTCACGAAAAATAAAGAAGAGATGCTTTCTCAAATTGAAAGAATTTTAAAGCAGGATAGTGGAGGAGAACTTTCAGGTCTTCCGCAGGAAATGCAAGCCTATATGGTCTATATCTATGATTATCTTCTCAGCAAGAAAGGGGGCGTGGTCGATCCGGAAGACACCCGATATAAGGCGTCCGAGGCATATAGTTTGTGGAAGAGTGATGCGATTTCTCTCCATTCTTTTCTGATGAAAGGGATAGAGGAAGGCTGGATTGATACCCGTAAGCTTTCTCTGGACACGGAGTATTCCGATACCGATGAGATTTATACTCTTTTTGTTAAGAAGATTATGGAATACCTGCGCAGTGATGCAGGCTTTGATAAATTGCTTTATAAATATGCGATTGCAAAGCAGACGATTTCCGGAAACCTTCTTCTCCGTGCACTTTTTGAGCAGAATGTTTTGGCACAGGATGAGGCTTCTTATCAGATGCTTGCTGCGGGAGATGCCCATACCGCATTTACTTTTCTTCTGGAAAAGATACGAAAGATGGAAATCACGCCGGCTGAGCTTGCTCTCGACCCTTGTAACGGTTCCGTAGTGGTCACGGATGTAAAAACGGGAAAAATCCGTGCGCTGGTGACTTATCCGGGCTTTGACAATAATCGAATCAGTGATGCCGCTTATTTAAAAAAGTGTAATGAAGACTTGTCTCTTCCTTTACTGAATGGGGCGACCCAGACACAGCTTGCACCGGGCTCTTCCTTTAAGCCGATTAGCTCCATTGCATCTTTGGAGGAAAAGGTCATCAATACCTCGACCATCATCGATTGTACCGGAAAGTATGATGAGGTGACGCCGAACATTCGTTGCTGGATTTGGCCCTCTCAGCATGGAAATGAGAATATTGTTGACGGGATTAAGAACTCCTGTAACTTCTTCTTTGCCGATCTCGGTCACCGCCTTTCGATGGATGAAAAAGGAAATTATAACTCCGATCTCGGTATGGAGCGCATTCGAAAGTACGCCACGGACTTTGGCTTAAATGAGAAATCCGGAGTGGAACTGGATGAAACGGAACCGAGAATTTCCAACTATGACCCAGAGCGTTCCGCAATGGGACAGGGAAACCATGCCTTTAATGCGGCACAACTGGCAAGATTCATTACCGCAGTTGCCAACAGCGGTTCTCTCTATAAGCTCTCTATTGTGGATAAGGTGCAGGACCCGAGAAATAATACGGTACAGGAGGTTTCGCCGGTTCTGGAGAAGACGCTTTCCTACAGTGCAACAACCTGGAATGCGGTACACGAAGGGCTTAGAAAGGTCATCACGGAGGGTGTGGCGAAAAATGCTTTTATCGGACAGAATATTGCAGTAGCCGGTAAGACGGGAACCGCACAGGAAAGAGAGGACAGGGGAAACCATGCCGTATTTGTTTCCTATGCTCCTTATGATAATCCGGAGATTTCCGTGACCGTCAATATTCCTTACGGTTATTCGTCCGGTAATGCGGCAAGTCTTGCCAATATGGTTTATGACTATTGTTTCGGAAAGTTAAGTATGGACACCATTCTCTCTAGAGATGCAAGCAGTATCCAGTCTATAACAGTCAGTGACTAAGGAAGAAGATATGAAGTTGGATTACGATTTTAAGCAATATGATTTCAGACTATTATTTTTAATCATTATTTTAAATACGATAGGCGTATTCATCGTGCGTTCAGCCATTTCGGCAGAAAGTTTCAAGGACGGTCTTGTTGTGCGACAGATTTTAGGTTCTTTTGTGGGGCTCGCGATGTGTGTGGGGATCTCTCTTTTTGATTACAGGAAACTTTGTAAGTATTCTCCTTATCTCTACATCGCTTCCGTCCTTCTTCTTGCGGGAGTTCGAATCTATGGAACGGCTTCAGGACATGGCGCAACGAGATGGATTACCGTACCTGTTTTAGGAAAGATCCAGCCCGCAGAATTTGTAAAGGTAGCACTGATCCTGTACTTTGCGGAATATTTACAGAAAACAAAAGAGGACATCAATACGCTGCACGGTCTGCTTATGGAAGGTGTGTATCTCGCGATTCCGGTCGGACTTGTCCTCATTCAGCCGAATCTTTCCACTGCCATTATTATGACGGTAATGGTTGCTGCCATGACCTTTGCTTCGCCGCTCAAGTTACGCTACATTCTCTTATTTTTATCCATTTCAGTTGTAACCTTAGTTCTTTTGTTTTACCTTTTTACTTCCGGTCTCTATGACAAGATTCCGATATTACAGGGATATCAGGTCAGAAGAATTCTTACCTTTTTACATCCTGACGAGAACTCCAATGATTATGCCCAGCAAATGTATTCTATTATGGCAATCGGTTCCGGTATGTTTAAAGGAAAAGGTCTTTTTAATCACTCTATTTTCTCCGTGAAGAACGGAAACTTTCTGGTGGAAGAAGACAATGATTTTATCTTTGCGGTAATCGGAGAAGAATTAGGATTTAGAGGGGCTATAATTATCATTATAATCTTCTTGTTGATTATTATGGAATGTCTTATAATAGCCTATAAGGCAAAAACTTTAAGCGGACGACTAATAGCTGTGGGGGTTATGGCTTGGATTGGTTTCCAAACCTATACGAATATTGCGGTTGCGACAGGTCTATTTCCGAATACGGGAATTACCCTTCCTTTCTTTTCGCGAGGAGTAAGTTCCCTTCTTTCGGTGTACTTCGGGTTGGGAATCGTCTTAAATGTTGCGTTGCAAAGAAAAACATAGGAGGAGTAAGAGATGAAAGTGGGTTTACTTGCGCATGATTCAAAAAAGAAGCTCATGCAAAACTTTTGTATCGCTTATAGAGGGATTTTGACCAGACATGCATTATATGCAACGGGAACGACAGGCACTTTGATAGAGGAAGTTACAAACTTAAAGATTCATAAGTTTTTACCGGGAGAAACAGGCGGAGTGAGACAGCTTACTTCGCAGATAGAGCAGGGGAATCTGGATATGATTATCTTTTTAAGAGATCCTTCCCCCGAATATGACGGAGAGCCTGATTTGAGTTCTGTGATTCGTCTCTGCGATATGTACAACATACCCATTGCCACCAATCTTGCTACAGCAGAGCTTTTAATTCACGCATTGGAAAGAGGAGAGTTGGAGTGGAGAGACGTAGGGTAATAAACAAAGTATTGCAAGGTAGGAGTAGGATGACTACTCCTATTTTTCTGTGCCTGCTCTTTTCTTTCTTTCTTCTCACATCGTGCGGGAATAAACTAGAGCAACGTTTTTCAGAAGAGCAGTGTATACAAAGACTTTCTTCTCTTTCTTGGGACAGCGAAGATCGGCACAAGGCGGAGACTTTTGCGTCGAATCTTGCTCTCCCGGTGGAACAGAGTTACAACGAAGAAAACATGAACACGGATTCCTTTCTCCTTGTAGAAAGAGGAGAAGGAAGCGAGGACCGCGCCTCTGCTTTCAAGAATCCTTTTAAAAGGGTTTATCCCGCCAGCATAACGAAACTGATGACGGCTCTGGTCTGTGTGGAGAATGTTTCCGACCTGGATCAGGAGTTTGTTGTCTCTCCCTCCTCCTCCATCAAGGTGAGCGGATCTTCTACTGCCTTTTTGCAAGCCGGAGAGAGCCTCAAAATTCGGGATCTTCTTTACGGAATGTTATTACCCTCCGGAAATGATGCGGCAGTTGCCGTTGCGGAAGCCAGCTGCGGTTCTGTAGATGCCTTTGTAGAAAAAATGAACGAGGAAGCGGTAAAGCTTGGTGCATTGTCCACCCATTTTGCGAATCCGCACGGTCTTCCGGATGAAAACCACTATACTTCCGCTTATGATATTTATCTGATTCTTCGTGCCGTGATGCAGCATGAAGAACTGCGAAAGATTCTCGGAACAAAAGAATACCAGGTGCAGTACAAGGATCGGAACGGTGCGAAAAAGACACAGATATGGAAGGCGACCAACCTTTACAGCACGGGAGATAAGGCGCTTCCTGACGGAATAGAACTGCTTGCCGCGAAGACGGGAACAACGAAGAATGCCGGCTATTGCCTTGCCCTGGATGCCGAAAAGGCGGCGACGAAAGCACAGTATATTGCCGTCGTTATGCAGGGAGAGAGCAAAGACAATCTTTATGAAAATATGACAAACTTGCTTGCGAAGACTTCTTGAATGTACTATACTTTTTAATAAGTTTTAACAAAGTGATAGGGAATAAATATCTTGTTCTGTCAAGGAGGAATGCAAATGGTTCAATTTATTGTAGGACAAAGAGGAAAAGGAAAGACAAAACAGTTGATTGCAAGAGCAAATGTAACCGTCCAGGAGGCGAAAGGAAATGTTGACTTCCTGGATCGTTCCGCACAGCATATGTATGAACTGAACAATAAGATTCGTTTAATCAATGTCAATGAGTTTCAACTCGATTCAGAAGATGCATTCGTAGGTTTTGTTAGCGGTATTATTTCCCAAGATCATGATCTGGAATATCTTTTTCTCGACAGCTTTTTAAAATTAGCCTCTTTGGAAGGAAAACCGATTACGGATTGTATAAGAAAACTCGATGGTCTGTCTGAGAAATATAAGGTAAATATTGTCAGCAGTTTATCGATGAGTCCGGATGAAGTTCCGGCAGACCTGAAGGATCACATTGCAATTGCGCTTTAACTATGGCAAGTACAGGATATAGAAAAAAAAGAAGATTTTTTTTCAATATAGAGGGAGTAATCTTTATGATTATTGCTCTCTATATTCTTTTTAGTGTAGTTTCTTTTTTACGAAGAGATCAGATTCGTTTCTACGAGGTACGGGAAGGCAGTCTGGTTCGGGAAAATCAATATAATGGAATCATACTGAGAGAGGAGACTGCCTATCCGGCATCCCAAAGTGGATATGTCCACTTTACCGTACCTGAAGGAAGAAGAATTGCGAAGAATGCCGAACTCTACACGATAGATGAAAGCGGGAAACTCGAGAAGTATCTGGAAGAGCATCCCGAGTTACAACAGAATTTAACAGAAAAACAAATTTTGGAATTAAAAAATCGCCTGGAGAATTTTTCACAGTCTTTCCAGGACAATCAATTCAATACCTTATACAGTTTTCCTTCTTCTTTAAGTGGAGACGGTCTGGCCTTTTCCGGCGAAGACGGGATGAAACAGTTGAATTCTATTCTGGCTACGCTTGGGATTCAGTATATTGTAGAAAAAGCGCCGGAAGCAGGGACGGTTTCCTATCTTCTGGATGGGTATGAAGGCTTTAAAGAAGAAGAAATCAGTGCCGATACATTTCGCAATCAAAAAAGTAAGAAGACGATTACAAAGGGGGGCGATCATGTAGAGGAAGGAAAGAACCTCTACAAAATTATCCGTTCATCCGATTGGGAAATTCTTTTCTCTTTAACGGAAGAGGAGAGGAAAGAAATGGAGAACAGACATAAAGTGACCCTCGTTTTTTCCGATCAGGATCTGGAACTTCCTGCCGAATTATATTTTATCCATGGAAAAGACGGAAAAATCTATGGGAAAGTAAAGATACAGAATTATGATGATTACTTCTTAGAAGATCGCTTTCTTTCCTTCGCATTAAAAGAAAAAGAGGAGAGCGGTTTGAAAATCCCCGCTTCTTCCGTAGTAAAAAAAGAGTTCTATGTTATTCCGAATGAATTCTTGCTTACGGAGAAGGATGGCAGCCAGGGATTTAAACGAAAAGGGGAGAATGGAACAGTACAGTATGTTCCAACGGAAATATACCGGAAAGACCAGCAATTTTCCTATGTTTCCATTCCAAAAACCGGAGAGGAAAATGCGATAAAAACCGGAGATCTGATCGTAAAAGACGGAAGCACAGATTCTTACACCGTTGGACCGACTAAGCTTCTGGAAGGAGTCTACAATATCAACAAAGGCTATGCCGTATTCCGGCAGATTGTAGCTCTGGAGAAGAATGATGAATATGTGATTGTAGAGAAAAATACCCCGTCCGGTATTGAAGTTTATGATCATATTGTCCTGGAAGGATCCATGGTTCGGGATGGACAACTTATATTTCAATAAGAGTTTGTCGAAAGAAAAAGCAGATAAACAGGTATTTTTATGAAAAAATATAAAATCTTATAAAACCGGATTAAAATATATAAATTTAATCTTTTAAATTTCCGTGGGGAAGGACTTTCTAGGTTGACTTTGTGGGGAAATTGAGTAAAATGAACTTGTTTACATAACCGATTGTGGGAGAATGGTATGAGCTTTTTAAGTAACCTAATGACAAAGATGAACTTGAACAGAGAGAATGAAGACGACTACGATTTAGATAACGACTACGACTTCGATGATGAGGATTATGACGAGGAAGAAGAAGCGCCTAAGAAACCGTCCTTCTTCGGTAGAAGAGTAGATGAAGAGGAAGAAGAGAGTGAACCGAAGATTCGTCTGTTTGGCAGATCGAAATCCAGTAATAATGAGCGGAAAGCCAGCATGGAAGTCACCATGATTAAGCCGAATTCCATGGGAGATGCCACTGAAATTTGTGATTATCTTCTTAGCGGCAGAGCTGTTGTTCTGAATATGGAAGGTTTACATACGGAGATTGCGCAAAGAATTATTGACATTCTGAGTGGAACTGCCTATGCCATTAACGGAAATCTACAGAAGATTTCAACGTATATCTTTATCATCAGTCCCGAAGAGGTTCATCTTTCCGGTGAGTTCTCCGGCGCAGGTTTTGGCGGTGATGGAGAAGGGAATTTTGGAGCACTGAGCTTTAGAGCCTAAAAAGAAATAGATGGGCATATCCGAAGGGATATGCCTTTTTTAAATTTCCCGTTCCTCTTGTGTCTGTATCACAGACTGCATTTCATTAAAACATATCTCATGCACAGAGGAGAGGATATCTTCTTTTAAGGAGTTTATCATGCGAAAATTAGATATTTATCATAAAGATTTACACAGTTATTCCATCTATCTGGAAAAAGACTTTTCCGCTCTTCGGGATCGACTGAAAGAATTGGATACCACAGAGAGGAAGGCGCTCATTGTTACGGATGAAAATGTTGCCCCCCTGTATTTAGAAGAGTTTACAAAGAAAATCAATACTGCTTTTAAAGAACTGTCGACCATCGTTCTATCCGGAGGAGAAGAGCACAAGACACTCTCCGAGATAGAGAAAATCTATGAAGCGGCATTACTATTCGGCTTACAGCGAAAAGATTTTATGATTGCCCTGGGAGGCGGTGTAGTAGGGGATATGTGCGGATTTGCTTCCGCGACGTATTTGAGAGGGATGCGTTTTATCCAAGTTCCTACGACTCTTCTTGCCCAGGTGGACTCTTCCATCGGAGGAAAAACCGGGGTCGATTTTCACAGTTATAAAAATCTGGTTGGTGCATTTCACATGCCATCTCTCGTTTACTCCGCTATGCATACGCTAAAGACCCTTCCTCTGTTGCAGTACGCGTCCGGTATGGGAGAAGTGATTAAGCACGCTTTAATCCATAATCCAGAGTATTTGCCCTTTCTACTGGAGCATAAGAAGGAACTTGCGGAAAGAGACATTGACACCTTGCTGGAAATCATTTATCAAAGCAATCGTATAAAAAAATATTTTGTAGAAAAAGATTTTTTTGAAGAGCGGGACAGGATGTTCTTAAACTTTGGTCATAGCTTCGGGCATGCTATTGAGAGAGTGGCCGATTTTCATTACAGCCACGGGCAGTGTGTGGCTTTCGGCTCTCTTATGGCGCTTTCTCTTTCCAAAGGAATAGCGGAAAAGGATATTCTTTCCGTAGAAGATTTGATGCGGGCCGTCTCTTTGGAAACCCGTTGCAAGCATTTGGACCAAGAGGCTATTTTCTCCGCTATGAAGAAGGATAAAAAGCAGAACAAAGACCATTTGCAGTTTGTTCTCTTGCATCAGCTCTGTGCTCCCTATATTGAGAACGGTTTAGACAAAGAAGAAATGGAGCTTGCACTCAATCGTTTTATGGAGGCATAAATGAATAAAATAAAAAGGTTTTTTCTCTTTTTTTGCATCGCCCTTGTTCTAATATTTTTTGATCAGTGGACGAAACATCTTGCTGTAGCATTTTTAAAGGGAGGAGCGGAGATTGCTTTACTTCCGCATATACTCTATCTTCTGTATGTGGAGAATCCGGGTGCGGCATTTGGAATTCTACGCGGACAGCAGTTTTTCTTCCTGCTCATCACCATCGTAGTACTGTTTGGCATTCTATACACAGTGTGGAAGATTCCGTCTTCCTTCCGTAGCGGGCAAGCAGAGAAAGAAAAAAGCAGGAGTTACTACCCTTTGTTCTGGGCGCTTTGCTTTGTGTTTTCCGGCGCAATAGGAAATTGTATCGACCGACAGCTCCGAGCTTATGTTGTGGACTTTATCTATTTCAGTCCGATTGATTTTCCGGTCTTTAATGTTGCGGATATTTATGTTTCCGTATCCGCTTTTCTCCTGCTCCTTCTTTTCATGTTCTATTACAAGGAAACGGACTTTTCTTTTGTGAAGAGAAAGTAAGGAGATGGGAATGGATTTTTTAGTGGAAAAGGAGGCGGAAGGAGAACGGCTCGACCGTTTTCTTGCGCAAAAAAATACGGCACAGTATACGCGTTCCTATATAGAGAAAATCATTCGAGAAGGTCTTGTTCTCTATAATGATAAAGTGGCAAAGGCATCCATCAAACTGAAAAGCGGGGACCGGATCCATTTAACGGAAAAGGAGGCGGAACCCTTGGATATCCGGGCGGAAGAGATTCCGCTTTCTGTTGTTTATGAGGACGAAGATCTTCTTGTTATTGATAAACCTCGCGGAATGGTGGTGCATCCTGCACCAGGACATTTTTCGGGTACGCTTGTAAATGCGGTTCTGGCCTATGCGGGAGATTCTCTTTCTTCCATTAACGGTGTTTACCGGCCCGGGATTGTACATCGCATCGATAAGGATACCTCCGGCTTGCTTTTGGTTTGTAAAAATGACTTTAGTCATAAAGCACTGGCCAAGCAGCTACAGGAACACAGTATTACAAGACGGTATCATGCACTATGTAAAGGCCATTTTAAAGAGGTGGAAGGAACGATTGATGCACCCATCGGGCGGGATGAGAAAAATCGAAAACAGCAGGCCATCAATATGATTCACGGAAAAGAGGCAATTACGCACTTTCGGGTTCTTGAGAATCTGCGGGATGCCAGTCTTGTAGAATGCCGCTTGGAAACCGGAAGAACGCATCAGATTCGCGTACACATGAAAAGTATAGGGCATCCCTTACTGGGGGATCCGCTGTATGGACCGAAGAAGAATCCTTATGCTATACAGGGCCAGGCATTACACGCCATGGTGCTGGGCTTCGTTCATCCGAGGAGCGGAAAATACATGGAATTTCAAGCAGCCTATCCGGAGGATTTTTTGAAGCTTTTAAATAGCTTAAGATTGTAGTGTAAAAAGTAAGGGTAAAACATTGATTTATTTTCAAAATAAGGACCGTCAAAAAGAAAAAGACAAGGCGAAGAGTGGGATAAAGGAGCGGAGAGTACAAACGATGGGAAGAATTTGCATTCTTCTCCTTCTTTTTCCTGCATTTTTTCTTGCCTTGTATCAAAAACCAAAGAAAAATCCGGAGCGAACAGTGGAAAAACACGCGAAAGCGGCGATTTCTCTTTCGCCGTCTTCTCTCTATTTTCAAAAGGAAGAAGAGACGGCGGTCGATTTACCTAAAATCGATCGTTATAACCTCTATTACGTAAGAGATGATGCAGGGAATTCTATAGGAGAGCAATTTTATAAGGAGATGATGCAAGTGGAGAGCAGCTATCTTGCCCGGATTTCGGAAGAGGCGGGAGAAACACCGGAAAAAGTTGCGAAAACCCTGGGTGTGAAACGCTCCCGGATTATGGGGAAATATAACCCGTCCGTGCAGAATGCTTCAGAGAATCGGGCGGCAGCTTATCCGGTTCCTTATTTTAAAAATATCCATTATCGATTCATAAACGGTGATGGACAGGAGATAACGGATTCCAGTAATGTAAAGGATATTTTGGCGATGGCCTCCGTGTATTCCTACAAACATAATTATTTAGATGTTGTGCATTTTCAGGAAGTTTGCAAGGAACTTTTCGAAAAGTCTCATTCTTACCATTTATCCATCGGTCCGGTGTATTATGATGAGGGCTGCATGGATTTCAATACCGGAGAAGACCTGCATGAAGAGGAAGCGGGACAGCCTGAAACCGTAAAGAGTGAAGCGGAACAAAAAGCCTCCTCCCCCGAGAGTTCTGTTGCTGCACAAAAGAACAGTCCGGAAGAAACTAAGGTAGCAAGCGGAGAGACGGAAAAAAATGTCGTTCCGAGCGAAGCGGAAAAGAAAGAAAAAAGTACGGTCAGTGCTTCCGACCTGGCGGAGTCCGGTACGGAAGAACAGCCTGTTCTAAAAGAGAAAAAGACGGAAACGGGCGGACAGGAAGAAAAGAACGACAAAAAGAAAAAGACGAAGAAAAGCTATTGCCCCGGCCACGTGGATTTGACCATTACGATACAAGTGAAGAAGTTCCATGATCAGAACGGCTTACGGGAAATTCCTTTGTCTTCATTGGAAAAAGACCAAGAACAGGATCGAAGCCCGTTTTCCCGTTGGAAAGGCTGGAATGCGGAATGTATCGCAGCCGTGAACCAACTCGCAGAAAGGGATTGGTTTAGCGCTTATGGCCTGAGTCTGTCCACGGTTGAAACAAAGACGCCGATTACAGAAGAAGAAATATCCCATTATATGAGTTTGCTTTCGGAAAATCTGAGTGAGGAACGGAAAAATGTCATTCACTTTGCATTAACTACAGTTGGAAAAGTTCCCTACTATTATGGAGGGAAAGCCGGAAAACAGGGGCTTACGGGGAACGGCTTCGGGAAAACAATTGCAGAAAGAGACTATAAGGGACGAAACCGAAAGGGATTGGACTGTTCGGGCTTCGCCCAGTGGGTCTACTGGACAGGAGCGGAGAATCCGCTGGATTTTGCTTCCAGTACACAGGAGTTGATTGGAAAAGGAAGAAAAATAAAAAGAAGTGAGTTGAAACCGGGGGATCTGGTGATTCAACCGGGTGGAGAAAGTCATGTAGTTCTTTTCCTTACCTGGACGAAAGAAGGGAAGATGCTCGCCATTCATGAAAACGCAACGGCCGGAAACGTATCCGTTGATGAGGTTTATGCAAATTATCCCTACTACAGGAGCATTTTACCGTAGTATTTTACGGAAGAGAAAGGCACTGTATTTTCCCTTTCCTTTTTCCATAGAAAAATCTTGACGAGACTCGGAAAATACTGTAAAGTAGCTTAGATGCCGCTTAGCTAGGTAAAAGAAGCGTATGCTCACCAAAGCTAGCGAGTAAATTTATAGGAGGATGTCCTAATGTATGCAGTGATTGTAAGTGGCGGAAAGCAGTACAAAGTCAGCGAAGGCGATGTAATCCGTGTTGAGAAGCTGGACGTAGAAGAGGGAGCGAAAGTAAGCTTTGATGAAGTTCTTCTTCTGCATGACGGTGCTTTGAAGATTGGTACTCCCACTGTAAAAGGAGCGAAGGTTTCCGGAACGGTTCTGAAGAACGGAAAAGCGAAGAAGGTTATTGTATATCGCTACAAGAGAAAGTCCGGTTATCACAAGAAGAACGGACACAGGCAGCTCTTCACGGAGGTGAAGATCGATTCGATCGCCTGATCGGTTTCCAGATGGAGGGAAGGGAATATGGCTCATCATAAGGGTATGGGCTCTACCAAAAACGGTAGAGATTCGAATTCGAAGAGACTTGGTGCAAAGAGAGCGGACGGCCAGTTCGTCAAGGCGGGCAATGTGCTCTACAGGCAGAGTGGAACCAGAATTCATCCGGGACAGAATGTCGGTCTTGGAAATGATTTTACGCTTTTCGCAAAGGTCGACGGAGTCGTCAGATTCGGAAGACTCGGGAGAGACCGGAAGCAGGTTTCCGTTCTTCCGAAGGAAGCAAGCTAGGACCTGATTCTGCGGCCCCATGCCGGTTTTTCCGGCGTGGGGTCTTTTCTGTTAGTGATAATCTTAATCCCCGTCGAGCGGCGAAATGCGAGGCAAGCTTGCCTGCTGCGGCCGCCTTTTCTGCCGGCGGCACGGGAGCTCTTTGCAGCGCGGTTCAGCGCGGTTTGCAATGTAAGGCGGGGGAGGGCGGATTAAGCGGATCCCAGGGAGGAAAAATGTTTGCCGATACTGCGAAAATTTTTGTAAAGAGCGGAAAGGGAGGGGACGGCCATGTTTCCTTTCGGAGAGAGCTCTATGTGCCCGCCGGCGGGCCCGACGGGGGAGATGGCGGAAAGGGCGGAGACATCATATTTGAGGTGGATTCCGGCCTCAATACACTGGAGGATTTCCGGCATAAAAGGAAATATATCGCGGAGCCCGGCCGGGAGGGCGGCGGAAAGAGGATGCACGGGAGGAGCGGGAGAGATCTCGTGATCCGCGTCCCGGAGGGGACGATACTTCGAGAGGATGAGTCGGGAAAGATCATCGCGGATATGAGCGGGGAAAACAGGAGACTTCTTCTCTTAAGAGGCGGGAAGGGCGGACTCGGCAATATGCATTTTGCGACGCCCGCCATGCAGGCTCCGAAATATGCGCAGCCGGGGCAGGATTCGAGGGAGCTTTGGCTGCGGCTTGAGCTTCGCGTGATCGCGGATGTGGGGCTTTTGGGTTTTCCCAATGCGGGGAAGTCCTCTCTCCTTTCCATGTGCTCCAATGCCCGGCCTGAGATCGCGAATTATCATTTCACGACGCTCACGCCGCAGCTAGGCGTCGTCGGACTTAGGGGGGACAGAAGCTTTGTGATGGCGGATATCCCCGGACTCATCGAGGGAGCTTCGGAGGGAGTCGGCCTCGGATACCAGTTTCTCCGGCATATTGAGCGCTGCCGTGTCTTGATCCATGTCGTGGATCTCGCCGGCACGGAGGGGAGGGATCCCGCAGCGGATATCGAGACGCTTCGGAGGGAGCTGAGAAGCTATGATGAGCATCTCCTTAAGCGCCCCATGCTGATCGCGGCGAATAAGGTCGATCTCCTCTCGGCGGAGGAGGAGAGGGAGCGCCTCGATATCCTCAGGGAAAAATACGGGGATCGGATGGAGGTCTTGCCGATCTCCGCGGCGGCGAATACCGGGATCGGGGAGCTCCTGGAGGCGGCCTGGAGGCTTCTTGAGAGGGCCGGAAGAGAGAGAAGGGTCTATGAGAGTGAGTTTGACCTCTCTTCGATCGGAAATGAGGAGCTGCTCCCGCTGGAGTATGGAAATCCGAAGCCGGGATTTTTCACGGTGGAGGGCCCGAAGATCGAGAAGATGCTCGGCTATACCAATCTGGAGTCCGAGAAGGGCTTTGCCTTCTTCCAGCGCTTTATGGAGGAGCAGGGAATCATCAAGAGGCTGAAGCAGATGGGACTCAAGGAAGGAGACAGTATCCGGATCTACGGGCATGAATTTGAATATTTGGACAGCGAGGGGGATGATTTCCCTGCATCCGAGAAGGAGGAGGAATGAAATATATCAAAAGCAGCAAGCACCGGGCACTTTTAAAGAGTGCCGCGATGGGATTGTCCCCGGCTCTTTCGATCGGGAAAAATTCGCTGACTGCGGAATTTATCCAGTCGCTCTCCGAAAATATCGAAAAGAATGAGCTGATCAAGATCCAGATTCTGAAAAACTGTGAGGATGATCCGATGGAGCTCGCGGAGACGCTGGCAGAGCGCTCTCATTCCGAAATTGTGCAGCTGATCGGGCGAAAGATCGTGCTGTATAAGCCTGCGAAGGAGGAGAAGAACAGAAAGTATGAGGCTGGAACAGGGAGAGGCTGAGGAGTGGAGAAGAGGGACGGGGATTCTCGGAGGAAGCTTTGATCCGATTCACAATGCGCATCTTCGCCTCGCGGACTGCGCGCTCAAGGAGCTTGGACTTTCGGAAATCTGCTTCCTTCCGGCCGCACATCCCTATCTCCATAAGCATAAGGACATCAGCCCCTTCGAGATCCGCGCGGAAATGACGAGGCTTGCGATCCGCGGGCGCCGGGACTTCCGTCTTTCTCTCATGGAGGGGGAGAGGGAGGG
>ERZ772960.1557-NODE-1557-length-18085-cov-13.826179_pt1 | contig 18085 bp, 19 predicted proteins | sample MGYA00580678_ERZ772960 | MGnify/ENA primary metagenome ERZ772960 (study PRJEB29015, sample SAMEA2737930) | human oral metagenome | biome: human oral; feature: human-associated habitat; material: dental | place: China | collected 2059 ... | reverse complement strand
AATAAAATAAAAAGAGAAGAAAGAGAGAACTTACACACTTTTTCAGACACTACCTGGTTAAAAGATAATCTGTACATCACTGCCATGTTTTTTCTTTATCAAATCCACCACTTCCTCTATTGTATACTTCCGCTGGTTTTGAATAGTGAGGAAAACCATCTGAAACATTACGTCCAAATCTTCATTATATCCAGTTGGAATCTTAGGACTTTTTGCCATATTAGTAGAAAATAATTCGTTTTTGATTTGAGGAACATCTAATCCCAAATATTTGCGCACCTTTTGCAAATTAATCAGCTCCATAGGAATCATTCCTGAGGTCAAAAACTCTTCATTTTCCCATTTCTCACCACGCTGTAATCCTATACCTTTCAAATGATATTCACACAGTTCGTCCCAATAACTATTATCTATTTGTGAAAGATCTTTCCAATTATCAATAATTTTTTGATAGATACCATAACCAGTTCCATAGTTCATAACAAGTTCTTTCACCGGATTATACCCAAGCCATTTCTCCAATAGAAAATGAATCAATTGCGTACTCGCATACAGTTTTTGTTTCTTAAAATACTTATCCGACAAGTTTTGTTCGTTTGTCAATATAGATAAAAGAAAATCAAACAATTGGTCTATTAAGTCTTTCCGTTCTACATATAAAGCATACGCAAGAGGAAAGCTCATTTCCTCAATCCAATCGCCATTACTATGACCATTTGTTAAAAATACAGCTGTTCTTTCAAAATATTTCCAACAGTCTTCATCTCCTTGAAACAAAAGTTTCTTAGCCTTAATATGTGTACTATTTGGAATTCCAGATAAACACAATCGTACTGTTTTTATATTCTTACGCAAATCTTCTTTTTGGGTATAAAGATCGTACATATTCAAAAAAGTCTTTACGCTCTCATCCCTATCTATAGGCTCAGCATATTTATAATGCTTAACAGCCCTATCTATCCATTTTTTCATTATTCGAATTATAACATAACAGAATGTAACTCTATATTTATCCAAAGAAACTTGTTATTATATGTTGTTAAAGTGTACTGTTTCAAATGCAACTATTTATTTTTGTTCATCTGAAAACTATTCCACTATGCAGCACATACCTTAACCTCTGCTAAAAGTTCCCCCAACTCAACAATTTTTTTATTATTCTCAACTATCTATACCCATCAAGAATAACTCTTGTAAGTCTCCACTTATCACATTTCCATTTATTGTAAGTTCAAAGTTGCCTTCTTGGTTTTCAAATGAAGAAATATTATCTAACTTTCCAAATATCATAGATACCACATCTTGCATAACCAACCTTGTAAAAGCTTGCATTTGTTGTTTTTGTTCTTCGTTTAAACTATGATATAATTCCTTGCTCGCTTTCCAATTTTTATCTGTCCCAACTATCGAATTAGGAAGTGTTTTAAAATAATACTCAAACGTTTCCTTAAAAACTTCATCTTTTACGTTACTTACAAATTCTTCTGCGGTCATATTCGTATTGCCGATTCTATGTTTTTATAATATTATGAGTGTAAATCTATTAAGTGCTGCGCTTGTTTTTTTAGATAATCAGGAATTTCCATCTGCAGAATACTTTTCAGCATTTCCATATAGCATTCTTTCTCTTTAGTATCAGAAGTTCCGTTTAAAATTCTGTTCAACATCCACAACGTATAAAAAGTTGGTTTCCGATTAAGCGATTTAAATAATTCTTGTTCCAGTCCTTTCTTATAATGTTTTTCTAACGTATGCACAATCTGTCCAGGCATACCGAAATCAAAATCAGGATTTTTCTCAAGGATTCTGAAAAGTGGATCCATAAGTATTGCTGTATCCCAACCTTCATTATTCAATTCTATTATGTCTTCACACAACAAATCTAAATCGTTTATGTTAGAATCATCAACCGTGTCAATAATTTCTATCTCTTTTTTTATCTCCTCTATCTTATCCATATATGCTATTTTTGTATTCTTATTACCACGTTATTGTTCATTACCATACAAAAGTAAAGAAACTTAGACAACCGAACAAATAAAAAGCAGTTAAGAAGATAAAATTATGAAAACAAAATAAGGGCATATAAAAGTAAACTACTACATTTGTAGCGATAAACTTTGGTGTAACATAAATGTAACGCTATATGAATATAGAAGAGCAAGAAAAAGTTTTGAGAAATCTGTTCTCCAGCGATATCTATTCTCTCTTCAAACAGAAGAAAGAATTTGAATATTCTTATTGCATTTGGGGAACATCTTTTCTATTTGAAATATATCCTTTTGATATGGAGAGGAAAAACATAAAAAGAGGACGAAAGTTAGCCAAAACACCATCGAAAAAGAGTGGTAAATTTCAGCATTTTTTAGATGCTGAAAATAAAGTTGTTGCTATTTATGGCTATACCGACAATTACGATTTGCCCGCCCAATATATATTCTTTGAATACCGTAGTTCGGAAATTATAGTTTATAGCTTTAATATTGTTGAGCAGATTGATTATATACAGCACGCAATATTAAAAGATGGACAAATGATATCTATGTTGAATATGGATAACAAAGGAAATTTTATAGCAGAAGAATACTTCTACAACGAAAATAATCGGATAATATCCATTGACAGACAACATAAAGATAAGTCGTTATTTAAGAATACAGATTTCTTCCCCAACAACCTGTATAAAAGTAAGTTTATCTTAGAATATGCACACGGCAATTTATCGCAAATAAAATGGAATGCCAATGCAGAGAATAAAATGAAAGTAATATTTCCTTTTTAAAAATATGGTTATTTAGTACAGTAGCAAAAGGATAAAAAATTGCAAAATAAGATGGAAAAAATGAATATTGATTGGCAACATTATCATGCTCCCAACAAAGAGGCTATTGAAGAAATACCTTCCCAATTAGATTATTTATTTTCTGCCAATGACTCATCAGAAAATATTGAATATTTTCTTTATAACGAATTAGCTCCCAACATAAAACACCAATTTAAAATATATGATATTATAGAACCTGTAATTGAAGTTATAGAGTTCAACATTCTTCAAAAAGGGAAACATCAATATAAAAATGAGATTTTAAACTTCTTTGGTTACATATTCCAAGAGTTTATTCGAGACGAAAATTCTATTTTAATTCCTCCTGTAGAATATCAATTTGCTGCACCCAAATTATCTTCGCAATATTCCGATGAATTTAAATTTTATAAGCGATTTCAATCTTTCGTGAAAAGCGTATTTCCTGACAATATAGAAACGCAAACGCCAGAAGTTATTTTTTATAAATCAGCATTAAACAACAATCAAAAAACTTTTGAAACGTTGATTCATCTTACTAACTTGCAAAATATTAGAGAGATACTTTTTGCATGTGGATTGATGAGTTTCAAAAATCCAAATTTAAAAATCCATGATTTAAATATTACCACCCAACAAGATGGTATTACCAATTTGGGCTTCTGTATAAATGGAATGGAGTTTGACAAAGAACTTGCTATTACTTCTCTTTCTACGCCCAAACAACAATCATTTGTATGGGGAAATGGTTATGAATGTGTTTTAGCAACATCTGCTATGATGATTGATAGTTTACATAAAAATGCAAGATATCAGAAAAACACTATCAATCATATTATGAATGGATACGACACAATAAGAAAAATAAATATTGACGAAGATTTTAATTTTCCACCCCATAAGTTTATGTTAGAAGATTTGAGCAGCATCTTATTTCATGAATATCTTGGTAAAGGTATATTGATTGATAAAAAGATGCTTACTGAAGCACAATTATATTTTTATAATTTAATGTCAGAAGAATTTCACACTCACACTTACTCGCTCCTTTATGCAGGAATAATGCCCAAAGGAATGTCTATTGAGAGCGCAAACAATATAGACGATATTTACAATTGCTACAACTAAAAAATAAATGGAAGAGTTATTAGTTTTTTCGGACAACAAGACTGGCGAAAAAGTTGGTATGTATTATAACGCATGGCTGTTTATTATCAGGTGTATTTGGGTAAAATATGGACACAAAACAGCAGCAGAAGCAGATGAAATTCTAAAGAAACATTATTATAAAAAGCCAGCTGATTTTGATGATGTAATATGTATTAGTCATGAAACTGAATATCATTGGGCAATGTTGGGTGCTTATGGCGAACAATATTGGCTGAAAGGAATGTGTGCCGAAATACCAACCGACTACAACGAATGGTATGATAACTGAATAAAAGACAACCATTTGCTGTCTCTTTTTGAATGGTTTTAATATTCTTATTAAGGAGATAAAATCAGGCTAAAATAGTCTTCCGAAATTTTATTATTATAAATTTTTATTTTATAATTACAAAATAGAAAATTATAATAATAAACTTGTGCGTTTTTAATTATAAATTTTCAGGTCATAATTATCTCTCCTTTACTTAAAGGCTAAATCGACTGTTGAAAAGATAGATGTTTGCCACATCGTTATATGAAAACAAACAAAGAAAAATCAGTTCGGAAACAATTTATAATAACAAAATAACGGCATGAAAAAGCAGATTTCAAAATTTTTAATACGTTCATTAAAAGTTTTTATTTTCTTTGCTGTTATCCGCAAAATACCTAAATTTGCAAGGTAGTTAAGAACTTGTAACTATAATATTTTTAAAGATGAAATTGCGAGAAATACATAGAGTTATCTCTAACCAAACAACAAAGAATACATATTCAGTAAAATACTACATACCATTCTTTGTCTTGTTTAACTTATTGTTTGTTTCTTCTGTTACAGCAAAAGATACAAGTTCGTGCCATACAACCCTACAGTTTTTGCATAAAGATTCTTGTAAAACAGATTTCAAGGTTTTAGAGTTCATAGAATATGCTTGGAATAAAAAAGCATATCATAAGGAGACGCATACCGCTATTCCTCAAATAGAACATATACATCGACTATATATTATTCCTTTCTTTGAATCGCTCACCCAAAGGGATAGAAAATCGTTACATCTAAAAATCAATAACATAAAATACAATTGTCAGCACACCTTTTTAAATGTTCCATACAAAAACGATAATGATAGCATTTGCAATGCGCATTTCGTTATAGACAAACTTGAATTTCCGTCCGATCAACAAAATCTATTGAACTATCTAAAAAGAAAGATAGGCAACGAACCTATAAACGTAGACGTTGTATCGGAATCCCCCACTCTATGTTTTACTTTCTGGAGAAAAAATGCTTTAATAATCGCTTGGTACAATATTTTTGATGATAAAGAAATGATACTGAAAGCAATAGAACTTCTTCCAGTAGAATCTTCAACTATATTGAGCAGGTAAAGGAAAAATATCTTGATTTTCGGGATAATCTTCGATATTGCCAGATAGCCACAATTCAAAAGTCTGATGGTTGTCGAAGAAACCGTAAATAAATCCTTTCTTCAATAAAGCTAAATATTCGTCGGTTGGTATTTTTATTAAGTTGCCATGTCGCATAGCTTGCGACTGTTCAATAAAAAGTTCTTTATTATAGGATAGAAAAACTGGCAAATTCGGATAACTGATATTCTCTTTTTCTAAATCAATATGTCCTATCAGTTTCCATATATTTTTTCTAACTGCTGTCTCTTTACAATCTTTATATGTCAGAAAGCTCAAAGATAATAAGCAATTTATATCTGTTAAAGACTCTTCAGAAATATATTTGAATATTCCAAAACTAAATTGTTCTATTCTGTATACATAAACATATTTCTCATTGGATAATGTTATTTCATATACGTTGCCATATTTAAAAGTAATATTGATATCGTGCCATAATCACCTTATTTCGGTTAATTTGCCAAAGGTTTTTGTTGCTAAATCAAAGGAAATAGAAAAATCGTTATTACGTATAATTAGATGAAACAAGAATGTTGAGCCTTCGCAAATAACTCCTTCTACAAAACACAAATTAGAAATGTCATTTGCTATATTATTAAAGAGTAGTTTTTTAAAATCGTTAATCATTAATTTGTTTTCTGCATTTACGATATACACATTATTAAATGCCTTTGAATAAGGAGCTTCTACAACAGCAATAGCATTATAACTTTTAGAATAATCAGCTATTAATCTGTCTGTTATATTTTCTCTTTTATACGTTTTACCTTTGAAAGACCAAGTAATAGCTATTGGAGTTCTATCAAAAATATTTGAATGTTCTTTTAAAACATCTGAATAAAGATACTTGAAGGCTTTTATTTCTTCCATTTTATTTATTTCATAACTGTTCAATGTTATACAAAAGTAATGAAATCTAAGAAATTAACAAAACAAAAATCCATTTCACTATATATTATTCGTTATAATTTGCGACAAGTTCTTCTATTTTTGGGTGCTTACTCGAATATAATTTCGCAAAGGTTTAGCCTTGTCTGATCGTCGCTAATAAACATCTTGTTGCCCCATATATCCAATATACGGAAGGAAGTATAACCTCTTGGCATAACAACATCTATTAGTGTACAGTCTGAAAGACGTAACAGTTTAGGTTTTCCTTTCCATTCATCATTCTTGAATATAGGTGAAATAATCAAGTAATTCTGTTCTGCTGAAAACTTGCCCCTTACTCCATGCTTTCCTGGTAATTGATTTAAGTTATCTTTACCCCATAATTTTCTTTTAATCAATCCATCTTTGCTTATTTCTACATAAGAGTAATATCCCATCATACTTAATCCTGCTGGGTTTATTGTACTGCTTTCCAGAAAGGCATACAACTTCTCATTTTGTTCATAGATTGAACCTATCAAAGGATAGTTATAATTATAATCGGCTAAAGCAAAATTTCCATTTACCTTTTTTACAGCATCAAGATGTTGCTGACGAATTTCTTCTTTGTTATATATACACGAGCCGTTATGAGTCCAACGGGCAGTTTTCTTATCAAGATCAACAGAAAGTATAGCAAAAGAATTGGTGGCTTCTAACATAGAATCAACCCTACAAACTATTGGAAAACTATCATTTATTCCTGTAACAGCCACTTTCATAGGTATTCCTCTGAGCGTCCACTCTTCAATTGAAATAGGTAACCATTCACTTTCCTGAGTTTGTAATAACCATAATGTATTACTAGCACCACAAAGCAGCAATATTCCTTTATCGCAGGATAAAAGTACAGGCATCTTCCAAATATCCTGTTGTTCTTTGGCTTCTGGAGTAGGGAAAAAGCGGACGTTTTTGCCCTTTATCCATAGTATTCCATCTTGGTTTTTCTCTGAATGATAAATAGAAAATACTATTTCGTTCTCTCCACGTATCACCATTTCTTTACCACCGGTTGGACTATATTTAAAGGAAGTTCTAGATAACTGTATATCTTCAAACTCCCAACTGTCTATTACTTTTAGTTTTGCTTTCATATAAATTTATATTTTATTGTGCAGTTAAAGCCAAATATTATTTATTAGAAATATATTGGCTATTCGTTTTCTCATTTACTCTGTACATCTTACACAAGACAATCGTATGCATCTCCCATATTTTCAAAGTCTTCTTGTAACCAATAAAAATAATCGCCTTTACTTTGATATAATTGTTCTAATAGTTCTGTAAATGAATTTGCAATAATTGGCTGTTCTCCTACAACCCCATGCCTATCCCAAAAGCTATCATAACATCTTCCTAAACGTTCTTTAAATAAATCTATTGTTATGAATTGTGGATTATCTTCTGCTATTATAAACCAATTATTACTAATATCATCAGGAGCATCTTCGCCTATTATAATAGGATTGGCTTTTTTAAAACCTTCTATTCCGACTATTTTCACAGAATAATTTGATTTTTCCCAAAACGTAATCGATTTATAATTCTCAAAATAATATCTCAAATCATCAGGTAATATAAATCCTACTTCTATATTTATAGGATGTTCTCTTCTCAACAATTTACAGTCGCTTGTTTCTGAAATTGCCGTAAGAATTCTTTGAAGTCTTTCCATAACATTCTTTTTCGTTACCACTGTACAAATATACATTTTTATTGGTAACTAACAAAAGCGCTTACTTAATTTGGGAGGCTTACTTATTTATTTTTTTCTTTTATAACTATTGTTTGAGAATTTATAATTAGAAAATGGAAAAACATAATTACATTTTTTTAATTTATAATTATATTTTTGGTGGAATATAATAAGAATTTTCGTCTCTGTAATTCTCTTCTTTTTTGAACAGACTCATTTTTCTTTGAAGTGTTGGGAATATCAGTATTTATAACTATATTTGCAGCTGTAAACTTTTGTCTAACAACATACAATTTAAAAGTTTTTTGCTAATGAAACCCATTTAGAAGGATTGAAAATAATCATAGATTCTGAAAAATAAAAAGGTATTGAAGGAGAAGTTTGTTAATCCGCCAAAACGAAAAGTAAGTGAGTTGTAAAACGAAATGTTATAATTTAATGTAAAACGAAATGTTATAATTTTCAACACACACACAACATTAAGAGGTGACAAATACTTGCAAGACTTGAATAATTCAGCAAGATTTGCCACCTCTCTAAGATTATACGTTGAGTTCAAACTTTATATCTTCACAACCACTAAGAAGTTCTTTTGTACGTTCTATATTGTTTTTATATATGTGCACATTAGCAAGATTGAGCGTTATAGACTTTAAAGGGAGTTCTATTTGCCTTGATATTAAGTAAAGGTGATAAATGTCTGCAGGAAGCCCTAAATTAGCGTCAGAGCTTCTCTGAAAGGCTGATATTACAAGTTCACCTTCATCTATTTGGAACTGTACAAGGCTAAGACATGGAGCTTGATTACTTTCTGCACCAGTCTCGCCTAAAAACAACACATAATTCTTGCTACTACGCTTTTCACGATTTATCTTCTCTATTAGTGGAGGTAATTTCTCCAGATATGTAGGATAACTATTGACAAGGATTGAACCACAATAATCCCACCAAGCAATATCTGCCTTACGATATTTCTCAATCTGCCTTTCACCTTGCATGAACAGTTGTAGTTCATCCTTTAGCTTCCGACGTGCTATACTGTGAGTTTCGAAGATGTCGAGTAAGTCTGAAGGAGTAAGTGTTAGCTGTTCGTTCAACAGATACCTAATTTTCCCTTTCTTGTTACACTGTTGCTTTCCTGTATAAATGATTCTGTCTAAAATCTTGTAGTATTTATTCATCGTTTTATCAGCACTTGAATAGCATTTAACCAGCATTCTTATACAGCATCATATCTGTATAAGTTGAGTTATAATTCATGCGAGCAGTGAATTTCACTTTAGTACACTTCTCAAATGGATTGCCGATATGCTTATTTCGACCTATCCAGTCACAGAGTTCAAGGATAGATGATTTATTACTTGTAAAAAACACAAATGAATGTCCTGTCAAAACAGTTAGCACATCAAGGTAATCTGCGAGACTCCAACACATATTATAAGTACCAACATCGGTGCTTAGATACGGAGGATCGACTAGGAACACCACACCTGGCGTATTTTTATACTGATTGAACACCTGCTTGTAGTCTGCCGATACGATGGCTAGTCCGTCCAAGTAGTCGCTACATAACGAGTAGTCAGTCTTGCGTATCGTGTTATACAAAGTTTCCTTACGCATCTCTTCTATGCTCAGACAGTACTTCATGGAGAACATAATAGAGGAAGATATGGTAATAAAGTCCAGATAGCCGTAACGTTCCTGATGTTTGTGCAAGCACTCAAACACTTTCTCTCGTGCATCACCAGTGATAGGCTTACATCGTAGCGTACCCTGCACTATTTCTCTAAGTTCCGCAAGTAGTTCATTCGTCTGTGGGATATGTTCCAAACGCAACCTGTACCCGTCGAAATCATTATATACAACCTTTGAATGTGGTTTCTGGCACTTAGCAATATGCGATAGCAGACCACTTCCTCCAAATAAATCTACAAACGTTGTCCCGTCAGGGAACTGCTGGAGCACCTTAATATACTCCTTAGCAAACATCCGCTTCTGTCCCTGAAATGGAAGCGGTGCTGATAAATATTGTTTTCTCATTGTCTCACTTATTTTGCATGGCAAAGGTCGCCATATTTGTTGAGTCAAGAGAAAAACGAGAACAAGTTATACTGCAAGCGTTTTGCAGTCGCTTTGAAAACGTTTAATTATATCATATACTTTGCGTTCGCTTACAGCATACTTGTCTGATAGATGCGCCACAATGTACGATACTTTTTCGCCACGTCCAATCAATGTTGTGTAATCGGTATATAAGTCTACATACGCTTCATCTTCTAAGCGTATACCAGCCGTTTTGAGCCTTTTTATTAGCTCACGGTTAAATTTCAATACTTCTATTATCTTCATTATTCTAATTTTTACTACCTTTGCAATATCTCACTTACGTTTAACGAATAAAGCGAACCTGCGACAAGGGTATTTGCCCCCAGTCGTACGGGTTCGCTCGTTCGTTAATACGTAGGTGAGATGACTATTAACAGGCTGGGGGCTTTTTTATTTTTCACCTGCAGCCTGCTAATAGACTACAAAGGTACTGAATTTTGGGCAGGTTGTCCTCAAAATTCAAAGAAATGAATATCAAAGAGCTTATTCAAGATTTAGTTGTACAATTGCGTGGGCATAATGCGCTAATTCAGATACAAGTAGATGGGAAATACGTCATCAAGCATATTGGTGACGTTAACAAATTGGTCGACAACCCTACTCTGATTACATACAAGGAGGATAGTTCTTTCCTCGACTGGATGGAAGGTGAGATAGGCAAGGAAACATATACAGCTGGGACGATAGCAAACCATAAAGCTGCGTTGTCAGTGCTAAGGCGATATAAGGAAGATATGACCTTCACTCAGATTGATTACAAGTGTATCTGTGATTTCGAGAACTTCTTAAAAGGTGCTGGGTATGCGATAAACACCATTGCTAAGTTTATGAAGATTTTTCGTCGATTCGTCAATCTCGCTATCGATGAGGAACTGATGACGGTATATCCTTTTCGCAAATATCACATCAAGACGGAGAATGTTCAGAAGCAATCGCTGACAGAAAGAGAACTGAGGAGGATAGAAGATAAGGAGGAGAAGGAAGAATTGACAGAAGAGGAGAGAAAGGTAGTTAAAGGTTTTCTATTCAGCGTCTATTCTGGTCTTCGATTCTCGGATATCGTGCAAGTAACTAAGCAGCACATCAAGAACATCTATCGAAATAAGTGGGTGGTGATGCGTATGCAGAAGACTGACCATGAGGTGCGAATACCTATCTCTAAGATGTTTGGAGGAAAGGCTGCTGCGCTGGTGCAAGAGAACAAGACTACGACAGGTAAACTCTTTCAGTTGCCTTGTAACGCTCGCTGTAACTTGGTACTTAAGCGTGTGCTTAAGCGGTTCAATATACATAGGCACATTACTTTTCATTGCGCGAGGCATACGTGTGCTACCGTGCTACTGAGTAAGGGTGTGAGTCTTCCGATTATACAACATATATTAGGACATCAGAGCATAAAGACAACGCAGGTGTACTCAGCGGTGAAAGACACAACGATTAACAAGGAGATACGAAGGGCGTTTAGGTGAGGGTTCCATCGGGACTAAGTTTAGAGGCGGTTCTTTCAAATCGCTGAAAGAGCTTGGCTTGTTCGGAAAAATGAGCATGGGAAAATGTGCTTTTGAACAAACAAAAGTAGAAGGTTCAATCGTAATACCAGAGGGGTGTAAAGAGGTATCGACTGCTGCGTTTCTTAATGCTACTGCAAAAACAATAGAATTACCTTCAACTATATCTTTTCTTTTTGGAAACTGTTTTCAAAGTGTTAGGGTCGATAATCTAATATTCCATGGAACTAAACCTCCTCGCATATATGGATACTGGGAGTTTACGTATGCGGATATAAAACACATATATGTTCCTGATGAAAGTGTAGAAGCATATCGCTTAGCTAATCTTGCTGCTTGGTTAGAGTTTGAACCCCTAAGCAAGTATCATCCTTGATACTCGCTAAGGGGATAAATTCTATCTGCAACACGAGACCAGCCGTCAGAATGTCTATAAACGTCTATTACGTCGTCGGGTACATATATAAGACCGTTACCTATGAGCGAATGAACTTCAATATTAGGAGGGGTTGGGGCTCTTAAAATAGTAATCTTCGCTCGCAAACTCGGTTGGCTCCATCCAAAAGAAGATATAGTAGAAGGGTAGTCTACGACATCCTTAATATTGTTATCAAAGCCTTCTGGTATGTATGAGAGTTTCCCCTGTTCGACAATAACATTCTTTAATGACATAAGGTTTTTTCCTCCGTGACCTCCGAAGGTATACCAGTCTATAATATCTACACTCTTAGGAATAGTAATTGATTCTAAAGAGTCACATCCTTTTAAATTCTCATATCCAATTCTTTTAATATTAGTAAAGGATAATATCTGTAGGTGTCTTACTTTTCTGTTTTCAGCAAACATAGTCCCGATGGAACTAACGGCAGCGGCTTCTTCCATACTTAACTCTCCATCACCGTCTTTGTCCCAATTCTCTATGCAGATACGCTTCACCTCTGGGTCCTCGAACCTTATCCACCACTTAGCAATGTTCAGTTTAAGCTTTGGATAGTGCGCCATTAAGGCATCGTAGGTGTCGCGATATGCGCCTGTAGTGAGATTGATTGTACCGTCAAGCACTGGATAAGGGTCGTTGCCGTATTGCCCCTCTGCATCGATACCCTGATATGTACCGTCTACAAGCTGGGAGAGTTTGTCAAAGGTGCGACCATCGGTGAAGGTCTCGTTGAATCCGACACAGCGCACGTAGCGGAGAGCGTGAGGTGTTTGCCCCACTTGCGCGTCCATAATATCGATGAGCTTCTTCACGGGCTGAAGGTTGTCGCAACCGCTAACGAAGTAGCTCATAACGTTAGGTGCGCACGCTTCTGTGTTGCACTTCTCGTTGGTGAGTTTATCGAGGTTCTTTAATTCAACGTATGACGTGGTAGCTGGATAATCTACTTCCTCCAGCGCACCACCATCAGCGAAGTGTGCTTCGGTGAGCGAGGAGCCACCAGCGAGGAACTTATGCAAACGATAATTAGCACGCATATCGAGTGAACCTCCAAGCGTAGATATATTCTGAACATCAATCTCCTCTAATGAGGTGGTATTACCGAGTGTGAGCGAAGAGATAAGTATCTTCACATTCTGCTCGTTCTCATCTCCAAGTTTCAATCGCTTGAGTCGCTTACCAATGATTGACAGCGCACCATTAATTACATACGAACTCCAATCGCCAATGTCAAGCAGGTAGTCTGCTGACTTGACAGATAGCTGCTGGTCTGACGTGCCGTTAATGTCTACGACTATTTCGCACGGCTTACCTGCATCTGTGCGAGCACCACGCATGATTGTAGTACCGTATGCAATCGTAGGATACAGTTTCATTGCAGGTGTCAGGCGCAGAACGATAGAGTTTGTCGTTGCATCCGCTTGAGCAGATGTACGCACAGTGATAGCACCTTCAGCTGTCTTGGCATCATAGTCGCCGAAACTGTACTTACTCATCAAGTACTGAATACGCTTCTTCACCCAAGCCACCTCAGGCGACTTACCATCACCGAGCGACTGGCCCAGTGGGTCGGTATCGTTCGTATATGTACCTTGCAGCATGGCGAGCTTCATCTTCTCATAGAGTTTACCATCCTCATTGTATAGCATAGAGGAATAGTTGTCAATCACAGAGAAGTAATACTTATTGAAGAATGCAAACAGCTTCTGCTGGTGCGAGCCTTTCTGCAGTCCTCCGAGTTCCTCCATTTTCGCAAGCATTCTTCGCATCATTTGCGCCCGCTCCTCTGGGTATGCTTGCTCCATTAAGTTCCAAAGAACGGACTTTTCGCCATTCCATACAGGCGTGCCGTCATCGTATGTATCGTGATATTCTACATGGTAAGGCTTTTTCATTAAACCTTGGTTGATTACTGTCAAGATTGTATCAAGGTCATCCTGACGAAATTTCCATTTACTCTTTGCCATATCTATTCTGCGTTAAAACAATAAGGGTAAGTATTCTTTGCGCAGTTATCGGTCGCTGCCACCGCTTCAACATATAGTTGATGATATAAGGTATCGCTGATGTCCCAGTACTGTGGTTGCTCAGCACGAAATTTCTGAATACGTGCGGACTTGAATAACTCATTGAGTTGGGCTGCATCACTAACCGAGTTGAATATCGTCTCGGTTAAGCCATACTTATCGCCAACTAACTGCTGGCGGAGATTAACCACTGTTGCACCGCTATCGAGAGTTGAAGGACAGAACTTCTTATACAAGCTATCGTAATAGTACAGGTTATACTGGTTCTGGTCGCCCTGCTTCGCAATCCAATACTCAATGTGTGTTGAGTGTGGATCAACGTTCAACTCGTCAAGCGTTCCATTGAACGGCTCGATAAACGTATTGCACTGATATACGATGTTGTAAGCAGTGATATACGACTCTACGAGCTGCTCTGCGCGCTGACGGGTCTCATTGTCTGCTGTTGTCTTATCATCCGCTGGGAGGTCAGCATAATCTAAGTCCCAACAGTTCTCCCAAGAGAGTTCAGATACTTGGTACTGATAGGCTTCCTCCTCAGCGTTATAGCGGATTCTTCGCTTATCCCAAGGCACTTGAAACAAAGTAAGGCGTGGCGAGTTATCAGAGCCTTCAATTGATAGGAGGTCAGGGAAAAGGTCCTTATCATATCCGAATGTAGCAGCATCGCCTTTATCTGGTCCGATGGTGAACAAACCGACAAACTTGTACGTAACAGTACCGTCTTCTGCTGTTTGCTTTTCGAAGCCAACGAATGTCTCTTGATAGATAGACACACGTGCTTCGCTGTTCTGCTCAATACCTTCATTGGTCAAGCCTACTGCCTTCCATAGGTCAGTAAATGAGTTTACAGAACCCATCTTGTGATATTGCATTGAAGAAGCGATATTCTTCTTTCCTGTCAGCTTAGATATTTTCGGCAGGTTCTTGAAGAGCTCAAATTTCTTCTGTGCTGTCTGTCCATCTTCGTACACGATGGTCGTGTCCTTAGCTACTTTCGCTTTCCAATTCCATAGATAGTAAAGCATAGAAGATGTACCCTGACCTTGCAACTGAAGATTGGTAATCGTCAAGCGGTTAAGGTTCGTATTGCCATCCTTAGGGTATATCTCAAGCGTACCCTTGGGGCGATAAGACTTTCCATACTCATAGGCAGGGAGTGGTTTATCAAAAGTAAAGACATTCACCTTGCCACGCACTTTGTCGAAATCGACTGTGGTACCGAGCGTGTCGTAGATGTCATTGTCCAGCTTTTCAGCACTCTTCTCGCCAACGGTTGCAAGCGCATTGATGTAGTCTTGATGCACGTTGGCAGCGTCCATCGCACTGTCGTAAATGCGAATAGAATACAAATCGACATCAGCCTTATCCGACCCAATGATAATACCGCCGCCTGACCCTATCTGCATAGAATCAGTAAGCAAGTAAGCGAACTTACGAGCTTCAATACCGTCTATGTAGAGATAGACGAGGTTAAGGTAATACGTGTTTCCATTCAGTACGTATGTGTACTTTTTCGGACTAATCACAAGCGCAAGACGAATACGCACACCATCATCTGTGTTCATCGCTTGTACATCAGCATTATGCTCGCTACGAGTTGCGAACATAATTGAAGAAGGTTTTATTTTTAATCCGATATACCCCTTCTGATAAGGCATTGCAATAGAGATACACTCTGTATCGTAATCAGATGTGTTATTTATCTGATAATCTATCTCGATAGTCTTACCGCTTTGTGCTGCTTCCTTGGCGAAAGGCTTGTAATCGATAGTAAGGCGTGAACCAGCGAGCAAGCGCAATGTGCGTGCACCTTCATCATCTATTACCCAGCCATCACGAGAGAATGCTACGCTCTGCCACTCTGCACCGATATGCTCTGAGTTGATAAGATTGCGGAGGACATTGCGGTCGGTGTCGGTGTTGTTTCTATTCTTTGCGTTGAAGTAGAACACAGCTCCAGCAGTAGCGGAATAGCCTTGCGAGTTATCTACGGGGAAGGGAATTGCATCACGCAATCGAACCTCGTCAGTCGGGTGAGTGCGGAAGCCGATTAACGCTGTGAAGTCGGAGTTATCCAGCGTCTCAACTTCGAGCGACAGGGTATATTGCATCTTTGTTTGCGTCAGCGTGTTCTCTGACACATTCTCCTGAAGCACCTCGTTATCTTTCTTCATCAGGATTGACAGTGGCGTTGTAACTGCCTTGCCGTCATAGACAGCGTACTCCAACACCTTGTTCTCATACCAGTTCAGCAGCTTCTCTGCCTTGTTGTTTACCACCACCATCTTCACTGCATCGTTGTTAGCAACCGCCATGAAGTCGTATCCTACAGGCGTAGTCTGCACGGTGCCGTCCTCGTTGGAAAGCCACGCAGAGAGGTGGAATATACCAGTCTTGTTCGTAAAGGGCACAGTGTAAGCGACTGGCGATGATGTGTAAGTAGCCGTACCAAACTGGCGTTCGTACGTCTGTTCGTAGCCTTCACCCGTAATCTTCACGTGCAGCGTCTTGCTGATATTGCCGCTAATGTAACATGGAAGCACTATATCGCCTTGGTAAGCCTTCCACCAATTGAACTCGGATATGGAGAGGAAGAGGGCAGAAAGCGTAACAGAATAGACGAGTGCAGGGGAGGTTTGCCCCGTTACCTCGCCCGTAATCTTCACCATGATGTTGTTCTGTCCGCTCTCCAGGAAGCGGAATACGTCAACTGTGGTTACGGTGTTAGACTGGCAGCGTCCACGTGCCTTTGAAATGAAAGTACCATCTCCAGCCTTGGCGAATATCTCGTATGTGCCCCATTCACCCGTGTCCTGATACTCCGTCTGACCAACATCCTTCGTGCGAGAGATGAACATGAACTTGATGGGGCACTCGCCTGCCGACTTCGAAGCAGAGAGTGTAGTGGACGCCGACTGGTTATTAGCACGGAGGTAATACAGAATAGACTGCTGCTGCCCACCGCCTTGCCCGATGCCGAGTTCGGAGAGTTTCATCGATACCCAAGCATCGCCATTCCATACCAGCACACAGGTTTCTGATGTAAGCGAATCTACTTCATCACTCACGTTCTGCAGCTGTCCGAGCGTAGGGCGGTTCTTAGCAACCACCTGCTTGATGCGTTCTTCCTCCGTGTTCTGCGCCTTAACAAGTTCGTTTATCTTCTCTGGAATCTTGTTGAACTCTTCGGCTGTGAGCTGATTGCCACGTGCCTTATGGTCTATGTATATCGGTTCTATATTCTTTGTCATGTCTATGATAAATTAAGTGGAAACACGTAAGTAAAGCCGTTGTTGCCCTCAATATCCATACCGCGAGCAAGCGAGAGCGCATGGCAGACGATGTCTTGCAGTAGCTTTGGGTGGGCAGATGCAAAATTCTGCCCCGTAGCATCTTCAATGCCCCGAACGCTTACTTGCGAGAAGCGTTCGCCCGCCATACTGCTCTCTGCTATATGTAGCTTAATATGCTTCATTCACACGCTATGGGTGCTGTGGCTGTTCACCCTCGTTCTTTTTCTTCGCGTCTGCCACAACTTTAACACGCTCGTAGCTCACACCCTGCAGCGTGAAGTAGCGAACGCTCGGACGAAGCTTAACCACTGGCTTCGTTATGTGGCTCTGTGGGTTGAAGTCGGCAGCGTGCTCCACAGCTTTCGACTTGAACGATGGCGCAAGCGTACCAATATCGCCAAAATCAACACTCTCTCCGCTCTCCACGTGCTTCTTCGCGATATCGGCTGCAAGGCGAAGTACGGCTTCCACTTCAGGACCTGTGAACGTTGTAGCATGTGCTACCTCTTCACAGAATGCGCGATGAGACACTCGTTTGCGTTGCGTTGGGCGAGCCACAAACACCTTCTTTCCCTTCATACGTCCAAGGGTGGAAAAGCCACACTAATTTGACCCACCCTGTCAAAGTATTTTAGACCCAGTAAGACGATTTATTATTGACCCACTAAATGCCCTGGTCGGGTGGGTCATTTTATTTCGC
>ERZ772960.1552-NODE-1552-length-18117-cov-3.577455_pt1 | contig 18117 bp, 15 predicted proteins | sample MGYA00580678_ERZ772960 | MGnify/ENA primary metagenome ERZ772960 (study PRJEB29015, sample SAMEA2737930) | human oral metagenome | biome: human oral; feature: human-associated habitat; material: dental | place: China | collected 2059 ... | reverse complement strand
AGAAAAGCGAATGTAAGAAAAATACCTATAAAGTGGTGGCGGCTGATTTTGTATCTAGTACAGAGGGAACGGGGATTGTGCATATTGCGCCAGCGTATGGTGAAATGGATTATCAGTTGAGCCTGGACCAGGAAATTGATTTTATTGATTTGTTGGATGATAGTGGCTATTACCTAGAGAAAGCAAAGAAATGGCTGAATAATTTGGGGGTGCGCGACACTGATGAATCTGGAATTGAAATTTGGGCAGCCAATAAATTTATCGCGAAAATTCTGGAAGAGCGTGGAGTGGTGTACAAAATTGAGTACATTAAACACGAATATCCATTTAACCCACGTTCTAAGCAGCGCATTATTTATCGTGCGTTTCCAAGTTGGTTTTTAAATGTAAAAGATATGAAGCCGAAGTTGATAGAGGAAAATGAGAACATTAACTGGTTCCCAGAATATCTAAAACACGGTCGTTTTGAGAAGAATATTGAAGCGGCGCCGGATTGGAATTTGTCACGCGATCGTTTTTGGGCAACTGCGATGCCGGTTTGGAAGGGTAATAAAGGCACCGTGAAAGTAGTGGGTTCTTATGATGAGCTTTATGAGCTTTCAGGGGTGAGACTAAAAGATTATCACCGTCCTTGGGTAGATGAAATTGAATTTGAGATTGATGGTGAACACTTCAAACGGATTGACAAAGTGCTCGACTGTTGGTTTGAATCTGGGTCGATGCCGTTCGCGCAATTACATTACCCATTTGAGAATAAAGAAAAATTTGAAAAGAATTATCCGGCAGACTTTATCGTGGAGTATGTGGGGCAGGTGCGTGCTTGGTTTTACTATGTACATGTGATTAATACTGCATTGTTTGGTAATAACGCGTTCAAAAATGTAATTACGACAGGTACAGTGGCGGGAAATGATGGGCGTAAGATGTCGAAATCATTAGGAAACTATACGGATCCGAATGAGCTGATGGATAAATATTCGGCAGATGCTTTAAGGTTCTTGATGCTATCCTCGCCAGTATTAGCGGGGGAGGATTTTGCTTTGATTGATAAGGATGTGTCAGACGTGGCACGAAAACTTTCAATGATCTGGAATGTGTTTGATTTCTTTACAATGTATGCTTCAGTGGATGGGTTTGACTCGAATTATGCGATTAGTGTGTCAAAGTTAGAAAATCCATTGGATATCTGGTTGGTTTCAAAAGTTTACGTATTGCGCAATCAAATTACAGCAGGAATGGAAGCGTATAATATACCGAATGCATTATCAGAAGTACTAGCTTTTATCGATGATCTTTCGAACTGGTTTGTGAGGAGGTCGAGAAGGCGTTTCTGGAAGTCGGAAGATGATAATGATAAAAATGCGGCCTATTCGACTTTGTATTATACTTTAGTTTATCTTGCGAAACTTTTGGCGCCATTTACGCCATTCCTTGCGGAGGAGTTGTATCAGAAAATGACCGGTGCGACTTCGGATTCTTCAATAGTGGAGTCAGTACATCTGCTTGACTGGCCAGAGGCTGGTGAGATTGATCAGGAGGTGCTGAACAAAATGGAACGTACTCGTGAAATGATTACCGAGGGTTTAGCGTTGAGAATGCAACGAAGTGAAACTGAGGAACAGATTAAGGTAAGACAACCACTGGCAAAATTTGTCTATACAGGTGAAAAGTTAGGTGAATTTTATGAAAAAATTATTGCCGAAGAAGTGAACGTAAAAGAAGTTGCAAACGGTGATGAATTGATGCTTGATAAAAATTTGACACCGGAGCTGCGCGCAGAGGGTTTTGTGCGTGAGTTAATTCGATTTGTACAGTCTGCTAGAAAGAAAGCTGGACTTGAGGTGGATGATCGCATTAAATTATCACTAAGTATTGAGGTGGATGCTAAGTGGCAAGAGACTTTGAAGGCGGAAGTGTTGGCGACTGAACTCGTGAAAGACGCGAACTTTGCTTATGATGAGATTGTAAAAGTGAATGGAGAAAATATTACGATTTCATTAGAGAAAAGTATGTAGTAAGTATGATATAGCGAAAGTAATATATATAATAAGAAAGCGATAAAAAAAGCTAGAAAGACGAGCGAGATCAGAGCGTTGGGAAGGAGAAAAAAGGGAAGAGGAGCTAAATAAGCTCCTCTTTTTGAAGGTTAAAAGAGAGTTATTTGACAAAAAGAGAAATGTTGAGGATTTTAGTATTGACAAATAAGCATAAACATGATAGTATTTTAATTAGTTAGATAATAAATAAAAACAAAAAGCAAATAAACATAAAATCTAACAGATAGGAGCGGTGGGGAGAAAGACGAGGGAAAGAAAAAATAAATATAGAAGGGATAGACCAATGTAAGCGAGGTAAAAACGAATATTAGTTTGTAAAACAAAAGGAGGATTTATAGGATAGACTAGGGGGAATAAAAATAATTTAATATTGAAAAAGCTAAAGAAAGAATTACAGAATAGTTGGAGGAGAAATGTAAGGAGGCTACTTCTAGTGCGACCATTAACGAACAAGAGCTGGAAGATGGCGAGAAAATATAAAAAATAATTTAATTATTCATTAGTATTTTAAAAAAATATGCTACAATGAATAAAAGCGAATAAAAATAAACATTAACATTAACAAAAAAGGGGTAAGATATGACGTTTGAATTTTTCAACGATGAGTCTGGATATACATTAAAGAAAACGGTTAGTGCGGAAGCACAGGCTAAAATTGTGGCAAGACTTGGACGCGCAGCGCTCGAGCTTGTATAATTAAAATATTTTTGATAAATAGCATCTTAACTAGGGTGCTATTTTCTGTGTATAAAACTTTTATTCAGAGTAGTTTTTTTGATCTATGGCTGGTTTTGTAATTATATAAAAATGTATTCAGAAGTTGTATTTTTGGTGTACAGAAATAATGAAAACTGATAGGGAATTACTGAATACAAAAATAAATAAAATGATTGACTATTTTAATCACTAGCGATATGATGAGGGCATAAAAGTCATATTTTTAACATAAAAATTAACGAAAGGATCTTTGTCATCATGATGGAAGATAAAATGGTGATAGATAAAACACAGGTGGGAGATAAAGCACAAAATCCTAATCTAGTTGCTTTGGGGACTACGCGAGGCGAAGCTAGCTTGTCTGGATTGTCTCAAGATCAGCTGGTTGATTTATTTATTGATGAACTAATTAAAGAAAAAGGAATTGAGGTCTCTGAACTTGAGAAAAATCGAATAGCCGAAAGATTAAAAGATGAAGTGTTGACTGAGATTCTGATGAGAATGCCGAATTATTTGGTGGATAAAATTAATGACAGTCTTGATAATGGGACGGCTTCTGACCGATTATTTGATGATGCTATTGAAGAGTCTGGAATTGATGCTAGCAAGATTGCGGAAAGAGCAATGCTAAAGTTTAGAGAGGATTTTCTAAATGATAAGTTGGGGGAGGAGGCCCAATAAAATGAAAAACGGCGAAAATAAAGGTAATAATTTTGTCAGTTCTAATGAACAAACTGGTAATGTGGGTCAGTGGAGCAGGTTTCCGATTCCTGATAGTTCTTGGTCAAATAAACTTGCTGGATCATTTAATGATACTACTGGATGGGAATCAGCAAAAAAAGTTCGCTATCAAGGTGACTTTGTGGATGGTATCGGTAAAGTATCGATAGCGGAGGGGGCACAACAGAATAGTGGTGAGGAATCAAATGGCATTGAGCATAATAAAATGGTGGATCTTATCGTTCAAAATATGACTCCTGAACAAAGGGCTGAATATTCAGCAAAGCTTGCTGAGGGGTATGTACTTGATTTTAATGTACATAGTATTCCGATTGATAAAGTGAGTAATCCGATTGATACTGAAGGCGATACAGTAAGTAGCGTAGGGTCTGAAAATGACAAAAAAGCCGAGGACAAAATGGCTCAGCTTGAGGCTAAAATGGCACAGATCGAAACTAAAGTAGTTCCTGAGGGGATTGATGATTGGAGAAAGAGCCTTTCGGGCTATGAAGATGATTTTTTCTCAAAAACAATAGAAAGTAAGGAAGAACTGGCCAAAAAACGTAGAAAAAGCGAAGGAATTGCAAAAAAGGCGAGGAGACTTGGTTTGAGAGGCATATTCATTGGTCTTACATTAGGAAGTTTGTATGGTGCGGTGAATCCAACGAGGGCTGGAGCGGAAGAGACTAGGCGTTTAAGTAGTCAAGAGTTTAACGAAATGTTTGGTGCGCCTGATGATGCGACGAACGAGACTGGTGTGGATGGTGGTGAAGAAGCTAGTACTGAGCAGGGGGCGAGTAATACAGGAAATGAAACCAGTAATAATGCGGTTAATTCGAATGAAAACGAGGCGACGGTAAGCGGTGGCGCCATGCTAAATGTGTTGGGAAATATATTTGATCGTACTGGAGAAACCGTAAAAAATACTAAGAACGTGATAATCAATGGTGAAACTGTCTCAGCAGATTTGACAATTGGCGGAACAAGTACTGGAGATGATTTTAGAGACTTGGCGAATAAAAAAGCGAGATATTCTTTAACCACTAGGGGATCGCGGCTCGTGAACGAAGGAGATGTATATCGTGAGGCAAAGGATGACCCTGAAAAGCTGGGAGAACTTACGAAGTATTGTCTTCAGGATATAATCGATCATGAAGGGAATGTTGGCCCAATGGGTCTGGGTCTTGCCAGGCTTGGGTTCTTTGGTGATAATATGACTTCACCTGAATATGTGACGGCAAAGATGAATGAGATCCGCAATAATCCTGAGGCATATAAAAATGCACGTGAATGGATGCAAAACGCAATAAGCAATGAACTTGATGGCGCTGATTTGAAGTTAACCTTATGGAATGATTCGTACATCTCTCAGTATATGTATGATGATAATGGTCTTTTAACGCTTAAGAATGATAATTATGTCGCGCCTAAAAAAGGTGGAGTGCTTGTAATGCAAGCGTTAAAAGATGGAAAAAATGTGTATAACGAGGGTCTAACAAAAAGACATATTTTGGAGTTCCAGAAGTTTATCCATGAAGGAATGACTGAGGCTGAAATACAGGAAACAATGAATAATTATATTGTTTTGGGGCGTGAGGTTGGTTGTAAACAATTCCTTATTGTTGAAGTCAATTATAAGAAACCAAATCCACAGCCGAATAAGAAACCAAATCCACAGCCGAATAAGAAGCCGGAACCTGAACCTAACAAAAAACCGGAGCCTGAACCAGATAAAAAGCCTGAGCCACAGCCACAGCCTGACAAGGAACCGCAACCTAAACCTGATAAAGAGCCACAGCCACAGCCTGACAAGGAACCGCAACCTAAACCAAAAGATGGCGGTGATCAGTATTTAGCTCCGAAAACTGGTGAGGTTCGTGGTGCGAATGTGGATGATGACAAGCAAGGTGTTACTGATGAGGTGACTGATAATGAGGGTACAGTGGTTCAAGCAACTGATAATATGACTGCCAGGGTGGATGATGCTGGCGGAGAGATTTCTCAAAAGGACATTGAGCAGGGTGAAGTTGTTCAGTCATATACACAACAAGGTGAGGATGGTAATACTAATGATGGTAAGACATTAAGTACCGTAGACAATAATACTAATCTAAAAACAGGCAGCGATGATGCTCCAGCAGAAGCTGATGGGAAAGAAATTGTCCAAGAAGATACTGGAAATACAGTACAGTCAGATTCGGAATTAACTGGTGCAGATAAAACTGAGTGGAATTTCCAGGATGATATTTTATCGGATAATTTTTAAAAATTGAAATCGTAAATAAAAATAAAAAGGAGAAAAATGAGAACCAATACAAACACTAAAACCTGGGATGTCCTGCGTCGTACGGCACATCACATCCTTCCGGTTGTAGGGTTTTTGTCGCTGGGAACGGCGATAATGCTTCCGGTTGGTGAAACTCATGCCTCGGAGGCATGGGGACCGGAAAGACCTACCTATACGTGGCAGAAGCCGACTGACCATGCTACGATAAATTCGATTACAGATAATCCAGTAATGGGGGACGAAAGAAATTTTGTAAGGATTAAAAAACTAGGAACAACTGATAAGTACCGTGATCGTGTAGTGGCTGAGCCTGGTGCGGAATATGAAGTACAAATTTTCTTCCATAATAATGCAGCAGCCAATCTTAATGATGCAACCGGTAGAACTTTTGCCCAAAACATTCGTTTAAGGATGGATGAAATTCCAGCTAGTCTTACTAAGGGACAGTTTGCAATGATTAAGGGTACGATTTTTGCTCAGAATACTAGCCCAAAAGAAGTATGGGATACAGCTTATATTCAGGCAAATGAAACTGTTTCATTGCGATATATCAAAGGCTCTGCAAAGATAAATAATCATGGTAGATTGAATGGTAAAATTATTGATGATGACGCATTGTTTGGTAAGAAATTTGGCGGAACCTTTATTGGATATAATCAAGCTGGACTACTACCTGGTTGTAATGAATACTCTGGCAATGTGACGTTTAGAATTAAGGTTGATAAGGCGGGATTTGATATGAATAAGACCGTCTCTAAGGATCTTGCCAATAATTATCAGAATTCTATTGATGCGGAACCGGGTGAAACTCTTGATTTTAAGATTCATTTTCGAAATACAGGAACGACCATCTTGAGAAATGTAGTAGTTTATGATTTGTTAGGTGAAGGGATGACTTTTATTCCTGGTACTACACGTATTTTCAATAGTACTCATCCAAATGGAACATTTGAAAAAGATAATTTGTTTAGGAATGGTTTTAATATCGGTGATTATCGTGGGGGAACTGATGCAACAATTACTTATAAAGTGAAGATTTTGGATGATGAAAATAAGTATCCATGTGGCAAGACTGTGACTGTGGAAAATAATTCAGCAGCGGCAATTGATGTTGCTACGATTTATGATAAAGTCCAGATTCGTGTGACTCGAAAATGTAAGGAAACTCCGAAAGATACTCCGAAAGAAACACCAAAGAATCCTGAAACGCCTAAAGAATTGCCGCACACTGGTGCTTCTGAAATAGTACTAGGGATTGTAGTGGCGACCGTGATTGGAATTGGTGGGGCTTACTACTTTGCTTCCATGAAACAGCTGAATAAACTTGAATCGGCCGCAAAGGGTAAAAAATAATATATAGTTCACTAAGACACCGAGGGAGAATACAAAGGTGTCTAGATTGAACAAAATATTTGTACATTAAAAAATATGACTCAAATTTCTTAAATTTATTCTTCAGATAAATCTTAACTTTCTCGCAGTGAGTTTAGATACTTGTTGGCAACGCATCGTTTTAGTGCCGATGCGTTGCTTTTTACAGGGAGGTGTGGTAAAATTATCCCTAGTTATTATTAAATAAGGAATGTTATGAAAAAGGCAGTTGTACTCATCGGCGGCAAACAATATGTCGTTGCTGAGAAAGAGACCCTACGGGTGGACCTCCTCCCGGCAGGAACAAAAGAGCTCGAAACTGGCGCATTACTGGTGATTGACGGAGACAAAACTTTGATTGGTACTCCTGAGGTCAAGGGCGTAAAGGTTTCAGCCAAGGTAGTGGAGGAAAAAGTTGCAGGGGATAAGATCCGCGTAATCCGCTATCATTCAAAGAAGCGTGTACATAAAGAAACTGGACATCGTCAAAAATATAGCTTGATTGAAATTACTTCAATCAAATAATCTTGGGGAATGAAAAAGACTCGAACTCGAGTCTTTTTTTAGCGTTTATGGTAATATATAGATATATGGCGACGGTGATTTGTATAACTAATCAAAAGGGGGGTGTTGGAAAGACGACGACGGCGGTCAATTTGGCGTATTTTCTAGCTAAAGATAAAAAGAAGACTCTCTTAGTTGATTTTGATCCGCAGGGAAACGCAACTTCTGGACTCGGAGTCGATAAGGCTCCACTGGAAGAGAATTATGCGAAAACTGGTACAAGCGCGACGATGTCTGAAGTATTGCTTGGACAGAAAGAGATTAAAGAAATTATATTGAACACAAAATTTAAGGAACTTGATTTAGCTCCTGTTACCCCGCAACTGGCTAATGCGGAGGTGAATTTAGCGAGTTTGGATAAAAAATTTGTTCAATTGCGTAATGCGATAAATCGAGTAAAAGATTTATACGATTATATTATTATTGATTCACCGCCGAGTTTATCACTTTTAACGGTAAATGGCATGATTGCCTCAGACTATTTATTATTACCGGTGCAGACTGAATTTTATGCTTTGGAGGGAGTGGCACAATTGCTTGATTCGGTTAAATTAGTGCGTAAGGCAATGAATCCGGACTTAAAATTACTAGGAGTGCTAGCTACGATGTATGATAAGCGTACCTCGCTTTCGGTGCAGGTAGTGGAGGAGATTCGAAAGTATTTCAAAGATAAGGTGTTTAAGACGTTAATTCCAAGAAATGTGAGATTGGCGGAAGCGCCGAGTCATGGAGTACCGGTGGGCGTGTATGATCCATTCAGTAAGGGTTCGAGAGCATATAAAGATTTGGCAAAAGAGGTGATTCGTCGTGTTGGGAAGGGAGAAAAATAGTGTCTGAAAAAGGAGAAAGATAATGGTTGGTAGAGGATTGGGAAGAGGTTTTGATAGTTTGATCCCGACAGATATTGTCGAGAATGATTTTGATATTACGGCGACACAGGATGCGAAAGAGAGTCAATTATTAGAACTTGACTTAGCTTTAGTGATACCGGATGATGAACAACCGCGTAGGGATTTTTCTCCGGAGGCATTGGCGGCATTGGCAGATTCTATTAAAGAGCATGGAGTCTTGCAGCCAATTGTGGTAGTAAAAGATGGTGCGAAATATAAGATTGTGGCAGGTGAGAGGCGTTATCGGGCCTCAAAGATGGCGGGACTTTTAAAAATCCCGGCAATTATTCGTACGCTTGATGCTCAAAATAGGTTGGAGCTTTCGATTATCGAGAATGCTCAGCGTGAAGATTTAAATGCGATTGAAATGGCGACTGCTTATGCAAAATTAAAAAACCAATTTAATCTGAGTCAGGCGGAGATTGCGGCTAGAGTAGGGAAAAGTGAATCTTCTGTGGTGAACACAATGAGACTCTTGAACTTGCCTGATGAAGTAAAGCGTGCAATGGTAGAACATAATCTGACGGAAGGAGTGATGAGACCGTTGATTTCGGCGGATGCGGAGTTGGTGAAGAAAGTGTTGCCGTTGATTATTGAAGAAGGTTGGTCTGCAAGGCAGGTTGAACGCTATATAGCGGAGCATAAAAAACGAAGTTCGGTGAAAATTGTGAAAGAAAACGCGTTTTTGCGACAGGAAGAGGATTTGAGTGCTAAATATGGCGCGAGAGTGAGAGTGAGGGGTCGAACTTTAACTTTAGCCTGTAAAAATGATGAAGAATTAAAGCGTTTAATTGAGCGATTGTCTGAGTAGCAGTTAAAAAACAAGGTTTTTGATAAAGGCGGAATTTGTAAGATAAGAAGTGGAATTGAATAAATAATTTGTTCAATGAAAAAGAGGAGTTTTACAGAGTAAAATGGTAGAAAAAGAGAAGAAAACGGAATTGAACAAAAAAGTTATACAGTTGGACGGGGAGAATAATAAAGAGGGACAGGATAACAGTGGAAAAGGGGAAAGTTCGCTAAATAAAACACGTTCGCTAGATAAAACACACACCGAAAGAGTCAAAAAAGCGATTGAATTTGCGAAAAAAGCACATGAGGGGCAGAAAAGGAAATCAGGTGAACCTTATATTATCCATCCATTGGCGGTAATGCAGACCTTAATTGATTGGGGAATGGATGAGGATACGATTATTGCGGGAGTTTTACATGATACGGTGGAAGATACAGAGGTGACACTGGAGGACGTGAAACGTGAATTTGGGGAGTCAGTAGCTTTTTTGGTGGACGGGGTGACGAAAATTGGAAAGGCAAGACAGGGGATGCGTGATATTGATACATATTTGCCAGTGACAAGAGATAATCTGCTGAGATTGTTGATTGCAACAGGGGCGGATATTAGGGTTTTGATTATTAAATTAGCTGATAGATTGCATAATCTAAGGACGCTTTCGGCACTTTCCCCAGAAAAACAGAAGAAAATCGCGAAAGAGACCTTGGAGATTTTTGCACCACTTGCAGACAGATTGAATATGGGAAAACTTCGAGTGGAGATGTCTGATATAGCTTTTTCCTATGTAGATCCAAAAAGATATAAGGAATTGAAAGAAATCATCAAGAAGCGGAATCAATCCGCTGAGAAGGCCTTAAAAAGGATAAAAAATGAGGTCAGTGCGGTGTTGACGCGTGAAAAAATCAATTTTGAGATAGATGGACGGGTAAAATCGGTTTATTCACTGCATAAAAAATTAGCAAAATATAATCAAAACATCGATGAAGTATATGATTTGACGGCTCTGCGGGTAATTGTGGATGATATTACGAGCTGCTATTTAGTTTTAGGGTTAATTCATTCGCTATATACACCAATGACAGGGAGGATTAAGGATTATGTGGCGGTACCGAAGCAAAATGGCTATCAGTCGCTACATACGACGGTAATCACCCCTGATAAGAGGATCGTAGAGTTCCAGATTCGTACGAAAGATATGCATGAATATGCGGAAAGAGGTTTGGCGGCGAGCTTTTATTACAACGAGCAGAAGCTGACGGAAAGTTATAAAAAAGGCAAAATTCAACATTTACCGACGAACTTATTGTGGATTTCAGAGCTACAGATGGCGGCGGCAAGGCTTCGAGATGGGAAGCAGATTGATTTAAAGAAGCTAAAACTCAATCTATTTGCGGATAAAATCTTCGTTTATACCCCTAAAGGAGATATTATCGACCTGCCAACAGGAGCTTTGCCGCTGGATTTTGCTTATAGGCTACATTCAGAAGTGGGTGGGCACGTGATGGGAGTAAAAATTAATGGCAAATTGTCGAATTTGAACACAAAATTAAAAAGTGGTGATGTGGTGGAGATCATTACGAGTAAAAATCAGATGGTACGACCGAGTTGGCTGGATAAAATTATTACACCGCATGCGCGTGCGAAGATTAAACAGCAACTGGGAAAGACTTTGGGCTCGATTATGGGATCATCTAAGAAATCGTAGCGACGAGAGAATTTTTTAAAGTATATTTTAAAAGCACTAGCGAATTAAAAATCAAAAGTAAGCAAAGCGGGATGGAAGACGTTTATGCTTACTTTTTTGCTTAGTTATCTCTATAAACTCGATAAAAAAATATTCTGCTTATGATATAATCAAGAACAGATGAAAGTTAAGCAAATGCGGAAACGAACGGATTTGATGAGGGTATTGCTTGCGCTTTGTTTTATTTTGATTATTGCGCGAATGTATAACTTGCAAGTTGTCTCACATCAAAAATACGTGGACCTGGCGTTGTCGCAACAAACGATGCAGAATACGATTTTTGCAAAACGTGGTGAAATCTATATGATGGATGGGGATAATACGGTGCCGGTGGTGATGAATGAAAAAGTTTATACGATTTCGGTAGATCCGTTTTTATTACGTAGTAAGGGGGCGCAGGAACTGAAAGAAGATGAATTGAAGATTGATGGGCTGATTCAGGGCTACGCAACAAATACTTGGGATAAAGTTTTTGCAAATGAGGCGTCACGCTATGCGGTGATTGCAAGAAATGTGCCATATGAACGAGCAAAACAGATTAAAGAAGCGAAAATTACGGGGGTCTATGCGCAAGGGTCGACAAAGCGGGTGTACCCGGAAGGCGAGTTGGCGGCGCAGGTGCTGGGGTTTGTGAACGCAGATGGTAAAGGTCAGTATGGTGTGGAAGGAGGATTAAATAAAGAGCTGACTGGTGTGAATGGGATTTTGAAAACTGTGAAAGATGTGAATAATATCCCGTTGACGATTGGAAAAAATAACGTGAGGGTGCCGGCGCAAGATGGTAAGAATGTGGTCTTGTCGATTGACCGCAATGTGCAGAAAAAAGCGGAAGATGCAATCAAAGCGGCGACGGAAAAATTTAAGATAAATAATGCATCGGCGGTGGTGATGAATCCGAGAAACGGACAAATTCTGGCGATGGCGGGGACGCCGAGCTATAATCCAGCAGAATATGCAAAGGTGACTGATGCGCGAGTGTTTCAGACGGACGTGACAATGTCAGCATTTAACCCGGCGTCGGTTTGTAAGACTTTTGCGTTGGCAGCCGCGATTGATAGTGGGGCAATGACGCCGGAAACGACATATAACAATACGGATTTGGTGACGATTGATGGTTGGCCGATTCGAAATGCGATTAGGGGGCATACTGGCAATATATCAATGCAAGAGGTGTTGACTTATTCATTGAATACTGGCTCAATTCAAGCACTGAGATTACTTGGAGGATCGGAAACAGAGATTACTTACCAGGGAAAAGTAAAACTGTATGACTATTATCATCAGCGGTTCGGATTGGGGAAATATACGGGGATTGAGCTGGCAGAATCGAAGGGGACAATTATTCCACCAACGGATATTGATGGAACTAATGCGAGGTATGCTAATATGACGTTCGGACAGAGTTTGGATTTGACAATGATTCAGGTAGCGACAGCTTTTTCAGCAGTGGTGAATGGTGGTGATTATTACACACCAACTTTGGTGGCAGGAGAGATGAAGAACGGTGAATTTGTAAAGGAAAAACTGAAAGAGCGAGATCATCAGGCGATTGAGTCATCGACGAGTGAGACGATGCGAAAAATGCTACATACGGCAAGATTAGTGTTTCCAAATGTGAAATATTTTGATGAAGGGGTGTATGTGGGGGGAAAAACGGGGACGGCGCAGGTGGTGAAGAATGGAAAATATACATTTGACGAAACGATTGCGACTTATATTGGTTATGGGGCTAGATCGGAAACGGATTATCCGGAATATGTGATCATGACGAAAGTGTGGGAAGATAATCGAAAACTGGACGGTGGGATGAATGCAAAGCCAATTTTTGATGAGATTAGCCAGTTTATGATAAACTATTTAAAGATGAGGAGGTAAAAACGGTGCAGAATAATTTGGATGGAAATGCTCTATATGGTCTGCTATTGGCACTGGGTAGTTTCTTGTTTGCGATGTTTTTGACACCGTTTTATACGAATTTAGCTTATAAATACCATTTTTGGAAAAAACAGAAGAAGACAACAGTGCAAGGGGACGCTTTGCCGATCATGACGAAATTGCATGCACATAAATTTAAGAGAGCGTTCCCGACGATGGCGGGAATTATCGGTGTGGTTGTAGTCGCGATAGTGACTTGGTGCTGCAACTGGAATCGTGCAGAAACTTGGTTGCCATTTGCAGGATTTTTAGGTGGTGCATTTGTGGGATTGGTCGATGATTTAATCAATGTGTTTGGTACCGGTTCAGGGGCGGCAGGGCTTAGAGCGCCGGTGAAATTTACGATGATTACAATAGTGGGGTTGATGTTGGGGTGGTTTTTTGCCTGCAAGCTGGGGTGGACAGGGATACATTTGCCGTTTTATGGTGATTTTGAATTAGGTGCTATTCCGATGGTGTTATTATTTGCTTTTTCAGTAGTGGCTACTTCGAATGCAGTGAATATCTCAGATGGTTTAGATGGTCTGGCTGGGGGACTAGCGATGATGGCTTATGGGTCATTTGGGATAATTGCTTTATTTAGGGGGCAAGTTGCCTTGTTTGCCTTTTGTATGACGGTGGTGGGGTGGCTACTTTCTTATGTTTGGTTCAACGTACCACCGGCTCGTTTTATGATGGGTGATGTAGGATCTTTTGCGTTAGGTTCAGGGCTTGGGGTAGTGTCGATGATGACAAACTCGTTCTTCTTATTGCCAGTGATTGGACTGTTATTTGTGGTAGAAGCTGGTTCTTCTTTAATTCAGATGACTTCGAAGCAGTTGTTTCATCGCAAGGTGTTTTTGTCGGCGCCGATTCATCATCATCTGGAGGCAAGTGGTTGGGGTGAAGCAAAAATTGTGATGCGATTTTGGGTGATTGCAGGGGTAATGGGAATTATTGGTATTTTTATTGCTATGTCTGGGGGGATTATTCCGCAATAAAATATGGAAAAGAGATGGGAAAGATAAAAAATTATGCGCAAACATCAAACAGATAAAAAAATCTTTATCGCGACTTTTGTGTTGGTTTTGATTGGTACGATTATGGTGAGTATTATTGGACCGTCTTATACTAATATTCAGAATACTTCTTATGGGAAGAATGATGATCCGAACACGACTATTAAAAGCCAGATCTTGTTTGTAGTTTTAGCATTTGTGGCGATGATGGTACTTTTGAAAATGCCGTTGCGTGGTTCGGTGGAACGAAAAGAAAGAAAGAAGAACTCAAAATTTTGGAGTTTATTTGCTGGAGTGTTTGAACATTTACCAGGGTTAATGATGCTTTTTAGCTTGATAGTCTGTACAGTGATGGCGGTGATTCCGGGGGCACCGTTTGTGAGATGTGCGCTGGGTGGCTGTAGGTGGCTGAATCTGGGGGTAATACAGCTACAGGTGGCAGAATTAGTAAAATTTAGTGCGATTTTTTACTTTGCAAAAGTCTGTACGGAGTGCCGAAATGCTGGTGGATTTGAGGGGAGAAAAGATGTACAAACGAGAGCAACACGAGGAGCGATAAATGCGAATACTAGAATGGGAAATTACGTAAGTTCTAGGATGGGGGGTCGTGTAAGTTTAAGAACTGGATATGATGCAAGCGGATATCTGGGCGGGCGTAGCATGAAGAGTGTGAAGAATAAAAGCAAAAATAGAGGTCTTGCACGAGTGCTGAGACCGGGGACTGTACTATACGCACTTTTAGTGGAAAAGAAAATAGATTTTCAGCTAATTAAAAGACGAGTCAGAGATTTTTGTGAACGGAAAGATGGATGGGTGTTTTGGGTGAAATTTTTGGTACCTTTGGTTGTGGCGGAATACTTTATTGTGGTAAAACAAAAAGATTTAGGTTCTGGCTTACCGCTCGCGGCTATAGTATTAGCAATGCTGCTAGTTAGTGGGGTGAAGATTCGAGTTTTTGCAGCGTTGACGATGTTCGGGGTGCTATTTGTGGTCCTTTCGATGTTGGGGTCGCCACATCGTGTAGAGCGTTTAAAGACTTTCTTTGGTGGAAAAGTGAATAGTAGTGAAACGGTGAATGCGGGAGAAGAAAAGGAAAAAGGTAAGGATGCGGAAACTTATCATATTGATAATGCATTGATTGCGATTGGCTCGGGAGGATTGTTCGGAGTGGGGATTGGCAATAATGTGCAGACGGCCGGTTATTTGCCGGAATCGATTACGGATTCGATGTTTGCGGTAATAGGTGAAACGATTGGATTTGTGGGGATTTTAGGGGTGCTGTTCTTTTATTATATGTTGCTATCAAGAATGCTGAAGGTAGCGGATTGTACTAAAGATAGCTATTATCAATTAGTGACGATAGGGGTGTTTGCTTGGCTGGCTGGACACGTGGTGATTAATATTGCGGCGATGACGGGACTAGCGCCAGTGACGGGAATTCCTTTACCGCTGCTTTCGAAGGGTGGAACTAGTTTGATTATGAATATGGCGATTATCGGCTTGGTTTTAAATATTTCTCAATATACAATGAGAGCAGATATTTTGGATGCCGAAAGGAGAAAGTTGTGAAAATATTGGTAGTCGGTGGGGGATCTGGTGGACATATTACGCCGGCGATGTCGGTGATTCGTGAGTTGCTTTTAAAATATCCGAATACTCAGGTGGAATTTTGGACGGATCGAAAATATTATAAGAATATTTTGAACTTGGCGAATGAGATGGCGGTTTCATGGGGGGAGGGGGAAGAGGTGAGCCGTAAAAATAAACAATATATTAGAGTGCGAAAGATTTTTGCTGGGAAATTTAGGCGTTACCACGGCCTGAAATTGAAAGACTATTTTGATAATGGAGCAAAAACCTTTTTTGATGTAGTGTTTGGTAATATTTTGGGGGCATTGGGTTTTGTAATGGGTCTAATCCAGAGTTTTGTGAGATTAATTAAGCAAAAGAACCGTCCGGATGTGATTTTTTTGAAGGGTGGATTTGTGGGGTTGCCAGTGGGGGTGGTTGCTGGTGTTTTGAAAATTCCTTACGTGATTCATGAATCGGACGCAGTGTTTGGTCTGACAAATCGAATTTTAATGAAAAAGGCAGCGAAAATTGCAACTGGTGTGCCAGTGGCGGTAGAGAAGTATGGGGAAGCCATTGCGGAGAAAATTGAATGGGTAGGGATTCCAGTGGCACCAGAATTTACTCCAGTGTCAGCTGCGAGGCAGAATGAACTGAAGCGAGAGTTGGGGTTTAATTCAAGAAAGAAACTTGTGATAATAACGGGTGGTTCACAGGGGTCTGAACACCTTAATATGGCGACTAGTCAGATTTTAGCAAAGCTTTTAGAAGAAGCAAGCGTGGGATTGATTGCCGGTCGAAAATATTACGACGAGATGTTGGATTTGAAAGAATTTGAGAAGTGGAACCGAGCAAAATTGGATTCGGATTTTCGAATGTGGAATTTTTCACCGAAAATGTATGAAATTCTCGGTGCAGCGGATCTAGTGGTGTCGAGGGCAGGGGCGACAACGATTTCTGAGTTGGCAGCGCTAAAAAAACCGGTGATCTTGGTGCCATTTGAGAAATTGCCAGGAGGACATCAAGCGAAAAATGCGGAAAGGCTACAAAAATCGGGAGCAGTGGAGGTGGTTTCTGATGCCAAAATGGAAGAAAAACCGGAATTATTACTGACGAAGATTGAAGAACTGCTTTCGGATGACAAAAAAAGAGAAGCATTGGCCGTGAAATTACATGAAATAGCAAAAACAGACGCGTCAGTGCGGATGATGGAAATGATTATGGAAGCAAGGAATAGAAAACACAAATAAATGTAGTGTTATGGAGTGATGGGCAATATAAAAGGTGAAAAAGGGCAAGGTAGATGAGATTAGGTAGAACAATCGCTGGGGGGCGCGAAATGGTGGAGAGCGATTTGATGCGGCAACAGTTGCTAAAAAAACGCGAGCGTAAGAAACGACTACAGTTGTGTCTTTTGGGGGTAGTAATTATTGTGACGATGGTGTCAGGAATAATTTTGATTCGGGGAGCCATGAAAAAGATTCCAGCGACTGGACAGAAACGAGTGGAGACAGAAAAGTACGTGCCGACTGTAGAAATAATTGATGAAGATGGATCAAATATTATTACTGAGCGAGCAAAACAATATGTGGCGATGATGGAACGAGATGCAGGGGATGCGGCGCTGAAAGTGGCGAAGGCGATTATTCCGGCGGGAAAAGCTAGAGAAGTGGATATATATTTTGAGGGACGCGATGAGTTTTATAAATGTAATTTGGATAGGGGAACGGCGGAAACGATTGAAGATGTGGTGAGAATGATGGAATATTTGAAAAAGCGGGGAGTGGCTGCTAGTTATGTGGACGTGAGATTGGAGGGGAGAGCTTACTACAAGGCGAAATAATTTGGAGTTTGAGAAACTTGGAGCTTGAGAAATTGAAAATAGAGTCTTTTAGACTCTATTTTTTTTGAAATGAAATTGTAGATTTTCGGTGCCATGATTATGATTATTTTTTGAAATATTATTATTAATTTCGTTAGAAAGTATAAATTTTAAATTCTCTTTAAGAAAATCTTTTAACTTCTTTCTTTCTTCCTCACTCAATGCAATTTCATTTTCAAACTTTTCAACATCATCTAAATTATCTGCCATTTTTATCCCTCCAATCTAAATTTTAATTACTTTATTATCTCATTTATTAATTTATTTGTATATATAAATTTTTAAAAATATAAATATTATTCCTTGTGAAGAAGGTTTAGAGATAAGTTATAAAAATCAAAGATATTATGTAAAGGGGGATAATTAATGCTATTTAATATAGATATAGATTTCAATGAATATGATTTATATAATTTTGAATTAGAATTGAAATTAAATCAAAAGATGATGGATTTAGGGTATTCGTTGAAAATGAAAATTAATACTCAATATGATTTCAACGAGTGTCATGATTAAGCTCGGTAAAGTGTATAAAAATTATATGGTTGACTTAAATCCAACGAATAAGAAACTTGTCGTTCGATCTAAAA
>ERZ772960.1550-NODE-1550-length-18131-cov-2.982961_pt1 | contig 18131 bp, 12 predicted proteins | sample MGYA00580678_ERZ772960 | MGnify/ENA primary metagenome ERZ772960 (study PRJEB29015, sample SAMEA2737930) | human oral metagenome | biome: human oral; feature: human-associated habitat; material: dental | place: China | collected 2059 ... | reverse complement strand
CTATTAATTTCATCCCGATTAATGATCCGGTTTCAAATACAAAGATAATCGTTTTTTTTCACAATCCTCTACGAGTGACTCTTTTTTCAAATAGATTCACCGCCGCCTGTTCCTTGTTTCTGATTAATACGGATGATCCACTCGGTTAATCACACATAGATCATCCTTACTTTCAAGTTGATACAAAGACCTTTTTTTTCACAAGTCCACAAATATTTTACTTGAAAAAACACCTGAAAAGTCGCGTTAATCATAGCTTAACCATGAGTCCGATTTGCAAATTAATAAGTATAATTCAAAAATTATCGGAATCTTTGTTTCCGATATTAAAACAATGGCGTATCTTTGTCCGTAGTATAACAGAAAAACATATCCACTGTGTAAGATGAAGCACGTATATTAATGTACAGTAAGAGGGATAATCACCCTCCTTTCAAACAGTGGGTATATCAAAAAGCAAATTTGATCTTATAGATGAAACGTAAAAAAACAGCCGGAAGATTCGGGCATAAGATAAAATATTTATGGTGGGTAATCTGTTGTTGTCTCTTTTCACAGGCTATACAGGCACAAACCTTTCCGAAGAACGTACAGGAACAAATAGGTAGCTATTTAACCGCTTTTTCCAAAAAAGAAGTTTCGATCGGCAAAATTGCGATCGACTCGGTCGATATCCGAAAGAATCGGATTGTCTTTTTTGCCAATACAAATTGCTCTTATCTCCCTTTCCGGGAAGACAATGTGGCTGAAATATACCGTAACATCAAAAGCCTCCTGCCAGAGGAATATAAAAAACATACTGTTCAGGTAAGAACGGAACATCACGCTATCGAAGAGCTTATACCTCTTGCGTTCAGAACAAAGAAAGACAACAAACAAAAGACATTCCGGCAGGTAGTCAACAAACCACTGGTAACCAGACTCTCCGTTCCTTACTCGCCGAAATACGGATTGCAAAACAGGCACATAGCTCTTTGGCAAAGTCATGGGTTCTACTACGAGTCGAAGCTCAACCGCTGGGAATGGCAACGTGCACGGACCTTCCAGACCGTAGAAGATTTGTATACGCAGAGTTTTGTGTTGCCTTATCTGATTCCGATGCTCGAAAATGCCGGTGCGAATGTGCTGATCCCGCGCGAGCGTGACATACAGACAACAGAAATTATCATCGATAACGACGGATGTCGGAACAACTCGCACTACATCGAACACACGGCAACGAACGGCTGGCGCACGGGAGAAGGTTCCGGATTCGCTCACCTGCGCAAGCACTATGTCGATTTTGAAAATCCGTTTCAGGAAGGGACCTGCCGAGTGACGAAAAGTATCCGGAAAGGAGCTGAAAGCCGCGCCGAATGGATTCCCGACATCCCCGAAAAGGGCAGGTATGCCGTTTACGTCTCTTACCGGACTTTCGCAAACAGCACGACGGACGCACGCTATACCGTATATCACGGAGGAGAATGCTCCGAGTTCTCCGTTAACCAGCAAATGGGCGGAGGAACATGGATTTATCTCGGACATTTCGACTTCGGCAAGGGTAAAAACGATGCCAATAAGGTGGTGTTAAGCAACCGATCGTCCGAGTCCGGTAAACTTATTTCGGCCGATGCCGTTAAGATAGGAGGAGGATACGGAAATATTGCGCGGGGAACCTCGCAGGATGCGACGGTAACAGCCAACGTCAAAAGTTCGGATACCTCGGCGGGTACGGCCGAGATGCTCCCGGCCATCGACAGTCCCAACGAAATCAGCGGTTATCCGCGTTTCACCGAAGCGGCGCGTTACTGGATGCAATGGGCCGGTATCCCCGATACGATCTATTCCGACAGTCAGGGAAAGAACGACTATACAGACGATTATCGTTCACGCGGCAAATGGGTTAATTACTTGTGTGGCGGATCATCTCTCAACCCGAAAGAAAAAGGGCTGAATATTCCCATCGATCTGGCTTTTGCCTTCCATTCCGATGCCGGAACAACACCCAATGACTCGATTGTGGGTACGCTCGGCATTTTCTTCACCGACGTATACGACGGACAATATGCCAATGGCACGTCACGCTATGCTGCGCGTGAGCTGACCGACCTGATCCAGAGCCAGATCGTGAACGACATCCGGTCGCTGTACGAACCGCGATGGAGCCGGCGCGGCATGTGGGACAAGCCGTATTCCGAAGCACGCACACCTCGTGTACCGACCATGCTGCTGGAACTGCTCTCGCATCAGAATTTTGCCGATATGCGCTACGGGATCGATCCCCGTTTCCGGTTTACTGTCAGTCGCGCTATCTACAAAGGCATGCTCCGGTTCATTTGCTCGCAATACGCGCAAAAATACGTGGTACAACCCCTGCCGGTTGATCATCTGCGCTTGCAATTTGTCGGCCCGAATGAAGTCGAGCTCTCATGGCAGGCTGTATCCGACCCGTTGGAGCCCACAGCCGAAGCTCAACAGTACATTGTTTATACACGCATCGGCGATGGGACGTTCGATAACGGTACGCTCGTCAAACGGAACTCCTTTCGGAACATACAGTCGCCCGGCATCATCTACAGTTACAAGGTCACAGCTTTAAACGAGGGAGGTGAAAGTTTCCCGTCCGAGATTCTTTCGGCGGCACGCGCTGTAAACGAAAAAGGAACCGTTTTGATCGTCAACGGATTCGACCGGATTTCGGCACCGGCTGATTTTACGGGCGACAGCATCGCCGGATTTACGGACTGGATCGATCACGGCGTGCCGTATCTTCATGACATCAGCTATGTAGGTCCGATGAAAGAGTTTCGGCGCTCGACTCCATGGGTGGACGACGATGCTGCCGGGTTCGGCGACAGCCACTCGAACTGCGACACGTTAGTGATTGCCGGAAACACGTTCGACTACCCGTCGATACATGGAGCTTCCATTCTCAAAGCCGGTTATTCGTTTGTTTCCTGCAGCAACGAGGCCATCGAATCGAAACAGCTCTCTCTGAGCGATTATCCCATCGTCGACTTGATTCTAGGTAAACAGCGACAGACGAAAATGGGACGTGGAGGCGTTGTTCCCTTACAGTTCAAGACTTTCAGCACAGGGTTGCAGGAAGCCATAACGGCTTATTGTCAGTCGGGAGGTCATATCTTTGTATCGGGAGCCTACGTCGGTTCCGACTTATGGGATCATCCGGCAGCGACACCGGCCGATCGTGAGTTTGCGACGAACACGCTCCGTTTTCAGTGGCGCACCGGTCAGGCGGCCATCACGGGCGAAGTCAAAAGCGCTCCGTCACCTTTTCCCGTCTTTTCAGGCCGATATGACTATCACCATGTGCTGAACAAAACGGCGTATGTGGTCGAGTCGCCGGACGGTATCGAACCGGCCGGAGAAGGCGGACACACGATCTTACGGTATGCCGAGAACAATATCAGCGCCGGAGTGGCTTATCAGGGCAAATACAAAACATGTATCTTCGGTTTCCCCTTTGAATCGGTTCGCACCGGCGAGGCGAGAGACCGGCTGATGCAATCGATACTTACATTTTTTAATCAGAAATAAGCACGAATAAAAAGCAAAACGATATGAAAACAAAGATAACCTGCTTCATCCCGATGGAAGATGAAGCACAAGTACGAGAAACAATTGCAGCACTGAAAGGCAGTCCCCTGACGGGCCGCATATATCTGCTTACCACAGCGCCGCAGGCTTCGATAAACGGATGTGAAACGATAACGGCCGCATCGCTTTTCGGTAGTGAAACGATTCGGATGATCGCTGAAAAAGCCGAAACGGATTACACGCTTTTCTATACGAAACATTCGACTCCGGCATTAGGCTATTTCGCTCTGGAGCGCATGGTGCAAATCCTCGAAGATGCACAGGCCGGAATGGTGTACGCCGACCGCTATCAGGCGGAAGGAACGACCCGAAAGCAGGCACCGGTCATCGATTATCAGATGGGAAGCCTGCGCGACGATTTCGATTTCGGGTCCGTATTACTGTTCCGTTCGGATGCCTTGCGCGAAGCTGCCGCACGCATGACGTCGTCCTACCGGTTTGCCGGACTGTATGACCTGCGGCTAAAGTTATCTCAAAAGAATCTGCCGGTACATCTCAATGAATACCTGTATACCGAAGTCCTGTCTGACACGCGAAAGAGCGGCGAAAAAATATTCGATTACGTAGACCCGAAGAACCGTAACGTACAGATCGAGATGGAGCAAGCCTGCACGGAGCATCTGAAAGAGATCGGCGGATATCTGAAGCCTTCGTTCGAGTCAATCGCTTTCGATACCGGACATTTCGAATACGAGGCTTCGGTGATCATCCCGGTGCGCAACCGTGTGCGCACCATCGAAGACGCGATTCGCTCCGTATTAAATCAGCAAACGACATTCAAATATAACCTGATTATCATCGATAACCATTCGACCGACGGCACGACCGAAGCCATCCGCCAGTACACCTCCGATGAGCGTGTGATCCATCTGACCCCGGAACGCACCGACCTCGGGATCGGCGGGTGCTGGAACACCGGCGTACATCACGAGGCCTGCGGTAAATTTGCCGTACAGCTCGACAGCGACGATGTGTACAAAGACGAACATACGCTGCAAAAAATGGTCGATGCCTTCTACGAACAACAATGTGCGATGGTTGTAGGCACATACATGATGACGGACTTCCATATGCAGATGATCCCGCCCGGCATCATCGATCACAAAGAGTGGACACCCGACAATGGCCGAAACAATGCACTCCGGATCAACGGACTGGGTGCTCCTCGGGCATTCTATACGCCCCTGCTTCGCGAGATTAAGGTGCCCAATACGAGCTACGGCGAGGATTATGCGCTCGGGCTGGCTTTCTCGCGCCGCTATCAGATCGGCCGTATCTACGATGTGGTGTATCTTTGCCGCCGCTGGGAAGATAATTCCGACGCTGCACTCGATATCGCGAAAATGAATCATCATAATTTATACAAAGACAGGATACGCACGTGGGAATTACAGGCGCGTATCGCTATGAATAAAAAACGGAAGCCATGATGCAGGAGACCGTAAACAAACTGTTTGACGAGCAGTTGGCCGAGTGGCCTCTGGCCGGTAGCAATTATCGCGCCCTCGATCAGGTACGGACAAAATTGTTTGAAGACGGCAAAGCCTTATATAAGGTGCAGTTCAATCCCGCACGCATCGCCTCTTCGTCGGCCAAGGTCGATACGCAATCTATCCGTGCCCGTGCCTGCTTCCTCTGTCCGCATCATCTGCCGGCCGAACAGCGGGGGATCGCCTTCAAAACGCGTTACCGGATATTGGTCAACCCGTTCCCGATTTTTCCGCGTCATCTGACGATTCCCGACATGCAGCATGTCGACCAGCGCATCGAAGGACGCATCGACGACATGCTCGATCTGGCACAGGAACTCGACCATTATGTAGTGTTTTACAACGGTCCCAAATGCGGGGCATCGGCGCCTGATCACTTTCATTTTCAAGCAGGGAACAAAGGGCTGTTGCCGGTAGAAGAAGACCCGCGACGCGGAATATCCGGCGAGGTTCTCCGATATAACCATGCCATTCTGTGGTATGCAGACCGGACACCGGCACCGAGATTACTCATCGAAGCGACTGAGAAAGCGGACGCCATCCATCTGTTTGAGACCATCTACCGTGTAATGATGCCGGACGAAACATCCGGCGAACCGATGATGAACTTGCTTGCATGGTACGAACAGGGTAAATGGTTCATGTCCGTCTTCCCGAGAGCAGCCCACCGGCCGGCCTGTTATTATGCCGAAGGAGAGGAAAACCTCCTGATCAGTCCGGGATCGGTAGATATGGGCGGAGTGTTGATTACGGTGCGGGAAAAAGATTACGATAAGATTACCTTGCAAACCATCCGTCAGGCGATGGAAGAAGTCAGCATCCGACCGGAAGATTTCCGCCGGCTGCGGCAACAGATTAAAGAAAACATATAAAAAAAGCTATGACAGAACCGAAAGTAAAAGTCGGCATCCTTTTCGAGCCGGAGATTGAATTTGTCTTACTTGCCCCGTATCGCATCGATGGGTGCGAAATAAGCGGCGCGCAGACGGTGACCTGTAGAAACGGGCAAATCGTCTGGCAAGATCGTATGTACGATGAGCTGCGCTTTGAGCCGGTAGACGCGTTGTCGGGAAGTTTCGAGATCCGGAATGTAACGATCGGGATTAATTTTCATTGGGAGCGTAAGGAACATCAACGTTTTCAGGGGGCGTTCCATCTGATTGTCGAGAACGACAAACTGACCGGTATCAATGTGATCGGAGTGGAAGATTATCTGATCAGCGTCATCTCGTCCGAGATGAGTGCAACGGCTTCGCTTGAGCTGCTCAAAGCGCACGCCGTGATTTCACGAAGCTGGCTGCTGGCGCAGATGGAGAAAAACAAAACGCTTGCCGACGGACAGGATACGTACACGACATGCACACAGACGGATGAGGAGTTAATCAAATGGTACGACCGGGAGGATCATCTTCATTTCGATGTCTGTGCCGACGACCACTGCCAGCGTTATCAGGGAATCACCCGCGCTTCGACAGAGACGGTACGGGAAGCCGTAGCCGCTACCCGTGGCGAGTTGCTGATGTACGACGGAAAGATTTGCGACGCCCGTTTCTCCAAATGTTGCGGAGGCGTCTTCGAAGAATTCCGAAGCTGCTGGGAAGAAGTCGAGCATCCTTATCTGGCAAAACAGCGCGACAGCGAGACCGCGACGGAGTTGCCCGATCTGACCGTAGAAGCCGAGGCCGACCGGTGGATACGTACATCGCCCGAAGCTTTCTGCAATACCGCCGACGCGAAGATTCTCTCGCAGGTACTCAACCATTACGATCAGGAGACAACGCAGTTTTATCGGTGGACGGTGACGTACGGACAAGACGAACTGGCCGCACTGATCCGGGATCGATCCGGGATCGACTTCGGCCGGATTATCGATCTGATACCTGTCGAACGCGGCACATCCGGACGGCTGATCAAGCTGAAAATTGTGGGTAGCAAACGCACGTTGACAATCGGAAAAGAGCTGGAGATACGGCGCACGCTATCGACATCGCACCTGTACAGCTCCGCCTTCGTGATCGATAAAGCCGACATCTCGGACGGAATCCCGGGGCGTTTCACCCTGACCGGCGCAGGCTGGGGGCATGGGGTCGGGCTCTGCCAGATCGGCGCAGCCGTCATGGGCGAGCGGCAATACCCTTACGATGAAATTCTGTTACATTATTATATCGATGCATCCATCGAAAAAGCATACGATTAACTAAAACAAACAACAAATGAAAACGGGAAAGAAAACGAATGCCTGGGGATGGGTGCCGACGCTTTACTTTGCGGAAGGACTGCCCTATGTGGCCGTGATGACGGTAGCCGTCATCATGTATAAACGCTTAGGACTTTCAAATACCGAGATCGCGCTCTACACCAGCTGGCTGTATCTGCCCTGGGTGATCAAGCCGTTTTGGAGTCCGTTCGTCGACCTGCTGAAGACGAAACGCTGGTGGATCGTCAGCATGCAGCTCCTCATCGGGGCAGGGTTTGCAGGCATCGCTTTCTTTATCCCCACCGACTATTACCTGCAACTCACGCTCGCCTTTTTTTGGTTGCTGGCGTTCAGCTCGGCAACGCACGATATTGCTGCCGACGGCTTTTATATGCTGGGGCTTACTTCGGGCGAGCAATCTTTTTTTGTCGGCATCCGTAACACGTTTTACCGGTTGGCCAATATCTTCGGGCAGGGTATTCTCGTCATGTTTGCCGGATGGCTGGAAACCGGGCAGCTGTTGCCCGACACGCCTCTCCGCATACCGATGGCATGGAGCATTACCTTCTATCTTCTGACGGCCATCTTTATCGGACTGACGGTATACCATCAATTCGTCCTGCCCAGACCCGACAGCGATGCGAAAAGAACAGGAGTTACTGCCGGTAAATTATTGGAAGACTTCTTCCGTACATTCACGTCGTTCTTCAAAAAGAAAAATCTGGGGCTGATGTTCTTCTTCCTGCTCACGTATCGACTGGGAGAATCGCAGCTCGTTAAAATAGCGTCTCCGTTCCTGCTTGACAGCCCCGAGACCGGCGGACTGGAGCTATCGACTGCGACCGTGGGGATGATTTACGGAACCATCGGTGTCATCGCTCTGCTGCTGGGCGGCATATTGGGAGGGATCGTCGTTTCACGGCACGGCTTCAAACGCTGGATATTGCCCATGGCGCTGGCGATCAATCTCCCCGACCTGCTCTACGTGTACCTCTCGGCCGCCACGCCCGATGCGTGGCTCGTAATTATGTCGGTAGCCATCGAACAGTTCGGATACGGTTTCGGATTTACGGCCTATACCTTATACCTTATTTACATTGCCGAAGGCGAACATAAAACGGCGCATTATGCAATCGGTACGGGCTTTATGGCCATGGGGATGATGTTGCCCGGGATGGTAGCCGGATGGATTCAGGAACACATCGGATATACGAACTTTTTCATTTGGGTGTGCCTCTGTACCCTGCCGGGCATTATCGCCTCCCTCTTAGTCAGAAACAAAATAGCGCCCGGTTTCGGGAAGAAAATCAAATCATAATCGACGGATGAAACGGATTCATATCATTATATGGTGTTTGTGCACGTTGTCAGTACTGACGACGCAGGCGCAAAAAATCACGATCAAGACAGGTCTGGAAGTACTGAAAGAGCAACGCTTCCAATGCCTTAAAGGCAAACGAGTAGGATTGATTACGAACCCTACGGGAGTAGATAATCACCTTCGATCGACGATCGATATATTACACGAAGCTCCTGAGGTGAACCTCACAGCGCTCTATGGCCCCGAACACGGCGTACGGGGCGATGTGCATGCCGGCGATAAGATCGACAGCGGTACGGACCCGGCAACGGGTCTGCCCGTATACTCGCTCTACGGTGCAACACGGAAACCGACCCCCGAAATGCTGAAAGACATCGATGTGCTGGTGTATGATATTCAAGACATCGGCTGCCGTTCGTTCACCTACATCAGCACGATGGGACTGGCAATGGAAGCAGCGGCCGAAAATAACATCGAATTTGTCGTACTTGATCGCCCGAATCCTTTGGGCGGATTAAAAATAGAAGGCTGTATCGTGGAAGACGGTTTCTTCTCTTTCGTCAGTCAATATAAGATACCGTATGTCTATGGCCTGACTTGCGGCGAACTGGCGCTGATGCTGAACGCCGACAAGCAACCCGGCAAGGCATGTAAGCTACAGGTAGTAAAGATGAAAGGATGGAAGCGAAAGATGGATTATACGCAAACGGGGTTGCAATGGATCCCGCCGTCGCCCCATATCCCGCATGCACATTCGGCGTTCTTTTATCCCGTTAGCGGGATATTCGGCGAACTGGGTTATGCCTCTATCGGTGTGGGATATACCATTCCGTTCCAGATGTTTGCCGCACCTTGGATAAAGGCAGCAGAGCTGACCCGACGGATGAATGCGCTGCGCATACCGGGCGTCATCTTCCGGCCAATCCATCTCAAGCCGTTCTATGCAACGAACAAAGGAGAATTTATACAAGGCGTACAGGTGCATATCACCGACTATCGGCAGGCGCCCCTGAGCGACATACAGTTTCTCTTTATGCAGGAAGTAGCGGCGCTCTACCCCGACCGCTCCGTGTTTGCGCACGCCGACTCTACTCGTTTCCAAATGTTCGATAAAGTATGCGGCAGCAACCGGATACGTGAAGAGTTCACCCGGCGTAACCGATGGGAAGATGTACGCCCATACTGGTATAAAGACGTTGAACGATTCAAAAAACAGTCGAAAAAATATTACCTCTATCCATAATTATGAATTTAACAATCCATTCTTCATTTCCGGCTTCATACCGTCGACATAACAACTCCCCCAACTCAAACCGGCAAGACGGCGGACTTGGTTTGGCGAGACGGCGGACTTGGTTTGGCGAGTTCGCCGTCTCGCCAATTCGCGACGGCGGACTTAAATCATCAAAACGGTTACCTCGGATTATCGGAACGGCGAGGCCGTCCGATCGGGATTGCCGTCCGGCAACACGAAAACCTCCGTCCGGAAGCATCGGGTTCTCCGGCTTAGCGGCTTTCGTCCGTTCGGAACAACGTAAAACGACGGGAGGGATCAGGTTATGAGTTGCCTGCCGGATACCTCATCCCGCCGTCTGCTGGCGCTCGATATCTTGCGCGGTATCACGATTGCCGGCATGATCATGGTCAATAATCCCGGATCATGGTCGTTCGTATATGCTCCGTTGGGACATGCGGCGTGGCACGGTTTGACACCGACCGACCTTGTATTTCCCTTCTTTATGTTCATCATGGGCATATCGACTTATATTTCACTCAAGAAATACGACTTTACATTCAGCTATTCCGCCATGCGAAAGATCATCCGGCGAACGGCTGTCATTTTTGCCATCGGGCTCGGGATTGCATGGTTCGGTCTGACATGTCGCACGTGGCATGGTCTGGCCGACGAAGGACTGTCGTTCGGAGCGAGGCTTTGGCAATCGGTATCGAACTTCGGTCATCTGCGCATACTGGGCGTGATGCAACGACTGGCGCTCTCATACGGAGCAACGGCGATGATTGCTCTGACCATACGTCATCACCGTATCCCGTATTTGATTGTCGCTTTACTGGGCGGTTATACCGTGCTGTTGCTGGCCGGGAACGGTCTCGCATACAACGAAACGAATATTCTTTCAATCGTAGACCGTGCCGTGATAGGTGTAAATCATACGTATAAAGACAAGGGTATCGAGCCGGAAGGACTGTTAAGCACCCTCCCTGCCATTGCACACGTACTGATCGGCTTTTGCTGCGGTCGGGCAATACTCGGTGTGACGGAAGTACGCGACAAGATGCTGCGTCTTTTCCTGATCGGAACAACGATGGCTTTTGCCGGCTGGTTGCTGAGCTACGGCTGCCCGATCAACAAAAAAATCTGGTCGCCCACGTTCGTGCTGGTCACCTGTGGCATGGCATCGGGATTACTTGCTTTGCTCATTTGGATAATCGATGTAAAAAGACATACGAAATGGTGCCGTTTCTTCGAGGCCTTCGGAGTCAATCCGCTGTTCATGTATGTAGCGGGTGCTGTTTTCTCCATTCTGTTAGGCAGTATTTACCTCACATACAACGGCGATCCCATTACACTGAAAGGCTTCTTTTACGATGTGTGTCTGCGCCCGTGGGCCGGAGACTATGGCGGTTCGTTTCTGTTTGCCATACTGTTCGTAGCTTTTAACTGGTTAATAGGATTTATTTTATATAAGAAAAAAATATATATCAAAATATGATACTGATTGCAGATAGCGGCTCGACCAAAACGCACTGGAATGTGCTGGATCGGGGTCAGGTGGTTGGAGAAATATTTACGAAAGGAATGAACCCTTTTTTTCAGACGCCGGAAGAGATGGGACGTGAAATTGAGCGGACTTTGCTTCCGCAATTGAACTCGAACCGTTTTTGCGAGGTGCATTTCTTCGGAGCCGGATGTATTCCGGAAAAAGTCCCCGTCGTGCGCAATGTGCTCAAAGGGTGTCTGGATGTGAGCAGTCTGATTGAAGTCGATACCGACATGCTGGCGGCAGCCAAAGCCTCCTGCGGACGATCGCCGGGCATCGTCTGCATCATGGGAACGGGCTCGAACTCGTGCTTTTACGATGGAGAGAAGATTACGGCCAACGTATCGCCGCTGGGGTTTATCCTTGGCGACGAAGGCAGCGGGGCCGTACTGGGCAAACTGCTGATCGGCGATCTGCTGAAAAACCAGATGGGAGAAGAACTGAAAGAAAAGTTCCTCCGGCAGTACGAACTGACCCCTGCCAATATTATCGAACGGGTATACCGACAGCCGTTCCCGAACCGTTTTCTGGCCGGCATATCGCCGTTCTTAGCCGAAAATATCGAACATCCGGCCATCCATTCGCTGGTGTTGAACGCTTTCAAGTCGTTCCTGACCCGCAACGTGATGCAGTTCGACTATACACGCTACAAGGCTCATTTTATCGGGTCGGTAGCGTATTATTACAAAGATATTCTGGAGGAGGCGGCCGCCGCAACGGGCATCCGTACCGGCACAATCGTCCGCAATCCGATGGAAGGATTACGCACTTACTATTCGACCGTTGCAGAAACCGTATGACATTTATCAAAATAACAGAACAGGATTCGCTGTACAGCGATTTAGAGCAGAAAACCGTCCGGCAGATTCTGGACGATATCAATCGGGAAGACCGGAAAGTGGCATTGGCCGTACAGAAAACCATTCCGCAGGTGGAGAAACTCGTCTCGGAGATCGTACCCCGCATGCAGCGGGGCGGACGCATCTTTTACATGGGCGCCGGCACAAGCGGCCGGCTGGGAGTACTCGACGCCTCGGAGATACCGCCTACGTTCGGGATGCCCAATACGCTGGTGATCGGACTGATTGCCGGCGGAGAGACGGCACTCCGCAATCCGGTGGAGAATGCCGAAGACGATACGGCACGCGGATGGGAAGAATTGCAGGCGCACCACATCACGCCGAAAGATACGGTGATCGGGATTGCCGCATCGGGCACAACCCCCTACGTGATCGGAGCCATGCGTGAGGCGCGTCACCACGGCATCCTGACAGGCTGTATCACCAGCAACCCCGGCTCGCCGATGGCTGAAGAGGCCGACATCGCCATCGAGATGGTGGTAGGACCCGAATACGTTACCGGCAGCTCACGCATGAAATCGGGCACAGGACAGAAAATGATCCTGAATATGATTACAACAACCGTTATGATCAAGCTCGGACGCGTGAAAGGCAACAAGATGGTCAACATGCAGTTGAGCAACCGGAAGCTCGTAGATCGCGGCACACGCATGCTCGTCGATGAACTGGGGCTGCCCTACGATCAGGCTAACACCCTGCTGCTGCTGCACGGATCGGTGAAAAAAGCTGTCGAGGCTTACCGCAAGCCGGGACCTACCGCTTCTTCATAACACTGTTCACCACGCGAACGGACGAAACGAGCTTATCCGTCGAAGTAAAGATATCGACATTCCACACGTGCGACGAGCGTCCTTTGTGGATAATCGTCGCCACGGCACGCACCGTATCGCCTTCGTGCGCCGACGAGAGGTGATGACCGCTTACCTGCATGCCGACCATCATCTCGTCGGGTGCGCAAAGCACCATCGAGCCAAGACCGGCCACCGTTTCGGCCAAAGCCAGCGTGGCTCCGCCATGCAGAATACCGAATGGCTGACGGGTACGTTCGTCAACGGGCATAGTCGCTTCGATACGGCCTTCCGAGGCATACGTGTATTGAATGCCGAGATTTCCCATCAGAGCGTGCTTGCCGGCCGCATTCAACCGGTCGAGCGGGATATCGGTGGGGCGTATATCGGCAAGGATCGCTTTTTCGAGCGCGACAGCCACGCCGTCTTCTTCGTTTGAAAGAGTGATGACGTCGGCACAGGCCTTGACCGAGTCCTGCGCATTCCCCATGGCAATACCGAGCCCGGCCAGCTGGATCATGGTCACGTCGCACACCCCGTCGCCTATCGCCACGATATCGGCTGACGGGATATTGAGTTTTTCGAGCAGTACGCTGAGCGTATTCGCCTTATCGATAAACTGCGGAACGACTTCGAGAAAATAGGTCTCGGAACGAAACACATCCAAGGTGCCGGCCAACCGTTTCTTCCAATGCTCTTCGAGGCCGACAAGCGCCTTCTCATCATCGCTCGAAAGCATAACCTTCCACGGATGGAAACTGACTTCTTCCGAGAATCGGTCTGTCTCGCGCAACGGCATACCGTTGAGTCGCGCTTCCTGAAGAACACGTTCGTTCGACGCGTCGTTCGTCAACATCTCATCTTCACGATACGTAAAAATCGCAAAACCGTTTTTTTGTGCTTTCCGTTCGAGGTAAGGGATAAATCCGGGATCGATGCGTTTCTCGAAAAGCAGCTCGTTCGTCTGCACATTGATGATCTGTCCGCCGTTATACGAGAGGATATATCCGCCGTTTTTATCCAGCTCCAGTTCCTTAGCCAGCCCGACGACACCATACGTCGGTCTTCCCGAAGCCAGTACCACCTTGATGCCCATTTGCTGCACCCTGATCAGGGTCGCACGAGTCCGTGCCGTAACTGTTTTTTCGTTCGTAAGCAATGTGCCGTCTACATCGAGCACTACCATTTTGTACTTCATATCTCTTGATCGTTAACGGTTATTATTTCCTGTCAGACCGTTTCCGGACGAAGGGCTTCATGATAAAACCTGCGGCATTGGGCGCGGCTGATGGGTATTTCGTCGAACGAGGCTCTCGTCAGGTCGCAAACAAACAGTTCGCTTATTTGCGAGATGTACATGACGTCATATTTCAATACATTTCCTTCTTGCAGTTCCATGGTGTATTCCATCGTTGAGAAGACGGTATCGTCCGTCAGATTCTCTTTCGAGAAGATATACAGTCCGAACTTGCGGAAATGACCGTAGAAGCCATCGGCAACCTTACGCACCTTGCTCCTGATGATGCGCTGCAAAGGCAAAGCTGCCGCCCAGTATTCGTATTCCATTCGCCCGATGATCGTATCGTTGATGCCGTATCCGTATCCGTATTTCGTCATGTCTATCCAGTCTTCTTCCGAGACCTTCATGACCGGACGTCCGGCAATTTCATTGATCAGCGCATGCGCCACGTCGCGATCTTCACGGATGGCACGTGTCACCTCAATACCGATGTTGTGCGCCTCGTCCTGCAAATCCGGACGGTCGTAATTCTTCAATGCCTCGAAGCGGTCGTCCACCAAATCGATCAGCGATTGGCGGGCATACCGCTCGAAAAATGTCGTATCGTATTTCGTTCTTCTTCGTTCCGTCATGACACTGAAATCAAAATCAATCGGATTTCAAAGATACGGTATTTTTTTCGATTCCGCCCGTTATAATGCCGGAAGAAAAACTTGGGTAAATCTATGAAACGGCAGTCAAGGGCAAATATACCGTTTATCGGGAAAAAACGACCGTTCGTTAGGAAAAATGCTACCGTTCGTTAGAAAAGCGGAGTATAAATTAGAGCAAGAGGGAGAGGATGATTATCTTTGAACCAATATTTTTATCTAAAATAGATTTGGTGTGAAATATATGTGAAGTATAAATGTGCGGTGTGCATGTATTATTCGTTAGATATGAGAAATGGTATAAGATATTTGAGCGTTTGATGATCGGTTTGAAAGAGTATGCTATTCCAATTTGATACAAGGTTAAGAATTTGCAGAAGACAAGTTTATCTGAAACCAAAGACAAAAGGCTAATCTGAATGACTGATCATGACAAAGCATCATATATAAATGGGGAGAAGCCGCCCCCCCCTGAAATATAGTAGGCAATAATATAAATAAACTTTTATCATGAAAGTATTGGGTAAAATAAGTTTACATTCATTAGAGGAAAAGTCTCTATCAGATTATTCTATGAGGGGCTTGAAAGGGGGAGCCACATGCACTTGTGGTTGCCACTACGCAAATGGTGGTGGTTCTTCGTCCGGATGGAATGATGCAACAAACTATTGTGATGGCAAGGAATCATATGGTGGAGGTTCTGAGTCTTGTGGCTGTTGTTCTTCCGAAGGCGTAAAACTCAGTGATTTTTGGAAAGGGTGATTATATCGCTCGAAATAAAGATGTCAAGACTTATTTTGTAAGAAGTTTGTTTTGACATCTTTTGCTTATATAATTACTTTTATTCATGATGAAACATGTATATGGTTACATTGCTGTACTATTTATTTTGATCGCTGTTTGTTGTAATAACCATACAAGAACAGGAAAAGTACAGACGACGACGCAAGAGCCTTACCTTAGAGAGGACTCCCCCATTGTGCTGTCGAATGATGAACCGGAAAGTAAAGATAGTATCTGTCTGACCGATATTGCAGACAGTCTCTTCTATATTTCGCTTAAAGAAGGAGGCTTAGATGTGCTTCAACTCTATTACTTCGACAGTTTGATTTTGCTGAGCAATAGAAGAAATCTATATATATTTAACGTAGATGGAGAGGTAAGAAACAAACTGCCGCTTTACAATGGCAGTTTTGATGTTTTACCTGACAGACAGAAGTTATACACCTATACATTCCTGACGAAAGAACTATGCGCTTACGATCTTAACGGGAATAATGTTTGGAAGACAAAAATCAAAGGTGCACAGAATGCCTATGATTCTTATTTCCTATCCAATCCCTATGATTACAGGGCTAAGGATAAAGAAACAATCTATGGCTATAACGGAAGATCCAACATATGGCAAGCATACGGTCTGCCTACTAACGATGGTGTTTCACAAGCTGGTATCTGCCCGTCGCAAGAACTTGTCGACGCGTATAATATGGCGGCAACGGGGGAAATGCCCATCACCGGCTATTCCGATGAACAGCACTTGACTCCTATTATCAATTCAGCTTCTGGGTATGATGCAACAAACCCCTACGAAGGACGTGATCCGCGTTTCTATGCTTCCATCTATTATAACGGAGCAGTCAGATTTTTGAATCGTCCCCACGGCAGGAAAGTTGAAACTTACGAAGGAGGTGCAGAGCAGATTGATAGGAACGGAACTTCTATTAAAAATACCACTACCGGATATTATCTGCGTAAGTTCAATCACTATGCAAGTACAAAGACTACTAATTCTGACGGCTGGGTACGGACATTCCGTTTGGCGGATTTATACTTCTACTTTGCGGAGGCGGCATACAATGTAAACAATGCCGACGCGCAAGTCACCTTGGGCAAAGGAAAGACGATGTCGGCCTTAGATGCTATCAATACGATACGTGCCCGAGTGAATATGCCAGCGTTGCCCGCAGGAATGTCGAACACCGACTTCGAGAAACGCCTACGCAACGAGCGGTTCGTAGAGTTCGCATTCGAGGGTAAGCGCTATTTCGACGTAAGACGCTGGAAAGAACTCCCCAAGCATTTCAGAAATATGACGGGGATGGATATTACTCTCAACGGTGGAAACTACACTTATACCCGATTTGCTTTCAGCCCCCGTGTTACGGTAGGCGACAAATACCTGTTGTACCCCATAGAGCATGGTGAGGTCACAAAACTGAAGCAGCTTACAGGTACAGACTGGCAAAATCCAGGATGGGAGTAAATGTTTACTTTAAAATAATTGAGCAATATGAAAAATAAAATTTATTGTATAATAGTGGGCTTTTGCCTGATATTAGTCGGCGCATGTAGCGAAGACAATAAAGGCGGTGGAAGCGTAAGCATGGTTTCCGACGCCACGGCCGAATCGTTTATCGGTTCCGTTATTTTGAAGTTTAAGGCGCCTACCGAGAAAGATTATTATTACACACTGATAACTTACCGCGATTCTGAGGGAAATGTAAAGCATCAGAAAGTGGGATGTTTTGACACCGACACGCTGACGGGATATGCAAAAGTTACCGTGTGCGGATTTACTGATACCAATGCACACGAGTTTGTGTTGCAAGCCTGTGCATACAATGGGAACGTATCTGACGGAGTAACGGTTACGGGAACACCTTTGGGAATAGCTGCAGCTAAAGACTATGTGCTGGGAACGGTAAAAATAGAGCCCGCAAACAATGCCGCGATGATGACGTGGGAAAACTTCTCGGGCGTTGGTGTTACGTTAATTGTTACCTATAAAAATAGCAAGGGAGAGGATAAGAAACTTGTGGTCAATGCGCAATCTGGCGGATCACGTACGATTGACATCAGTAAAATGACCAATTTCACCATCGTGGCGAAGAACACCGCGGACGGAGAAGCCACTACTCCCAAGTCGTTCAACGTAATGCCCATTCTTGACGAGAAAGACATCATCCAGCCAGGCGTTGAGTATTTCACGTTCCGGCTTGGTGGTCTGAACTTGGTGAATATAACGCAAGAGAACGATGAAAATCCATACGAGTATACCATTGTTACCACGGGTGGCGATCCGTATGTTCCTATCAATGGCTTGAAAGCTGCCAAAGCTGGTACCACGTTCGTATTCCGTTATAAGTCCACAAGAGATTTCACGCTCGAACTCTTTTGGTGCGACAGGGGCGGCGGTCCTGCTGGCGGG
>ERZ772960.1548-NODE-1548-length-18141-cov-11.918169_pt1 | contig 18141 bp, 23 predicted proteins | sample MGYA00580678_ERZ772960 | MGnify/ENA primary metagenome ERZ772960 (study PRJEB29015, sample SAMEA2737930) | human oral metagenome | biome: human oral; feature: human-associated habitat; material: dental | place: China | collected 2059 ... | reverse complement strand
AGGTAAGCCTACTAAGTAAGTCTTTAAGAGGAAGAAATTCCTCTTTTGCTTTTATGGATAGAAAGGATGGTGTATGTATGTCTACAGTGAATCAAGAGGCACATTATCGTCGCATGACACAAGATTCAATACCTCATTTAATTACACAATTAGCAATCCCGACGATTATATCGATGCTTGTAACGAGTATTTATAATATGGCAGATACTTACTTTGTAGGTACAATCAGTACCTCAGCAAGTGGTGCGACTGGTATCGTATTTAGTTTGATGTCCATTCTACAGGCCTTTGGATTTATGTTTGGACATGGTGCAGGTGCGAATATCTCACAACAATTGGGCTCAAAGAATGTAGAGAAGGCTAGAATATACGCCTCAACAAGTTTCTTTCTTTCTATTTTTGTTGGCGCGGTCGTGATGGTAATTGGACTTATCTTTATGGATCCAATGATGCGTTTGATGGGTAGTACAGATACTATTCTTCCTTACGCAAGAATATATGCCTTCTATATCTTACTTGCAGGCATGGCGATGACATCGAGTTGTGTGTTAAACAATATCTTGCGTTATGAAGGGAAAGCCTTTTATGCGATGATTGGTCTAACACTTGGTGGTGTCTTGAATATCTTTGGTGATTATATCTTAGTCCGTATATTTCATATGGGTATTGCTGGTGCAGGTCTTAGTACAACAGTCTCACAATATATTAGTATGTTTGTACTAGTATTACCTTATCTACAAGGCAAAACACAAAGTCGTTTACAACCAAAATATGTATCATGCAAGCCTAAAATTTTGAATCGTATCTTTTCGACAGGACTACCATCTCTGAGTCGACAAGGATTAAACTCACTTTCTACAATGGTATTAAATACTACATCTGCGATGTATGGTGATGCGGCTGTTGCAGGCATTTCTATCGCAACACGTATTGTGTCATTCTTATTCTGTGTTGCGCTTGGTATTGGTCAAGGATTCCAGCCTGTTAGTGCATTTAACTATGGAGCAAAAATATATAGTCGTGTAAAGAATGGTTTCTACTTTACACTCAAGAGTGGTACTGCATTGATGGCGATTCTTGCGGTAATTGCATTTACATTCTCAGGACAATTTGTTGCACTATTTAGAGATGACCCTGATGTTATTGCAGTTGGTACAACGGCATTACGTTTCCAATGTGTATCATTAGTATTAATGCCGATGACGATGTATGGAAATATGCTATTCCAGTCAATCTCACGTAGTGCTGTTGCGACATTTCTAGCAATGTTACGTAGTGGGCTCGTTCTAATTCCTGCTGTCATAATCTTGCATGCATGTTTTGGAATAACAGGTATTGAAGCTGCACAATCTGTAAGTGAGATTACGACAGCGATTATTTCGTTACCGTTTATTCTTTACCTATTTAAAACGTTTCCAGAAGATGGAAGAGATATCATATAAAAAGCGATGGGTTCATCGCTTTTTATATCTAATAAGTAATAATGTCTTTTAAGCCTTCGCTTGCTACAACATAATAGCCGTTTGTTTCTTTACCATCACCTTGTTTCTTTGCTGGATCCATGACCCATACTGCATTTGCTTTTTTGCCAGTTGCTTTCTTGTAAGCTTCAAGTACTTTCTTTCCATCTTCGATGGAGAGTGTAAATAGTGTTGTACTTAAGCAATCAGCTACACCAGAATCTTCTGTGAAGATGGTGACACTACGGTAATGCGTAGCAGGATAATTTGTGGATGGATCAATAATGTGGTGATAACTATTACCATCTGTTGCGATATAGAAGCGCTCATAGTCTCCGCTTGTAACAAAGGAGAAGGAGCCTTTGGAAGAGATTAGCGCAAGGCCATTCGGTAAAGCGCCTTCAGGATCGGCAATACCTACATTCCATGTATTTCCATCAGGTTTATCATTCACTGTACGAATGTTTCTACCAACATTGAAGTAACCTGCTTGCATGTGTTGACCTACTTCTTCAGCAACTAATTCGGTCGCATATCCTTTTGCAATACCACCAACATCGAATGACTGACATGGTTGTGTGATATATACTGTGCTTTCTTCATCGTTAATTACAACGTTATCCCAACCCTTACAACCTGCAGCTTGTGTAAGTTCTTCCTCTGGTGGAAGATTGCCAAGCTGTTTTTCGGCGTTGAGTTTAATACCTTCTTCACGATACTTATGCCAAACCTTAAGAAGGGCGCCCATGGTAATATCAAATTCACCATTGGAATAATCGTAGAACGCTTTTGCCATATGCAACATGTCAATAATTGGCTTATCAACCTTGACTGGTTTGATACCAGCGTTATCATTGACTGTCTTTAGGTTGTTGATACCATCGTAGTCGTTATAAATATCAAATAATTGGTTGTAATAACGAAGTAGGATAGTGCTGTCCTTAAAATGAGTGGCTGCAGAATCTGTATTTGTTGTATATTCCATGTAACTATAGATTGTATCGAAACCTACATCAGAACTCACATTTTCATATTTGGCTAGGGTTTCACTGTTGTTAGAAGTGCTGTTTTTACTCTCTTTTGTTGTACAGCCAGCAAGTAGTGTACAAACGCTTAATGTGCTAACTAATAATTTTGTAATTTTTCTTTTCATATCTAAACTATATCATAAAAGCCATCTTACTGTTAATGCGGGAATATGTTATAATTCTGAATGATTTCAAATGAGGAAAGGAAAGAAAATTATGTCAATATTTACAGGACCAATGAAGCTTCATTTAAATGGACATAAGGATTGGACACTTCATAAAGAAGTATTGAAGTCTATCGATCCAGATGTTGTTTGGATTCCACTTGTAAACGGTGCTGCCCCATGTCAACCACTTGTTCAAGTTGGAGATGAAGTTAAGATTGGACAAAAGATAGCAGAAAGAAATGATGCATTCTATTTACCACTCTTTGCGTCTGTTTCAGGTACTGTTACAGGTATCGAAAAGTTCTTGGGTGCAGGTGGTACAATGATTGACCATTTACGTATTCAAAATGATCATAAACATACAGTAGAACGTGCGTTTGCGAAATTTGATTATGAAAAGGCTAGCTGGCAGGAATTACATGCATTCGCCAAGGATTCCGGTATGCTTGGTTTAGGTGGTGCTGGATTTCCGTCTTATGTAAAGTATAACAAGCCAGAGAATGTTGACCTCTTTATCGTTAATGCGGTTGAGTGTGAACCATTCTTAACATCAGATTATAAAAATATTGAAGAAAACATGGACTTACTCAAGATAGGTACACTTGCGTTCTTCAAGATGAGTAATGCAAAGGCTGGTTGTGTTGCAATCAAGGAAGATAAGAAGGAACAGATTGCCCAATTACAAGAAACCTTTAAGGGAACACCAATTGAGGTGCGTATCGTTCCTAACGTTTACCCAATGGGTTGGGAAAGAACGCTTGTATACCAGTTAACAAAGAAGCGTTATGACAGATTGCCGATCGAAGCAGGTTGTATTGTTAACAACGCATCTACAGCGATTGCATTTGGTAATGCGATTGTAAATGGTATGCCAGTTACACATAAGTACTTAACTGTATCCGGTGATGCGGTTAAGAATCCACAGAATGTATATGTTCCTGTTGGAACAAAGGTACATGAGATTATCGACGCTGTTGGTGGATATAAAGATGGTGTGGATGATGTAGTGTTACTCGCTGGTGGACCAATGATGGGCCGTGCAGTTCCTAACGATCAATTCGTAGTAATGGCACAGAATAATGGTCTTACAATTCAGAAGTATGAAAAGCCAGATACAGTTGCTTGTTTACGTTGTGGACGTTGTACGGAAACATGTCCATCTGGATTACAACCAGTACGTATCGCTTCTGAACATAAGTCTGTAGACTATGATACATTAATGCGTTTGGATGTAATGAACTGTATTGAATGCGGTCTATGTACATATGTATGTCCATCTAAGATTGAAGTAACTGAGAATGTTAGACGTGCAAAGACATTTGTGCGTGCAAAACTAGCATCACAGGCAAAGAAATAGGAGGCAGGAAAAATGAAATTTTCATATAAAGTAGCGCCTAACTATGCGGCTAAACAATCCACAACAGGTATTATGTTGGAACTTAGCTTAGCTTTGGTTGTTGTGACAGTTGCTTCTGCAATCTGGTATGGAATGACAGGCGGTGCTGAATTGGGTATTCGTGTTATTCTACTATCTATCGCTGCTGTAGTAACTGCATTGTGTACTGAAACATTGTACTTACTTGCAAGAAAGAAAAAGGACATCGCAAAAGAATTGTTACATTCCTATGGTTGGGTAACAGGTTTAATTATTCCATTAATTACAAGAATTAATGTTAGTTTCTACGCAATTATCATTGCGACTGCAATTGCAATCTTGTTTGGTAAGATGTTATTTGGTGGATTTGGTCAAAACATCTTTAACCCAGCAGCATTTGCTGAGGCAATTATCATGAACTCATTTAGTGCAAGTGTTGCAGCTGATATTCAAACAGGTGCTACACCATTAGCAGCTATGAAGTCGTATGGTTGGGTAGTTGATGGCAGTGCATTACAAAATGTATTAGGTCAATTTGGCAACTTATCCGGCATGTTCTTAGGAAACTATCAGAGTGCTATCGGTGGATCATGTGCATTATTATTAATTCTCGTGGCAGTATATCTCATTGCTAGACGTATTATTGACTATCGTTTAACAGTGACGTATATCGTAACAGTATTCGTGGTATCTCTTATTGTTGGTTTGATGCATGGTGCAGGCATTGAATACGCAATCGTTAACGTATTAATGGGTGGGGTATTATTCGCTGGCGTGTTCATGTTAACAGACCCAGTTACTTCACCAGTATCAATCCCTGGTAGATATGTTTTTGCAGTAGGTGCCGCAGCTCTTACATTGATTATCCGATGGAAGTCTAACTTCCCAGATGGTGCGTTATTCTCCATCTTGATTATGAATATGCTAACGCCTGCAATTGACCAGTTACTTGATGGAAGCCAGATTAAGGATGCAACAAAGATTGCACGTAAGGCGGTTATCGCAATGTGTGTATTCTTAATAGCAGTTCTTCTTGTTGGATCAAGTTTAGTAGCAAAGACTCCAGCAGCAGCTGAAGAACCTAAGAAGGACGATAAGCCAGTGGAAACAGTAGCACTAAGTGCAGAAGACTATAGCGAAAATAACGCAGAGTGCACAGAAACAAGTAATGATGGTGCAACTGCAGTATATGCATGTAAGGCAAAGGGATTTGAAGGCGTTAACGAAGCTACAGTTACAATTGATGTAGCGAAGAAGACAGTTGTATCCATTGCGGTTACTAAGTTTAGTGATACTGAAGAGGTTGGTGATCAAGCTACTACAGAAGAACAACTTAAGAAATATGTTGGTGCAACTGCAGATAGTAAGATTGATTCAACAACAGGAGCAACATTTACAAGTAAGTCACTACGTGCAATGATTGCGAAGGCATTAAAGTCTGCTTCCGCAGTAGCATTAGGTAAAGAAGACTTCAAAGACAACAAAGCAGAGTGCACAGAAACAAGCAATGATGGCACAATCGCTGTCTATGCATGTAAGGCACATGGCTTTGAAGGTGTAAACGAAGCAACAGTTACAGTAGATGTAGCTAGCAAGTCCGTCAAGAGTATCGAAGTAACAAAGTTTAGCGATACAGAAGACGTAGGCGACCAAGCAACAAAAGCAGCTGAGTTAGATAAGTACAAGGGAGTAACACTCGAAAGTAAAGTGGACTCTACAACAGGAGCAACATTTACAAGTACATCACTCAGAGCGATGATTACAACAGCCCTACAGGCTGCAACAAAGTAAGGGGGTGCTCGTATGAAAATTGATAAGACTTCAGGAGTATATAAAGCATGCATGCTTGGTATTCTCTGTGCTGTATGTGGAATTCTACTATCAACAGTAAATGCGATTACCGCTCCTATTATTGAAGAAAACGCATTGGCATCTGTTAAGTCATCGCTTGAAATAATTTATCCAGGAGCAACATTTACAGATGTTACAGAAGACAAGATTGGTCTTCTTGAATTAAAAGATGGTGAAGATACTCTCATCGATGGTATTTACAACGCTGAAGGTAAGGGAACGATCTTTACATTACATTCTACGGGTTATAACGCCGATGGATTTAAGTTTATGATTGCGTATAACAATGATGGCTCCGTTGGTGGATATAGTGTGCTAGAACAAGCTGAAACAGCTGGTAAGGGTGATAAGGCATTTAAGGATCCATATGTAAGTGATGTATTAAAACTTACCTCTTCTGATACAATGCCACTCATCACTGGTGCAACAATTACAACTACTGCAGTGGGGAAAGCGGTTGATCAAGCTAGACAAGTATTCAATAAGATGAATAACATCTCTTACGATGAAAATGCGACAGCTACACCTGCTCCAAAAGCAGAGCCTGTTGAACTAGCAAAGGAAGACTTCAAAGACAACAAAGCAGAATGTTCAGAAACAAGCAATGATGGCACAATCGCTGTCTATGCATGTAAGGCACATGGCTTTGAAGGTGTAAACGAAGCAACAGTTACAGTAGATGTAGCTAGCAAGTCCGTCAAGAGTATCGAAGTAACAAAGTTTAGCGATACAGAAGACGTAGGCGACCAAGCAACAAAAGCAGCTGAGTTAGATAAGTACAAGGGAGTAACACTCGAAAGTAAAGTGGACTCTACAACAGGAGCAACATTTACAAGTACATCACTCAGAGCGATGATTACAACAGCCCTACAGGCTGCAACAAAGTAAGGAGGAAGGTATGAGCGAAAAGAAAATTAAAGGTCAAGGCTTCTTCTCTAGATTAGCAACAGAGAACCCAGTATTTGCAACTTACTTAGGTATCTGTTCAACATTAGCAATCACAACAAGCTTAAATAGTGCGATCGGTATGGGTGTTGCGGTAATTGTTGTATTAACTTTATCCAACATCTTAGTATCGTTAATTGCTCCAATCACGCCAGATGATATTCATATTCCAGTGTATATCGTTATTATTGCGACATTAGTTACTATCGTTTCGATGTTTATGCATGCATACACACCAAGTCTATTTACAGCTTTAGGTGCATTCTTAGACTTAGTTGTTGTAAATTGTATTATCTTAGGACGTGCCGAAGCATACGCATGCAAGCACACAGTGCTTGAATCAATTGTTGATGGATTACAACAGGGTTGTGCTTACACATTCGCACTTCTTGCAATGTCACTTATCAGACAGTTATTAGGTACTGGCGGGTTATCTTTCTCAAATCCATTTACAAACAACGTTGTATTTGCATTCAGAATTATTCCAGAAGGATTTGAAATTCCAATGTTCACAGAGCAGTTTGGTGCATTTATCACATTTGCATGTTTAGCTGCTGGTGTAGCTGCTTATAAGAACCATCTTGCAAAACCAGCAAAGAAAGGAGCTGCTAAATAATGAATTTATTTACACTCTTGATCAGTGGATTACTGATTAACAATATTATTCTTACAAAGTTCTTAGGTATGTGCCCATTTATGGGAGTATCTACAAAACTTGAATCTGCAGTAGGTATGGGTCTTGCTGTTATCTTTGTTATCTTCGGTGCGTCCATTCTTGCATGGGGACTTTACCACTTTATCTTGGTTCCATTTGAACTAGAGTTTATGGAACTAATCTGCTTCATCTTATTGATTGCAGCATTCGTTCAGTTCGTTGAACTGTTCGTTAAAAAGTTCTCACCAGAGCTTTATAAGTCATTAGGTATCTACTTACCACTCATTACAACAAACTGTGCAGTACTTTACGTAGCAATGGATAACATTACCCAGAAGTATACATTAGCACAAACAATGGTAAATTCTATTGCAGTACCTGCTGGCTTTATGATGATGCTAGTTATCTTTGCGACAATCCGCAAACGTTTAAATCAGAACGATATTCCGAAGGCATTCCAGGGCAATCCTATCGCTTTCATCTGTGCAGCAATTATGGCAATTGCATTCTCTGCATTTGCTGGATTAGTATAAGAGCCGTGCTTAGAATCGTTGTTGCGGCTTTATTAGCTGTAGGTTTCTTTGCCCTAAATGTATGGCTATTAAGGTTAAATCAGAAAACACCAAAGCCTGAAGGCTGCGAAGACCTAAAGGCAGAGTGTTCTGCATGTGGTATCAGCGAATGTTGTGTTCGCCAAGCACCACACAAAACAGAGGAGGAATAATGGTAGTAGCAATTTTAAAAGCTTTTGGCTTGATGTTAGTGTTAGGTGCTGTTTTAGGTGGTATACTAGCATTTGCTTCCGTTAAGTTCTATGTTAAGGAAGACAATCGCAAGGAAGAGTTAACAGCCCTATTGCCTGGTTATAATTGCGGTGCTTGTGGTAATCCAGGCTGTGCTGCGATGGCTGTAAAGTTACTTGCTGGTGAATCACAAGTTGAACAGTGTAAACCAAGTAAGCCAGACCAAAGAGAAGCAATTAAAGCATATCTTGCTGAACATGTAGGTTAAGAAAGATTCCTGAGCGTAAGCTTGGGAATTTTTTGTGGAGAATACCATCAAATTACATATACAATCTTGAGGATAATTTGATGAAAAAAGTAAAAAGAACAGGAATTTATGCATTAATACTATGTTTGTGGGCAGTTGGAAATATACTTGCTTTTCGCTACTATCTAGCAAAAACGATTAATCTAAAGACAACATATATCGCAAAGCATGATATTCCACCACGTACGCAGATTCAAACAGAAGATCTAACAACGATTCAAGTTCCCGAGAAATACATGCAGGCATATACTTGGAATGAGAAATCAGATATTGTTGGCAAGTATACAACGGTTCAAGGAATGATTCCAAAGGGATCAATGTTTTATAAAGATATGCTTTATAACGAAAAAGAAGTCCGTGATCTTGCGATTACAAAACTTCAAGAGGGAATGACAATATTTACGTTAGAAACAAATGTATCTGCGCTAGGTAGTATAGAAGAGGGAATGTATGTGGATATTTATGTATCGATATCGCAAAAGAAAGATGTACCAATTACGGGAATTCTGATACGACATGCGGAAGTAATATCCATTAAAGATCACAAAGGGTTATCCCTCAAAGATGAACAATCTTCAAAGGTTCCATATTTCATCGAACTTGGAATCAATCAAAGTGATATTGACTACCTATCTCTAGCTTCTTCATTAGGGGAAGTAAGATTATTTCCATCTAAAAATTCTTACAAACCAGATAAGTCTACGTTAGAACTTGATTCTAACGTGACAGAGTATTTAAAGTCTCTTCAACAGTAGTAACTAAAAAAATCCGTTGTTTAACGGATTTTTCGCTACAAGGGGCGACTAATGGGATTACATGTATATAGTCATATAAATCTTGTTATATCGCATATAGCCATTGTTTATTGAATATATAAACTGTTTTTTGAATTTCAACTCTTGTATAAATCTTGCAAGATATGAGTTATATACGGCACATGTTCGCTTAATGTTCGCCACTTTATAGTTTTCTATTTTCTACTGCTTTTGCTTTATCCTCATCGGTTGTATATGCATAATATAAGCTCATGTTTTCGTTAGCATGTCGCATCAATGCCTGGATAACTTTAGGATTTACATTTGCTTCGAATAAGTCTTTGCTGAATAGGTGCCGTAACTTATATTGATTGAACGTAAAACCATACTTAGACTTGCACTTACGAGATACGTTTACAATTAGAGTGCACACTAGATCAATGTCAAATGGCTTTCCGTCAATATCGGCTAAAAGTAATTCATCATTCTTTGACCACTCTATCATCTGTTCTAATATCGGTTTTAACTGTGTAGAGATTGGTACGATTGAATCAGAGTAGATTGTCTTAACTGGTACTATTTGACGTTCTAATGTACTTGTAGAGCCTACTGACTTGTTTATTGACATTTGCATATTATCTAGGTCTATATCATTCTTAGAAAGCGCATATACCTCTTGTGGACGCAATCCCGTATATAACATGATTTGACAAGCATACCAGATGGCGGAGGAACGATGACGACCTGATTCACTTATACAGTTGTATTTTAATAATTCATCTGCAAATAAAGAAAATTGCTCGTATGTTATAGAATTATCTCTTTTCTTTCGTACAATTTTTGATTTTGGAACTAATACCATTTGAGAACGATCTACTACTGGTATCTCTGCAGTTAGAGCAGCTTTGTAAATTTGTCTCCATATGCACATCGCATGATTCATTTGTCCCTGCGTATGTGTTAAACAATATTCATTGATAGATAATTGTACATCACTTGTAGTAACCTTTGTAATACTCTTTTTTCGTAGTGATTCTGGTATCATCTCTTTAAACATACTATCATGTCTCTGCTTTGTTTTGATGGATACCTGACGATCACGCAAAGATTTCAAATAGCAATCTTCAACTGTCATGTGATTAAGAGAATATTTATCTATTTCAATTTCTTTTTGGAGCTTGTTTCTGGCATCAATAGCTGCCATCTTTGCTAATTTCTTATCCCCATCATAATCGGATACATAGAAACGACCGCCATCAATAGTACGTAAGATATTATTTTCTCTGATTTTAGCAGATACTCTAAATCCAATACCTTTTGATTTAGAACTTATCTCTCGTATCCATTTCTCTTTCATATGGTTTTCTCCTTCCTAGGATTTTCTGTAGTTGTTGCTGAAATAATCCGCAAATGCTAGATGCAGCACTTCCATTAAGTGCTCTCGTTCTGTCGGTGACATCTTGTAGAGTGCTGATTCAATCTCTTCTAAATACTTTTCTATCTGTTCCATATAACACTCCTTTCGTGTTAAAATTGAGTACAGTAAAAGCACTTGAACGTGAGTTTACTGCCGTCCGACTGTTCGCTGCAGTCGGTCTTTTTTTATTTGTCTTCTTCAGATCTTCTGTCGTTTATTACAAAAGCAAGCTTGCCAATACATTTAAACGTTTCTACGTTGGCAATAATAGGGTTATAAGAAGGATTTTCAGGTAAAAGGATAATTTGTCCATCTGACATAGAAAGACGCTTGCAAGTGGCTATATTATCGTCCACACAGAAGCACCCAATCATACCGTTAGTTACTGATGAAGTCTTCTCAAAAATGACTAGATCACCGTCGTTGATGTTTGCATTAATCATTGAATCTCCATGTGCATATTGCGCAAAGTATTCTTTTTTTGGACTAAATAAATTAGATGGAAGGGATACATAATCGATTATGTTATCGCCGACAAATCCGCCAGTTCCACATGAGATAGAATCATATAGAGGAACTTTAAAGATATTTGGATTAGCAAGAATTTCAAAAATTGAATCATCGTCTATAACTTCACCTGTAACATCTGATACACGCTTGCCAGTTTGCCATCCGTTTTTTAAAATTCTTCCTTTTCCATCAAGTTGAATGTCTATCATAAAATCATCAGTGATTTTCAACAATTGGTCTAACGTCATATTCATTGCTTTAGCAATTGATACTAAAGTAGGGATGCTTGGATTTTTGACCTCTTCTTTTTCTATATTACTAATATATTGGAATGAGCAAATCGTTCTTTCTGCAAAAGCACGCAACGATAAATTATGCTCGTGACGATAAGTCTTAATTAATTCAGATAATTTCATATGGTGTTACCCTCCGTTATATCCAATGCAATAATAATATACTAGTGTTCAAATTGTCAAAAATAATCGACAATTTCTTGTAAAATATAGTTGACAGACATTTTATGTCTGATATAATTGACGGCGTAAGGAGGTGGTTAAAGTGCAATATAAAATAAAAGAATACCGTCTTTCTAAAAACATAACTCAAACAGAATTGGCTGAGAAAGTAGGCTGTAGCAGACAATATCTTAATGAATTAGAGAATACAGATATAAGAAATGTATCGTCACACTTACTTTTAAGAATTGCGAAAGCACTAGATGTTTCAGTTGAAAATATTTTTTTAGATAGACTGTCTGATATATCAGACGAACATGTTTAATTAGGTAAGAAAGGATAAACATGAACGAATTATTAAAAATTAACACAACAGATTCAGAACGCATCACAGTATCAGCTAGAGAATTACACAAAGCATTAGAAGTTAAAACACAATTCAAAGATTGGTTTCCACGAATGTGTGAATACGGCTTTGAAGACGGAAAAGACTTTTGCTCATTTTTGAGCGAAAGCACAGGAGGAAGACCTTCACAAGATGCACAAATTACAGTAGATATGGCGAAGGAAATCGCAATGCTACAGCGTACAGAAAAAGGCAAGGAAGTAAGAAAGTATTTTATCAAAGTCGAAAAAGAATGGAATAGCCCTGAAAGAGTAATGGCTAGAGCTTTGACAATTGCTAACAAGACAATTGAAACCCTAAAGATTGAAAATTCTGAACTAAAACCTAAGGCAGACTACTTCGACAATTTGGTTGAACGCAATTTATTAACCAACTTTAGAGATACAGCAAAAGAATTGGGTTTAAGACAAACAGACCTAATCAATAACTTAATTGAAGATGGATATGTCTACCGTGATCAAAAAAGTAAGTTAAAGCCTTATGCAAAATACGGAAAGACCGGAAAGGGATTATTTGAACTCAAAGAGTTTAGCAAAAATGATCATTCGGATGTTCAAACGCTTATTACTCCAAAGGGCAGAGAAACCTTCAGACTGCTTTATACAGCATAGGAAATTATAGAAAGGAGGGTAAGTATGCTAACACCACAAGACATACAGAATATACAGCTAATAGACACAGAAGAGATTGCAAAGAGACTCCGATGTGGACCTGAACGAGTTGGTTGGTATCGAAAAGCAGGATTACTTAAATATCGGAAATTTGGAAAGCAATGCTTAACAACTGAAACAGAATATGCAGAATTTATCAATCTTACATCAGGTATGGATTTAAGCAACAAACTTAAGATACGACTAGCAGGAATGCAAATAAAAAAAGCGCAGTCATTCGAAGGACACAGCGCTTAAGTGATAGACCTTAACTATCACTCTCATTATATCAAATAGAAATGGAGAGTAAAATATGAAATTAAAAACAAAGTATAGAAAAAAAGTAGAAACACTCGAAGAAATAGCATTAATTCTGATCTTTATGTTGATTTATGCAAGAGTGTTTTTATTCTTGGTTGGAGTGGATTTATGAATGAATTAATTAGAGATAAGCTTCGTAGATTAAAAGGACTTCCTACTAAGAAAATTAGCACGGAAGGAATAACTATCCTTAATGACGATCAGGCCGAAATGGCGCTTAACTTCGAATTGGCTAAAATTGATGCATTTCAGAGAAAAATCAAAGAAATGAGTAATTATCATGATTAGACAGGGATTTGATTGTAAACAATGCGTACGCTGGAATGCTGAAACGCAGAGTTGCCCACCGATTAAAGCGGGCTTCAGAGTAATTGAAACAAAGAATGATTGCTTGAACTGCAAGTTTTATCAGAAACAAGCATCACTTAATTTTGGAACAGGAGAAATAAATCATGCAAAAGAAAAAGAGACAACTGTCAATCGAACAAGAGCAGTTGAGAACTCAGATGTGCATCCATGATGCGAAGATGTGTGTTAATACAATGAAACGAAAGCATTATTCATATGCTGAATTATTGGTCAAACAGCGAGAAGAAAGACGTCTAACGAGAGGCATTGCGAAAATCTCATAAACATATATAGAAAGGCGATTGGTCGACGGCCTGCAATGCCTCGTTAGACCAACCTAGAGAGGATACAAATGGCATCAGGAATGAAAGCATTTCTGATTGAAACCAAAGAAGACAACAAAATACGTAGATTGAAGGCGCGCTTTCCCGTATTAGGCAAGTACGTATGGATTGAGTTGCTGTCAAATATTTATGGAATCGAAGGATACTACATGAAAGTAGACGAATCGATATACGAAGTTTTTGCCGACGAGATCCACGTAAAAATAGATAAATTGAAAAAAATAGTGCAGAGCTGTTTAGAACTTGAGCTTTTCGATAGATACCAATTTGAAAGAAACGAAGTTCTAACCTCTGCCTCTATACAGCGCCGTTTCATGGATTACAACCGACGGTCAAAAAAGGTTGTAATGCAGGATTGTTTTCTTTGCGACAATTTCGACAGAAATGTATACAAAAACTTAGAAATTGTATACAGAAATCAAAAAAATGTATGCAATTCCGAAACTATACAATCTAATCAGATTATATCTAATTATATTGATGATGATTATATAGAGTCGCCACTTCTGAATAAACAATTTCTAAAAGAACAATTGGATTTTATTCGCATACGTGAAAATGAAGCTTTCAACAGTAATGCATATGAATGCATTACACTAGAAATTTCAAAATCAATCATGCATGCAATTGAGTCGATAACAGATGAAGATGTGATTTCAAAGATAAATAGAATTTCAATTGGACCACTATATGAAATCTGGAGAAGAGCAGCATCTATTTTAGGATTAGATGATTTTGCGAGAACAGAAGTAATTAATAACAAGATTGGTTATTTAAGAACGACAATTGAAAATTATGTTCTAAAGGAGATGGATAATGAGTGAAATAAAGCAAAAAGCGATAGCTAAGATGAATAACGAAATGAGTAAGAAACATTCACCAGCTGTCGATGCTATACATAATTTCCTGTGTGATCAGAATGATGATGAACTATTTGAGGATATTTGTAAAGATGGCAAATCGATTGCAGATGCATATGCATTCTGTATTAATAAAGCATCTAAACAGCGTGATGGTAAATGCGCGATGATTTCTGATAGTGTCGTGTTCGGCTGGGTTGTTGATTACTTTAATTCTGAACTAAAGGCAGTCAAGTCAAAAGCTACAGCAAATGTAAGAACTAATAATGAAAGCCAACACACTAATAAAAAAAAGGTATCTAAAATCGACGTTAAACCAAGTCAGAAGAAGGCGGATTTTGAAAGGATTAATCTATTTGAATTATGAAATCTGCAGACTATTACGTTAATAAAAGGCTTCGTCCATCAAAAGCATTCTTCTCCTGGTGCTACAAGCAAATTCCAACAATCGTTTTTTCGAATAAAAAGAATACAATTTCATCTAATCGAACAGGGTGCAAGATTATCAATAAGAAATTGACAAGAAATACAAAGACTACATTTTATGATTGCTACAAATGTTTCATGATCATCCTTTGTACATCAAAACGTATAGAGATACAGTCATACGGATTCTACTCTAGATACAATAATGGCTTTCAAAATATTGAATGTGAACTTGTGAATTTTGAATTGTTAGAAAACGATAAGCATATTCAGTGTAGCCAGAATTACTACTTGAAAGGACATTACCAATTTGGATTGTGTAGACAGTATTCGATAGCTGGTCCATATACAGGTGTTATTGCATATGAAAACAATATTGATGAACGATTAAAAACAATCTCTGAATTGAAGTATATCAATTGGCTTGCTCCAATCGGTATTTGGAATCTGCGCAAGTTTTATAAATATCGACGTGAAATCGAATTTCTACAGAAGATTAATGCTCGCAAATTGATGCACGAATTAATGTATTCATCATATCTATGTGATATGCGAATTCTGAATGAGAGATGGTTAAGGCAACACAAGCATATGATAAAAAATTCAGACATAGGATTTGAAGAAATAATTTTGGAAGAAAAAATTAGAGAGAGAAATGGCAAAGTTATACCAGGTATTGAGAGCAAAATATCTCATGTTAATTTCGATAAGATTCCTAGGTGTGTTGGAATTGTGCACTTTCAAAACTGGGTAATGAAAACAAATTTTGACTTTAAACTCTATATTGATTATTTAAAGTTAATGGAATCATGCCACGTTCAGGTTAATGAAAGTAACGCATGTCCAAAGGACTTATTTAAAGCTCATCGAGATATGGTTGAATTGTTCAATGCACTTGAAAAAGAAAGAAACGAAGAAGAGAAAAGAAAGAGAGATGAAGAAACTAGAAAGAAGTTTGAAAAATTAACAAAAATTAGAAAGCGTATGGAGATGAAGATTAATGGATATGTATTTATTTTACCTAAGAAAGCTAGTGAGTTAGTTGAAGAAGGAACATCACTTCATCATTGCGTAGGTACTTATGTAGAAAAGCATACAGAAGGTAAAACAACAATCATCTTCATAAGAAAAGCGGAAGAAAAGGATAAACCGCTATATACGATGGAATTTGGTGGAAAAGATATAGTACAAATTCGAGCAAAATATAATGAGAATCCACCAGAAAAGATATTTTCTATAGCAGAAATTTGGAAAGAAAAAGTAATGCATGGAAGGAGGGCATAATGATGAAGCAAAATTTTGAAATACTGGTTGATAAACTACAAACAGCATTTGATAGTGTGTATAAAAATTTGATTAATGAGTCCATCAAAGATGTGGATGAAGAGATTCGCATCACCAAGAAAGGCAGACGAATCACAGCTGCATATTATGTAAATGGGGCATGTGTTAGACATGCAAATGCTAAGTGTTCAGAAGAGGATGCATTCAAGTTCGAATATGGCTCAAAACTTGCTTTTAAACGAATGTGGGGTGATCCTGATGCCTAGAATTTATAAACGATTCAAGCCTCATGGTAGTACATATGTACGTAAGACAGCATATAAGCACGGACGTGAAGTTGTTAAACCGATTGATGTCGATGATTTTGAAGAGATGGTTCGTATCTGCCTTATTCATAGAGATGAATACAAACCATCTTCTAAACAGTATTTCAAGTGGTATAGAAATTACATTATTCTTATCATTGGCGTTAATACAGGATGCAGAATCAATACGATATTAGAATCTACACCACGCGACTTCGCTGGTGGTCGAGTTACTGTAACTGAACATAAAACTGGCAAGCGCCAGCAATATAAATTATCTGATGATATCTACAAAGTTCTTAAAAAGTACATCGATACATATAACTTCACCATGAATGAATTTATGTTTCCAAAGGATAGAGTGAACCGTGATGCGATTGATAGAAGTACTGCATGGAGATTTATTAAGAAGCTAGCAGATGAAGCAAAGATAGAATATCCAATTGCATGCCACTCGCTTAGAAAATCATATGGAAGATGGATTTGGGACCAAACACACGATCTTCTCCTGGTGCAGCAATTGCTACAACACTCTTCTGCAGAAGAAACACAACGCTATATATGCTTAGAACCACACGACGTAGAAAAGGTAAGAGGCGAAATCAACCACTTACCAAATTATGATTAGGAGGAAAATTATGGAAACCTATTTAAATATTATGAAAGTAATCGAAGTTGTATCAACAAAAGGGAAAGGAACAAATGGTGACCCTGTTAGAGAAGTCAGAGACTATTTCTTGTCTGATGGAACTAGCCTTTGTTCATTCGACCCGATTAGAGATAATGATAAAACTGCGACAGTGATGGCTATGCGTTCTTCTTAGAATTAATTAAATCTGCAGCAATATCAGCTTGTAAATCGGAATCGATAAAGTTAACAAGAGCCATGATAAAAGCTTTCATTTCTTTTATTCCTGCATCTGTAATACGTCGTTCGTAATGCGTTTGGTCATTACCGAGCCATGCTGATGCAGTGGCTAAATTTTGCAATTTCTTATTATCAAAATATGTGTTTATACATGCTGATAGATACGATGATTTAATGTCAGATTCTTTATCAGGATTAATATGAATTGCATAATCTTTAGCAAGAAATTCAACTGCCTTTCGATATCCCATACCGCAGATGTCATATAATTCATTTTGCTCAGCTGCAAATGCTTGATTATACACTCTGACAAAGTTTGGTGATAGATTCTTGAGCTCATTGCTAAATGATTGATCAGTGATTGATATTGGTTCTGATTTTATCAAATCAGCCAATAAGTGAGTTCTATAATATGAATCTAATACATCTGTTAATTTATAACTACTTATAAAAGTGTTTTTGCAAGCATTACAATGCAGAAAAATTGATATCGAATTCTTCTTTAAATCATTTACGTATCCATGAAGATAAACTGGTTCGATTGCAGAATGACACCTTGGGCAGAAAGATGGAGTATCGATACATACTTCAACATCACTACCTTTATTGGTTTTTAATTTCTTGAAATATTGCATAATAACCTCATTTCTATTGTGCGTAT
>ERZ772960.1547-NODE-1547-length-18148-cov-5.067706_pt1 | contig 18148 bp, 17 predicted proteins | sample MGYA00580678_ERZ772960 | MGnify/ENA primary metagenome ERZ772960 (study PRJEB29015, sample SAMEA2737930) | human oral metagenome | biome: human oral; feature: human-associated habitat; material: dental | place: China | collected 2059 ... | reverse complement strand
TGAGTTATACAAACGTGTATAATGAGTTATACAAACGTGTATAATGAGTTATACAGACGTGGATAAGGGATTATAAGGATGTGATGGGAATTTAATATTCCTTATATCTCATGAGGTGAAATCATATTGTAAAGGCGGTTGTCCTCTAACTATCTACGTGAGTTCGAGATAAGAGAATCTCATCCAATAACTCCAAAGGGGCGACAGAAAACTAAACTCAATCCTCTGTCACCCCTGCGGGATTCATCTTTCTGCACATGCTTGTCAGGGGTGGCGCTCTTACGAGCTTCACACCCTGCCTAAGGTCTTACGCCCCGTTGGAGCTTATCGTTCGATAGCCTTATCCCGAACTCGCGTATTCCCTTACAGACGGTTGCAGATTGGGGGTTAAATAAAATAAAATACAGGAGCAAAGTCGTTGATTCAACTTTTATTATTATCTTTGCACCATATTATTTAAATCATTATTCGTATGAAAATCTCACACATTGAACATTTAGGAATCGCAGTTCCTAACATCGAAGAAGCTCTCCCTTACTTTGAAAACGTATTGGGACTGAAGTGTTATAACGTTGAAGTGGTAGAAGACCAGAAAGTAAAGACGGCCTTCTTGAAGTGCGGTGAGGTAAAGTTGGAACTCTTGGAGCCGACTTCTCCCGAAAGCACTATCCAGAAATGGCTTGATAAAGGCAATCGCGGTGTTCATCATGTGGCATTCTGCATTGAAGACGGTGTAGCCCATGCCTTGGCAGAATGCGATGAGAAGGGCATCAGGCTGATTGATAAAACTCCGAGAAAGGGTGCAGAAAACCTGAACATCGCCTTTTTGCATCCGAAATCGACGGCAGGCATCTTGACTGAACTTTGCGAACATTAAACAAAACATATATCAAAGAAAAGACAGATAAGTCTAACAATCAATTATGAGCAGACAATTGGAAAAGATTAAAGAGCTGATTGCGAAACGCGAACAAGCTCGTTTGGGTGGTGGCGAGAAAGCCATCGACAAGCAACATGAGCGTGGAAAATATACTGCCCGTGAACGTATCGACATGCTTCTTGACGAGGGCAGTTTCGAGGAATACGACATGTTTAAGCTCCACCGTTGCTATAACTTCGGTATGGAAAAGAAACAGTATTTAGGCGACGGTGTGGTAGCAGGTTCGGGCACCATAGATGGGCGCCTCGTTTATATCTTCGCTCAAGACTTTACGGTCAACGGTGGTTCGTTGTCCGAAACCATGGCGCAAAAGATATGCAAGGTAATGGATATGGCCATGACCATGGGCGCACCCTGCATCGGAATCAATGACTCCGGTGGTGCCCGCATACAAGAAGGTATCGGTGCCCTATCCGGTTATGCCGAGATATTCGAACGCAACATCCTTTCGAGCGGCGTAGTACCCCAGATTTCCGGTATCTTCGGCCCCTGCGCCGGTGGTGCAGTGTATTCTCCGGCACTGACAGACTTCACGTTGATGATGGAGAACACCTCCTACATGTTCCTTACCGGCCCCAAAGTAGTGAAGACAGTAACGGGCGAAGATATCGATGCAGAAGGTCTGGGTGGTGCATCCGTACATGCCACAAAGAGCGGTGTAACCCATTTCACCGCCAAGACAGAGGAGGAAGGTCTGCAAATGATTAAGACCCTTTTGAGCTACATTCCCTCCAACAACATGGAAGAGGCACCGCGCAAAGACTGTACCGACCCCATCGACCGTATGGAAGACAGCTTGAACGAAATCATTCCTGAAGACCCCAATCAGGCTTACGACATGTACAAGGTTATCTCTGCCGTGACCGACGATGGCGAGTTCTTTGAAGTACAACCCAAATTTGCCAAGAACATTATCACGGGCTTTGCCCGGTTCAATGGACAAAGCGTGGGTATCGTTGCCAATCAGCCGGCCTGCTATGCCGGTGTGCTTGACGTAAACGCTAGCCGCAAGGGTGCACGCTTCGTGCGTTTCTGCGATGCTTTCAACATACCCATTGTTACACTTGTCGACGTTCCCGGCTTCCTGCCTGGCACAGGTCAGGAATACAATGCCGTGATTCTGCACGGTGCACAGTTGCTCTATGCTTATGGCGAAGCCACCGTGCCCAAGATTACCGTTACGTTGCGTAAGAGCTACGGCGGCAGTCATATCGTGATGGGTTGCAAGCAGCTCCGCTCCGACCTCAACTACGCATGGCCTTCAGCCGAGATTGCCGTGATGGGCGCATCGGGTGCCGTGGCCGTGTTGTATGCCAAGGAAGCCAAGTCGCAAGAAGACCCGAAAGCCTATCTTGCCGAGAAGGAAGACGAATACACCGAGTTGTTTGCCAATCCTTATCAGGCTGCCCGCTATGGCTATATAGATGACGTGATAGAACCGCGCAACACCCGTTTCCGCATCTGTCGCGGTCTGGCACAGCTGGCTACCAAACGTCAGTCGCTGCCAGCTAAGAAACATGGCTGTATACCCATGTAATCAGGCTAACCCTTAACAATAAAAACATGGCAAAAAAAAGTAATGAAGTGTACGCCGCTATAGCGATGGCACTGCATGAATTCAAAGGCAATAACGTACACGATAAGGAGACGGGAATCATCACCATACGGCCGCGCCACACTCAGTGGAACAACCGTATCCTGACAATGACCCAGCATCCGTGAACAATCACGCACAGGCATGCGGGAGAAATGCCGTGTGCCTGTGCAAAAAAATATAATGATGAAAGCATATAAATATACGATTAACGGCAACAAATATGAGATTGCCATCGGCGACATCGTAGAGAATGTGGCCGACATCACCGTCAATGGCGAGTCTTTTAAGGTAGAGATGGAACCGGAGGCTGTGCCCGAGAAGAAAAAAGTAGTATTGAAAAAGCCGGCTGCTGCCACATCTGCCGCCGACGAAGCCCCTGCTGCAGGTGGTAGCGTGAATACCTCAAACGCCATCAAAGCCCCGCTACCCGGTGTGGTAACGGAAATCAAGGTAAATGTGGGCGACACTGTTTCGGCCGGCGATACCGTACTCATCCTCGAAGCCATGAAGATGGCCAACAATATTGATGCCGAGAAAGACGGCAAGGTAACGGCTATCTGCGTGAAAGTGGGCGAGAGCGTGATGGAGGACTCTCCGCTCATCGTCATCGAATAACCCTCACTTCACGAGGACACCTTATATTACAGGGGATGCGTCTAAGCAGACGCATCCCCTGTAATATTTCGTTTTGCCGGCAGTCATTCTCTATGTTTTGCTCTCCCATGTCGGTTCTTTTATCCCGTTCTTTCCGATTTGCCGAGAAAGGGTCGTAAAGTTGCGATTAATAAGTCGGCATTCGTACCTTGTACAGATGGCGTTTGTACGTGGTACAGATACGGTTTGTACATAGAAAGGTCGGCAACCTTTCAGGGAGCAAATCGTATATGTGGAAAATCATATATGCGTATCGGGCAGTAAGAAGTCTACTTCTCGATACGGTTGTTTTTAGGAAATACCACTGTGGGTTTGAATGTTTTGGCCTCTTCAAAGTCCATCAAGGCATACGAGATAATGATAAGAGTATCGCCCACATAGACTTTGCGTGCCGCTGCACCGTTGAGACAGATGCAACCGCTGCCCCTTTCGCCTTTGATAATATAGGTTTCGAGGCGTTCCCCGTTGTCGTTATCCACGATTTGAACCTTCTCTCCTGCCACCATGTTTGCGGCATCCATCAGGTCTTCGTCTATGGTAATGCTGCCCATGTAGTGCAAATTGGCCTCCGTCACTCGCACGCAGTGCAGCTTCGACTTCAATACTTCTATTTGCATCTTCCTACTTTAAAATTTAATATGGTCGATAAGGCGGATAGGCCTATTGCCACAATAAACGGTGATACATCCCACGATGGCATCAGACGCAGTCCAATCCGTGATGTCCAGCAGCGTATGGCCGTCTACGATGGAGAAGTATTCTACCTCTAAACCTTTCACAGCGTTGATGTCGTTCACCACACGGTCGTGTACCTCGGTCACGGTCATGGTCTTTGCCCATTGGGGCGCTTCTTTCAGTACGCGGTAGATATGAGGAGCTATCTTCCGTTCCTCGGTCGTAAGCAGTGCGTTGCGCGAACTTTTCGCTAAGCCGTCTTCATCTCTCACGATGTCGCACTCCACAATTTCCACGGGCAGATTCAGATGCTTCACCATCGTTTTTACGACCGCAATCTGTTGCCAATCTTTTTCACCGAAGTAGGCTCTGTCGGGTTTTACAATATAGAACAGGCGGGACACCACTTGGCATACACCGTTGAAATGTCCGGGTCTGTAAGCTCCTTCCATGACCGTTGTCACAGGCGGAAAGTCGAACCGGCGGGTATCGGGTGTGGGATACATCTCCTCCACGGTGGGCGCAAAAACGTAGTCGGTGCCGAGCATCTCAAGCAACCGACAGTCATCTTCCAATGTCCGAGGATAGTTTTTCAAGTCGTTCTTATCATTGAACTGCGTGGGATTTACGAAGACGGAAACCACTGTTACCCCATTTTCTCTCACGCTGCGTGCCACTAAGGACGCATGTCCCTCGTGCAACGCACCCATGGTAGGCACGAGTCCGACTTGCTTCCCTGCCTTACGGACATCGAAAAGCTCGTTCTGCAATTCAACGATACTCCCAAATACTTTCATGATGTGTATATCGCTTATAATCGTTTTCTTCTATTGGCTTGCAAAGTAACAACATTTTTCATAAACGAGGAAGAATAATCTTAAAAATATGCCAATAGGCTTGTCCATTTCTCTAAATTAAACAAAATAAGCCCTCCATACCATTTTTTTTTCGTACCTTTGCAACATTAAACTACCACGATATGAAGGCAAAGAAAGTATTGTTTATCAATCAAGAGATTGCTCCTTACGTACCCGACAGCGAAATGTCACTCATGGGCAATCAACTCCCTCATATGATGCAGGAAAGCGGATGCGAAATTCGCACGTTTATGCCTAAATGGGGGAATATCAATGAGCGGCGCGGACAACTGCACGAAGTAATACGTCTATCGGGTATGAATCTGATTATCGACGATACAGACCACCCTTTAATCATTAAGGTAGCCTCTATTCCCGTGTCGAGAATACAAGTCTATTTCATAGACAATGACGACTATTTCATGAAGCGTCGCATGACCGAAGACGAAGAAGGTAAGGAATATGAGGACAACGGTGAGCGTGCTATCTTCTTCGCCCGTGGAGTATTGGAGACAGTAAAGAAATTGCGATGGGTGCCCGACGTGATTCATTGCCAAGGCTGGATGAGTGCTGTAGTGCCACTGTATATCAAGAAAGCCTATCACGATGAACCTTCGTTTGCCGACACTAAGGTAGTGACAAGTCTTTTCTCCTCACCATTCAAGGGAACCCTCGACACCAATTTTAAGAAATGTCTTGAGTTTAAGAACGTTAAGCCGAAGCTGTTATCGGCTTATAACGACACTTTCGACTTCCTCGAACTAAGTAAAATGGCCATTGATTACTCAGACGGAGTGATTGAAGCTACCCCCAAAGTAAATAAAGAACTGATGGCATATGCCGATAAGTGCAAGATGCCATTGCTGCGATATGAGAACAGAGACGAAGCCGGACGCTATACAGCATTCTATGACAGTCTGTTTTGATAAGTGACAAACGGCAATACCTCCACAGCCTTTCCTAAGAGAAACGAATTCCTCATATCCATCATATCCCTTTCAATCAGTATTAGAAAATGAGTATCAAACGATTCGCTGCCATCGCTTTCGCAGCTTGTGCATTGGCAGCTTGCGATGACAATACCGATGTGCTCGGCTCCTCTCTCATCGGCGATGGCGACCACCTTACCGTAGCTGCCGATACGTTTAACATCTCTACCTCATCTTTTGTAGCCGATTCCGTGCTTTCGAGGAGTACCATCGGCTATCTCGGACGTATCAGAGATCCTGAAACGGGAGCGACCATTACGGGAGACTTCATGACACAGTTCCATATGCAAGAGAACTTCCAATTCCCTCCTATCGACAGCATTGTCAGTAAGGTGGGCGGACAAGTGGTGGCTGACTCCTGTGAAATCAGGCTCTTCTTCAACCAATTCTATGGAGATTCCACCATAGCAATGAAACTTACGGCCTATGAGATGGATAAACCGCTGGAGGAAGGAGTGCAATATTACTCTAATTATAACCCACAAAAAGAAGGTTATCTGCGCACCGCAGGACTGACACTCCCCCATGGCTATGCCCTAATGGACATCAATGAAAAGGATTCTCTGCGCAAGTCGAAAGGCTATGTTCCCAGCATCCGGCTCCTGCTCAACGACCCCTATACCGATAAAAACGGAGTAACATACAACAATTTCGGTACTTACCTGATGCGTACCTACTACGCCCACCCTGCTTATTTCAAAAACTCTTACAACTTCATTCACCATGTGGCACCGGGATTCTTCTTTAAATGGAGCTATGGAGAGGGAGCAATGGCCTACGTCAATCTAAGTCAGCTCACAGTCCATTTCAGAGAAATCGTTAAAGGAAAGCCCGTTAAGGTAATGGTTTCATTTGCAGGTACCGAGGAAGTGTTGCAGACAACGACCGTCACCAACGACAAGAACACCATCCGCACATTGGCTACCGATAATACCTGCACCTATTTGAAAACCCCCGCAGGTATATTCACAGAGATGACCCTACCCATAACCGGTATCGTCACCGGTCACGAAAACGACAGTATCAACGCGGCAAAAGTGGTGTTACACCGTATCAACAATACCATACATAGCCCCTATACGCTTGAACCGCCTAAGACTTTGCTGATGATTCCACGCGATAGCCTCTATTCTTTCTTCGAGAACGGACGCGTCACCGATTACCGCACATCGTTCATCTCCACCTATGGGAAGCCCACAGCGAATGCCTACACGTTCAGCAATATTAGTGGGCTCATCACTCACCTCAACAGCATGAAGACAGCCGGAGGTACGGGATGGACAGCCTCGCATCCTAATTGGAACAAGGTAGTGCTCATACCCGTTACTGTGACAACCAACTCCACAGGTACTATCACAAGGGTAGTCCACGACATGTCTATGAAGAGTACCAAGCTCGCAGGCGGCACCGGTAACCCGCATGCTCCTTTAGAGATTAGCGTGATATATAGCAAATTCAAATAACACTTCCCGATGGCAGGCAATTTCGATTGTCTGCCATTATTGTTTACAAACATGGCCGACAATTTCTTAGAGCAACACAAAGAGGAGTACGAACAGCGAAAAGCATCGTTACAAAGTCGCAAACAAAGTGTTTCAAGAGTGAAGAGAAACATTCAAAAACCTGATGACGAGGCGCTGTAACTGCCGGTTCCAGCTATCTCGTACCCCGACTGAATATTTTGCCCAAAGGCTACATCGTGTCCACAGTGGCGCACATCACAATAGCCCCATCGTTTTTGATGCTCAAAAGTTCAGGATTGTAAATTCTACCCCCAATCATTCATGAGACTGCTTTTCTACCATTTGATAGGGATGACATCGCTTCCCGTACAAGCACTCATGACCGATTTGAGTTTCAGGGTCGTAAAGCTACGATTGATAAGTCGGCGTTCGTCCCCCACACAGATGGCGTTTGTACATAGAAAGGTCGGCAACCTTTCTCGGCGCAATTGCATTTGCCGATATAACCAAGGCAAGCAATGAGCTAACATCCTGCGCTCTTGCAGAGCTTATTCCTATCTTATAAAGAGGTGGGAACGGAGCTATTGTCTGATATATTGCGCATTGAAAAGCCGCTTTGTGCAGGATAGGAGCGGAGAGACATCAGCTGTTTTTCCGGTAGCTTATCACAGCCCAGACGTTCATCACGGCGGCATAAACGGCGAGCAGCAGGAGTTGTGGGGCGATACTGTGCAGATTGCCACCACGCACAAATACCGTGCGAATGCCATCGATGAAGTGGCGCACGGGGTTGAGGAGCGTAAGCGTTTGCGCCCAGTCGGGCATGCTGCTCACAGGCGTGAACAATCCACTGAGCAGCATGGAGCATACGAGAATAAACCACATGACGAACATCGACTGTTGCAAGGTGTCGCTATAGTTGGAGATGACGAGGCCGATACCGCTGAAGATAAAGGCCAGCAAGATGGAAACAGCATAAACGAGCAACAAGTTTCCTTGAGCGGTGATGCCATAGACGAGCCACGCGATGATGAAGCAGGCGGTGATGACCACCATGCCTATCAACCAATAGGGGATCAGTTTGGCCAGAATGAATGTGCCTTTGCTGACAGGCGTCACGTTGATTTGCTCAATGGTGCCTTTCTCCTTCTCGTTTACGATGTTGAGCGCCGGCAGAAATCCGCACAACATAATCATCAATACCCCCATTAAGGCCGGTATCATAAACACTTTGTAGTCTAAATACGGGTTGTAGAGGTGCAGGGTGGAGACGGGAGTAATCGGCTTGATAGGAGCAGGCATGCCCATTGCGGAAGACGAGGCTGGGTGGGCGTTTTGCCATGCTGTGGCATTTTGTTGCACGATAGCGGCGAGATAGGCACTTCCGATACCGCCTTTGGTGCCGTTCACAGCGTTGGCTGCGATGAGCACTTCCGGCTGCCGACCGTTCACTTTGTCGCGTTCGTAGCGGGGTGGAATGACCATCACAATGTCGGCCTTTCCCCGTTCTACGTCGGTCAGTGCCTCGGCATAAGAGGAGCGCATGCCATTGAAAACGAAATAATGAGACGATTCCACGCTTTGCACCATGCGACGCGACGTGGTGGAATGGTCGTTGTCTACAACATCGATGGAGACGTTTTGCACCTCAAGATTCATCACCCATGGCATGACAAGCATAATCACGATGGGATAGACAACAATCATCTTGGGCAGAAAACTGTCGCGTCGCAATTGTAAAAGTTCCTTTTGTATGAGGTATTTCAGTATCATGCGTCTAATCGTTTATTGAATTTACCGAGGGCGATAAGCAACAAAACAGCCGTCATAGCCGAAAGGATGGTGAGTTCCTGCCGCACGCTTCCTACATCAACCCCCATAATCATGAGTTTGCGCATGGCTGCAATATACCACCTCCCCGGGATGGCAGCCGTCATGTATTGCAGTATCTCCGGCATACTCTCTACGGGGAAAATCATGCCCGACAGGAGAAGGTTGGGCAACAGGAATACAACACCCGATACGAGCATGGCGGCTACTTGGGTGCGAACTAGAATACTGATGAGCAGCCCGAGGGCTAACGATAGGAAGATATAGAGCAGCGAAAGCGCGAAAATCCAGAAAAGACTGCCCGCTACAGGCACTCCCAACAGGTAGACAGACAGCAGGAGAATCATCACGAGTATGATAACGGAAAGTACCAGATAGGGAACGGCCTTGGCTAAGATAATCATCACGGGACGCACTGGCGAGACCAGCAAGACCTCCATCGTGCCGCGCTCCTTTTCGCGAACGATACTCACGGAGGTCATCATGGCGCAGATAATCATGAGCAGCAACCCCATGATGCCGGGTACAAAGTTGTATGTACTCTTCATTTGTGGGTTGTAGAGCATGCGCAGGTTGACTGACGGTTGCATGCTGCTACCGACGAGTGCGCCGGCAATGATGCGTTCGGCATACGACGTGCGCTGTATGGCCATGTTGGGGTCGGCAGCGTCGGCGATGAGTTGTACCTTGGCTGTGCCGTCGTAACGACGGTTGGCCACATTCGGGGCAAAGACCACAGCCATATCGGCCTGCTGGTTGCGAATGAGCTGTTCGGCTTCTGCGGGCGTGGCAACTCGGTGGTTGACGGTGAAATACTCCGAGGCATCGAGCTGCTGTATGATGCGCTGCGTCAGGTTGTCTGTCGATGAAAGCACCGCCACTGTACGAACGTTGCGCACGTCGGTACTGATGGCAAAACCGAAGAGCAGCATCATGACCATCGGAATGCCGAAGAGAATCATCATCGTGCGGCTGTCGCGCAAGATGTGCTTGGTTTCCTTCACGATAAAAGAGGCGAATGTATTCACTGTGCGTTGCTTTTAGAATAACGGAAGACTTGCAGACATGAAGCATTCAATCGGCCTTGCGCACCGATTGTCGTGCCAGATGGGTGAAAACGGCATCCATGTCCGTGCAGCCAAACTCGGCTTTCAGTGTTTCAGGAGTGCCCAATGCGCGAATCTTTCCATCGACCATGATAGAGATGCGGTCGCAGTATTCGGCCTCGTCCATGTAGTGGGTCGTCACGAAGACTGTGATGCCGCGATGGGCAGCGTCGTAGATGAGTTGCCAAAACTGTTGCCGCGTGGCAGGGTCTACTCCGCCGGTGGGTTCGTCGAGAAACACGATACCCGGTTCATGGAAGATGCTCACCGAGAAGGCCAGCTTCTGTTTCCACCCCAACGGCAGCGATTTCACGATAGTATCGGCATGCTCCGTAAAGCGGAGCCGTTGCAGAAGGTCGGTCGTCTTGCGGGCTATCTCAGCATCTTTCATGCCATAGATGCCGGCGAAGAGGCGGATATTTTCCCTCACAGTAAGGTCTTCGTAGAGCGAGAAGCGTTGGCTCATGTAGCCGATGTGTTGCTTGATTTGCTCGTGTTGCGTGGCGATGTCGAAGCCCATCACCGTACCCCGTCCGCCGGTAGGTTGCGACAGGCCTGTGAGCATGTGTATGGCCGTGCTTTTGCCGGCGCCGTTGGCACCGAGAAAGCCGAATATTTCGCCCTTGCGCACGTTGAAGGTGATGTCGTCTACGGCACGGAACGTGCCGAACGCTTTTACGAGATGCTCGACGCGTATGACGTCGTCGGTCGATGCAGCATGCGTCGTATGCACGGGAGCGGGTGGGGTAAACACATGGGCGAAGGCGGCGAGCACTTCGTCAGGCGTGCCCGTTCCTTTCACCGAACCTCGGTCGAGGAAGGCCACGCGCTCGCATCGGCGAATCTCATCGATATACGGTGTGGCGGCCACGATAGTGATACCGCGCTCTTTGAGCATGGCGAGCATGTCCCAAAACTCCTTGCGCGAGACGGGGTCGACGCCCGTGGTGGGCTCGTCGAGCAGCAGGATCTCGGGACGATGAATGAGGGCGCACGAGAGTGCCAGCTTCTGTTTCATGCCGCCCGAGAGTGCTCCGGCCTTGCGTTTCCTGAACGGTTCTATCTGCGAATAGATGGCGCGGATGCCGTCGTAGCCCTCCTCGACGGTGGTGCCGAAGAGGGTGGCAAAGAAGTGGAGATTTTCTTCCACGGTGAGGTCTTGATAGAGCGAGAAGCGGCCGGGCATGTAGCCGAGCTTCCGGCGCAACGGTTTCATGTCGTGCACCACGTCGAGTCCACCGAGCAAGGCTTGTCCGGCATCGGGCAGCAGCAGGGTGGCGAGAATGCGGAAGAGCGTGGTCTTGCCCGCTCCGTCGGCACCGATAAGGCCGAACACCTCGCCCGCGTCTACGTGAAAGTTGACATCGGTGAGTGCGACTGTTGTGCCGTAATGCTTTGCGAGGCGGTCTACTTGGATGGTGTGCATAGTTGGTTGAAAGGGTTTACTCTGGGAAAGTCACTTTTTGGGGCTGAAGACGATGTCGTAAGTCCACGTCGGCGTTGCAATAGGTTTCGTCCTCCCTTTTGTTTTAGAGCTTTACCTTGCCGTACATGCCTATCTTAATGCCGCCGTCGTTTCTCACGGCTATCTTCACGGCATAGACGAGATCGGCGCGTTCGTCGTCGGTGACGATGGTCTTGGGAGTAAACTCCGAACGGTTGGAAATCCATACGACGATGCCCGAATACGTCTTACCTGCATGGTGTCCGTAGTCGCTCGTCACGCGCACCCTTTGCCCTATTTTTACGCTTGAGAGCTGTTCGGATGTGATGTAGGCGCGGAGAAACATGCGTTCGGTGTCGGCCATCTTGAACAGCGGTTTGCCCACAACGGCAAACTCGCCCCGTTCGGCATACGTCTCCAGTACCGTACCGGCAATGGGTGCTCGTACATGGCATTTCTGCAATTGGTCTATCACCTCGGCACGCTGTATGTCGGCTGCCGTCATCTGACTGTTCAGGCTCTGTGTGCTGTTGCCGATGGTCGATATTTGCGCCTCCAATTGCCGACGCAACACGCGCACAGCATTGTCGGCATCGTCGAGTTGTTTGCGGCTGGCGGCACCGTCGGCCACAAGTCCCGCAAAGCGTCGGCGCTCCATTTCGGCGTTACTGAGTTGCTCACGGAGTGTGGCTATCTGTTTTGAAAGGTCAGGACGCTGGTGGGCATACACGGCTCTCGTGGCTCCAAGCTGCCGTGCCTTGAGCATCAGCGGCACGGTGTCGATGAGGCCTACCTGCTCGGCTGCCTGCAATCGGCTGCCCTCCATCACGTCGAACGCGATGAGGCGGCCGCTCTGTTCGGCCGAGATGGTTACTTCTGTGGCCTCGAAAAGGCCGGTCGCGTCATAGTCTTTCTGCCTGTTGCCACATGCCGTGAGCAGTGCCAAGGCCATGAACGGGAGTAAAAGGATTGTTCGTTTCATATCGCATGTTTTTTATGTTTTGTCTTAGTTGCCTGCCTCGCCGACGGCAAATCGCAGGTCGTAAAGTGCCTTGAGCATCTCCATCTCGTGTGCCGACCTGCGGTTGCGGGCATCGTTCTCGCGTGTGAGTTCCTGTATCAGTTGGTTGACATCTATGATGCCATGGTCGAGTTTCGATTCCGCAGCTTTCCGTACAGCACCGCGCAGCCGTATGATTTCCTCGTCGTCGGCCATCAGTTGCCGATAGGTTTCCATCAGCTGTCGTTGTCTTACCTGTTCGATGCTGTTGTTGAAGAGGAACACTTCGCGACTGTTTTCGGCCATGCGCCGTTGCGATTCCAACTTCCGTTGCTCGTTTTTATGGGTGTATAGCGAGGCGATATTCCACGTCAGACGCGCACCGATAAGCCCGTTGAGTCGCCAGCGGTGGGTCATGATATCGTCGAACATGTTGTAGCTCGGATAGCCGTAATAGCCCTGAACGAACACAGAGAGGCGAGGCATGAGGTCGGCTTTCAACGTACGTTCTGCCGCCTCTGTCCATTGGATGCGCCTGTCGATAAGTTGCAGCTCGGGACGCTCAACCGTTTGTGCAACCTCCGCTACCGGCGGCTTGCTCAGCATCTGCACTTCGTATCCGCAGAAGAGGCTCAACATCTGCAATGCGGCACGGCGCACACCCTTCAACTCCGTCTGTTGCTGCATCGTTTTCATGCGTTCAGCCTTCACCGCATCCACATCGCTCTGCGTAGCTACTCCGTTGCGGAGCATGGCAGACAGTTTCTGCTCATTGGCGGCGAGCAATGTCAGCAAATCATCGGTAGCCTTCATGCGTTCGTCTGTTGCGAGAACAGAGAAAAACAACTCATTTACGCGTCTGCGCACGGCATACATCGTTACATTCTCTTCTGCCGTCTGCACGTCTCCTAACCTGTTTTCCATCTGTTTCCGGTTGCGTATCCGTCCGCCGTCCCATATCGTTTGGCTCACGTCTATGCCTACTTTGTATTGGTCTTTCTTCAATCCTTCGGGCGCATATCCCATGCTTGTCATCATGCCACCCAACGCATCGGGCAGTTGCGCCACTCTGTTTTGCCATGTGGCTTGTGCCAAGGCAGATACTTGCGGCAACCATCCCTTGTTAAGATTGGCCACCGTGTAGGCCGTAGTTTGTCGTATGAGGTCGTATTTCCTGATAAGAGGATAATTGCGTGCGGCCGCTTCCTGGCAATCCGACAAAGAGGTCTGACTCCATGCCGGTAGCACAAGCGCCGATAGCAGAGCCATGAATAGTTTCTTCATATCTTATGCTTTGATTTCGGAGGCAAAGGTAGGACGTTTCGGGCAATCAACAGTTATCTGTAGAAAGGATAAAATGTTCTTTTCGTACAAAAAACCTTTGTCTCAGAAAGGGATAGCAAAATAATGCTTATCTTTGCCACATTATTATATGAAAGGCAATGGAAAGGGAACAACTCTACAATTTGACATTCTCTGAAGCGAAGAGCATTATCGAAAAGGACGACAGAAAAACGCTGGCTCATACATATGTTGCCGAAGGATTTGGGATTTCTATCGGTGTGTCGGATTTGTTCCGTCGCAGAATCAGCGAGAAGCCTATGCGCATTGAAGGCCTGCGATTGGTACTCGTCAAGAGCGGACAGGCACGTGTCATTATCAATCTTATCACATACGAAATCACGGCGGGCAGCCTTATTATGGTATCAGACGACAGTATCGTGCATCTGCAATCCTATTCCGATGACATAGATATCATGGGGCTGGTGCTTGTAGACGAACTGTTGAATCTCTTTTTCCACGGTTCGCCGCCCGAGACATTTTGTCGGAAGATGAACGGCTTCGTACTCCGACTTACACCCGATGAATGCGGTATAATGGAACGGATGCTTCATCTCATTTGGTCTGTGGCCAGACAAAAAGGGGCGGGATGTGAGACCGTGGGCGACCTGATGGCTGCAAGTATCCGCTTTTGCGATGAATTGAATATAGAGAAAGTGAAGGAGGAGCGACAGCACAAAAGTCGTAACCAGCAACTCTTCGACCGTTTTATTGCCCTCATCAATACCCATGTTGGCGAGCACCATCGCCTCGCATTCTATGCCAACGAACTCTGCCTGACACAACGCTATCTCAGCACTCTTATCAAACAAACAAGCGGCGTGACGGCAAAGGCATGGATAGAGCGTGCCCTCGTGATGCGCATCAAGGTGATGTTGCGCCACTCAGACATGCAGATAACGCAAATATCCGATAGCCTTCATTTTCCTAATGTCAGTTTCTTTTGCAAGTTCTTCAAGCGTCTTACAGGCCTCACACCCACCGAATACCAACACGCACAATAGTCTTTTCCTCCAGCGGATTCACTCCGTCTCTATATGTATTTAACCCATTGGACATTAAGGAGTTATATGTCGCATCGTCATCTCTTAGCTTTCACATGCTCAGAGCTATGCTTTCACGCGCTAAAAGCTAAGGGATAAGCGTGTGAAAGCTATGCAATGAAAACATGACAAAGTGTCGCCTCTCGTGTCAGCCTTTTCGACATGCATGACTTTTGGCATACCCTTTGTTAAATACTAAGCAGAGTTATCATTATAAACAAACAAGAAAGAAATAAACATTACATATTATGGGAAAAATTATTGGAATAGACTTGGGAACGACTAACAGTTGTGTCTCTGTATTTGAAGGAAACGAACCGGTGGTAATCGCCAACAGCGAAGGCAAACGCACCACACCATCGGTGGTAGGATTTGTGAAAGACGGCGAACGTAAGGTGGGCGACCCCGCCAAACGTCAGGCCATCACCAACCCCAAGAACACCGTTTACTCGATTAAACGTTTCATGGGCGAAACCTACGAACAATGCCGCAAAGAGGCTGAAAGCATGCCTTACACCGTGGTGAACGAGAGCGGACAGCCGCGTATTGACATTGAAGGACGCAAGTACACGCCACAAGAAATTTCGGCAATGATACTTCAGAAGATGAAGAAAACTGCCGAGGATTATCTCGGACAAGAAGTAACCGACGCTGTGATTACCGTTCCGGCTTACTTCTCCGACTCGCAACGACAAGCAACTAAAGAAGCCGGTCAGATTGCAGGTCTCAACGTGCAGCGTATCGTTAACGAGCCTACTGCGGCTGCTTTGGCATACGGTGTGGATAAGGGTAATAAAGATATGAAGATTGCCGTGTTCGACCTCGGTGGTGGAACCTTCGATATCTCTATCCTCGAGTTCGGCGGCGGCGTGTTTGAAGTGCTTTCTACCAACGGCGACACCCACCTTGGTGGCGACGATTTCGACCAAGTGATTATCAAATGGCTGGCTGATGGCTTTAAAGCTGACGAAGGCATTGACCTGACAAAGGACCCCATGGCCATGCAACGCTTGAAAGAGGCTGCCGAAAAGGCGAAGATTGAACTCTCAAGCACTACGTCTACGGAAATCAACCTGCCCTATATCTCGGCAGAAGGCGGTGTTCCCAAACACTTGGTAAAGACTTTGACGCGTGCACAGTTCGAGCAGTTGGCACACGACCTGATACAAGCTTGTCTCGTTCCCTGTCAGAATGCAATACGCGATGCTAAGTTGCAGACATCCGACATCGATGAGGTAATCCTCGTAGGTGGTTCGAGTCGTATCCCCGCCGTGCAAGCATTGGTCAAGAATTACTTTGGCAAAGAGCCTTCAAAGGGTGTTAACCCTGACGAAGTGGTAGCCGTGGGTGCGGCCATCCAAGGTGCCATACTCAACAAAGAGAGTGGTGTGGGCGACATTGTATTGCTCGACGTAACCCCGCTGACACTCGGTATCGAAACCATGGGTGGTGTGATGACCAAGCTGATTGATGCTAACACCACTATTCCTACCAAGAAGAGCGAAACATTCTCTACCGCGGTAGATAATCAAACGGCCGTTACCATCCACGTACTGCAGGGCGAACGCCCCATGGCATCGCAAAACAAGAGCATCGGACAGTTCAACCTCGAAGGTATCGCACCGGCTCGCCGTGGTGTTCCGCAGATTGAAGTAACGTTCGACATCGATGCCAACGGTATTCTCAACGTCTCTGCCAAGGATAAGGCAACGGGTAAAGAGCAGAAGATTCGCATCGAGGCCAGCAGCGGATTAAGCAAGGAAGAAATCGATCGTATGAAGGCCGAAGCCGAGCAAAACGCCGCTTCCGACAAGGCCGAGCGTGAAAAGATTGACAAGCTGAACCAAGCCGACTCGCTGATTTTCACCACCGAGAATTTCTTGAAGGATAACGGCGATAAGATTCCCGTCGACCAAAAGCCAGGCATCGAAAGCGCTCTTCAACAGCTTAAAGATGCCCACAAAGCTGCCGACGTCGCTGCCATCGACGCTGCCATCAATAACCTCAACACGGTGATGCAGGCCGCCAGCCAACAGATGTATCAAGGTGCAGGCGGTGCCCAGCCCGACCCCAACGCCGGTCAAGGTTTCCAAGGCGGTGCTGCCGACAATCAATCGCAAGGCGCCAACCCTGACGATACCGTCCAAGACGCCGACTTTGAGGAGGTCAAATAAATTAGGAAAAATAACTCAAAGCCTCGATAGCTTATATTAGACTATCGGGGCTTTTTAATGAAATTGATATGACACGTTTTTCCGAACGATATGGTTACGTAAAACCATCTGATGTCCTAATCAGGGAAAAAATCCCTCATGATATACAAAATGCAATCTGTACATGTTTTGACAGACTGTATAAACTATTTTATGAACAAATGTTGAGATATGATTCTGCTAGTGATGAATATACAAAATTAGAAAGATACTTATGGACATACTTCTTAAACGAACGTGAGGGTAATTTCAACAATCATATTGTCGCTACCTCTTTTTTAGAAGATAGTCAGAATAAATGGTATCAGAAAATAGATTTAGTTCAAGCCACAATACAATATCTTTTTGATCGAGACGATAGGATACTCGAAATACATGGACAAAGACCGCCTGTAGCTCTCCCTTTCGTGCAACTATTGAACTCCCAATTTGAACGTCTCAACTTCGCTTATCGTGTAGTCAATAAAGAAATAGTGGAAATAACATCGAAAGAGGAAATCGCAGCAATAGAAGATGCTTTGCAAGACTCAACCGCTAACATTAGAATGCATCTTAGTAAGGCATTAGAACTCTATGCAAAACGACCAGAGGGAGATTATTCCAACTCGATAAAAGAATCTATATCTGCGGTAGAAGCATATTGTCGCGATAAGACTGGAGAGAGTACGTTAGGAAAAGCGTTGAATCATCTTGAGAACAAGGGTATCTTAATCCCCAAAGTACTGAAATCCGCTTTTGATAAACTATATGAATACACAAATCAAAAAGAGACCGGTATCCGTCATGCGTTAATGGACAAAGATGGTACATATGTGCCGAGTGGAGATGAAGCTTTATTTATGCTTGTATCATGCAGTGCCTTTATTAATTACCTAAGCAAAAAGGTTAAATGAAAACCAACCTACTATGACCCTCGAAGAATACAATCAATTAGACGCCAGCTTCGCCCATTGCAGCGGAGCGAACTGCGAACGAGCAAACGAATGCTTGCGGCAC
>ERZ772960.1546-NODE-1546-length-18157-cov-2.958181_pt1 | contig 18157 bp, 14 predicted proteins | sample MGYA00580678_ERZ772960 | MGnify/ENA primary metagenome ERZ772960 (study PRJEB29015, sample SAMEA2737930) | human oral metagenome | biome: human oral; feature: human-associated habitat; material: dental | place: China | collected 2059 ... | reverse complement strand
ATTGCCAGACAGATTATTAACGTTATTTTCTTCATCGTATTCCGTATTTATTAATTTGAAAAAACGAAATTGTATTACCGTAAGGTATTCTTGGCTGCCGTAAGAGCCTTGTTATAATCCGGTTCATTACCAATATCACTTACATATTCCGCATATACGACTTTACCTTTGGGGTCTACTACCACTACCCCACGAGCAAGCAACATATTCTCTTTGAGGAGAAAACCGTATTTGTACCCAAACTCCGAGTGAATATAGTCCGACAAGGTGTAGATACGGTCAATGCCCTCGGCAGCACAGAAACGCCCCAAAGCAAAGGGCAAATCCTTCGATACGGTGAGTATCACAACATTTTTCGATAAATCGGAAGCCTCCTTGTTGAAACGGCGTGTCTGCATAGCACACACTTTGGTATCTACCGAAGGAAAAACGGATATTATCACCGTCTTACCTGCAAAGTCCGACAGCGACACGGGTTTACTGTTGTTGTCCGTCGCCGTAAAATTGGGTGCGACATCGCCTATTGCTACCATATTACCAAGCAAAGTAAGCGGTGTCTTACCCATACTTACTATGCCTGACGTTTCCTTCACTTCCTGTCCTACAACATTTTGCATCAATGCTACTGTAAATATTACTACTAATAATTTTCTCATAAAATATTCTTTTTTGTCGGCTAAATTATAAAATAATCTACACATAGACAAAAAATGTAGCAATACGCATAAACAAAAAGTACCTGAATCATCACTGATTCAAGTACTCCCCATTATGAAAACAATATTATACTCTTATTTAGGCTATATTTATATCTACTTCGTAAAATATTCTTTTACTTTTTCGTTTATTACCATTTCTTCTTGGAATACGTAGGCACCTGTCTTTGGCGACTTTACCATCTTGATCACCTTTGCGTGTCCGCGTCCTTCACCTTTCTGTAACGATGCAACCGCTTTCTTTGCCATAATCTACAATTTTATTTAATTTCTCTGTGAATAGTTACTTTCCTCAATATAGGATTATATTTTTTCAGTTCCAAACGAGCTGTCGTATTTTTACGATTTTTCGTCGTGATATAACGTGACGTACCGGGCATACCGCTATCTTTGTGTTCGGTGCACTCCAATATCACTTGTACTCTTGCGTCTTTACCTTTTTTTGCCATCGAAATTCCTCCTAAATTTACATTACAAACTTAATATCATTCCAATTGCAATAACCTTTGGCAACAGCATTTTTCAGAGCCGCATCCAAACCGTTTTTGTTGATTATACGCAAGCCCGCAGCAGAAATACGAAGACTAATCCAACAATCTTCTTCTACGTAATAGAACTTTTTATCGAATAAATTCACATCAAACAGACGTTTTGTTTTGCGATTTGAGTGCGAAACATTATTGCCGCCCATTGCTCTTTTCCCTGTTATCTGGCAAACTCTTGACATTTTATTCTGTTGTTTATTATTTTATATAACCTCTAATTATTCGGAGTGCAAAGGTAATACTTTTTTTACAAACACCAAACTAATTCTGCAAAAAATTTATTTCTTGATATTGCGTATCTTCTTAGTCATATCGCTTACCTTTTCGATAAATCGCTCAAACAAAGAAACATCTTCCTGCTCAAACTCCTCTGTAACATAATAATTTCCCAGCTTCTTACGCATTCCATAGCCATAGCCGTATCCATAACCATAGCCATAGCCATAACCCAATTTGGACTTATCTACGTCGTTAAGAACGATATATACATCACTTACATTGTCGGCAGCCAAACGTTTAAACAAACTTACAAACTCCATCTTATTCGTCTTGAAGCTTCTGACAATAAGCAACTTAATATCCACCTCCGAAAACAGTGAATATGGGTCTGCTACGAGTCCAAGCGGCGAAGTATCTATTATAATGTAATCATACATATTTTTCAACGATACCATCATATCGCCTATCGCACTGCCACGCACGAATTCACCCGGATTGGGCGGTATGAGCCCCGGTTTGAGGAAGTCGAATCCGTAATGCGTATGTTCTATGGCATCTTCCAGAGTGCAGTCGCCAATCATATAGTTCACGAAACCAAGCTTATGATCGGTAATATCATCGAGATTACGAGTTAAGTTCGGTTTGCGAATATCGAAGTCTACAAGCAGTACTTTTTTCTTTTGTAAGGCAAAAACACCTGCAAGATTAAGCGAAAAATATGTCTTACCATCGCCACTTTCGGTCGACGATATCAATATTGTTATCTTCTCTCGTCGTTTAAGTATCAGTTCTATTTTCGTACGTATCACACGCAATTGCTCTACAAAATATGAGTTCGGATACTTCGCTGCGATTACTTTTTCGTCATCTTTATGCTTGGTATGAATGACATAACCGATGAAAGGGAATCTGTTTTTAGTTACTTTTTCGATATCTTTTTCAGTGCGTATAGCATTGTTTAGCAGTTCCTTAAGTACTATCAAAAGCATAGGTACTATCAAACCTGCAACAAAAAATGTAATATACTTCTTTTGTTTTTGCTTTGCATTTGTAATAGTGATAGTTCGTGCATTTTCCATTATACCGTTATCGGGAGAGTTAGATGCTTTACGTATCTGAGCCTCAGAACGTTTCTGAAGCAAGAAAGTATAGTAACTATCGTTTATTTTATATCTACGCTCGTAGTCGAGCATTCTTAGTTCTTTATTTGGAGCTGCCATAAGCAATCTATTAAGTTGCTCTAAATCTTTACGATAAGAGTTTTTTTCTATCTTATAGACATCATCGACTGAAGCCATAAGTTCGTTGAGCTGATTTTTGATTTGTGCTATCTGCCCACTAACGACCTCGTATTGAGGATTTTTCGCTCCCAAATCGAGTAATTTTATTTGTAACTCGTTGTATTTGTCCACTAAAGCAATGAGGCGTGGCTCTTGTATGCCAAGTGTAGCTGGCGAAGCTAACGACTCTCTATCTATATTGCTTTTCAGATAATTTCGAAGATATTTGAAATATTCGTCACGGAGTCTTATCTGTTTACCAACCTGCTGTAACTCATCCATTTTTGAGGTCAACATGGTGGTATTGTTTTCACCATACATATTATTGGCTATCTTGAACGAATTGAGGTTCGATTCGGACTGAGTAAGCGAATCGGATATAATACTCAACTGCGAATTGATAAACTGTATTGTCTTATCGGCTTCGTAATTTTTTTTATCGAGATTGTCGCCCAAAAAACTTTTGGCGTGCTGTGTAAGAAAATCGACATCTCGGGCAGGATTATCGCTATTGACGGAAACATCTAATACAGAGGTATTTTCGATAAGCCGTATCTGTAATTTCGCAAAAAATTCGGATATCAGACTCTGACGTGTCCTAAACTGAAAATTTACCGTCTTCAGATCCATAAAATCGGAATTCGGTATTACCTTCACTAAAAAATATTTACACCCAATAGGTTCATTGAAAGTACCTTCTATGGTTTCTATCTCATTATCTGTGTTGTCGTAAATGGTAATTGTAAACGAATGGCTATCTCTTTTTTTATACGAATAATACATATAATAGCCTTCTTCATAGATATTAATAATCTCGATAGAGATTGGCGAACGTCCATACAACGGCACATTTTTGAACTGCTTTTTCTTGTAAAAATCGATAGAAAACTGAGGTAAACTGTCGATAGTACGAGCTATTAAGTCCTGAGAACGAAGCAATAGTATCTGGTTTTCGATATTAGTCTTGTCTACGACACCAAAATTTTGAGTCATATTCTGCATATAAGACAGCGAGCCTGACTCTTGTTTCAGTAGCATCCTTAGAGTTGAGTTATAGGTCGGCACAAAACTACGATTTTGATAATAGGCTACTGCCATAAATATAAGTACCGATATTACAAACAGATACCAATATTTAATAAACCGCATTATCCATTCCAGAATATTGAAAGAAGGATTATCTTCTTCGTCGAATATGGGATTGGAGTGATTGTCGGAATTGATATTTTTCATACTATATGTTATTAAAACGATAATATCTAATGTAATTATTTATTTTAGCGAGATTACTGTTACTAAAAATGTGAGCGAAGATGTAACAATAGTCACAAAGTCGGAAAAATTGTTCAATGCCCAGAATTTCTTATTCGACATATCTACATATATTATGTCATTTGGCATAATATAATAGAAGTCTGACTCTATAATACTCTGAGTACGAATATCAAACGTCTTTATAATGGTACCGCTTTCGGTAGTCCGTACTATCTTTACTTTATTGAAGCGAGCTCCATCGTTCAGTCCTCCAGAGAGTGCAAGTGCCTGATATATAGTAAGTCGCTCTTTATATATCGGAAAATAACCTCGACCAGCCTCACCTATAACGCAAAATGTCTGTGTCTTCAAAGCGAGTTTTACCTCTACGTCGGCAGCGAACTCTTTGAGTCGAGCGGTCAATATGTCTTCCGCTTCGTCGATAGTCTTACCACAAAGGTCTACACGAGGCATATATGGAAAATCGACAGTACCGTCTTCGAAAATCCTATATGCACTTTGCCCCATTGATGATGGTGAAAATATTTTTGTAATAGATTCATTAGTAGACAATACTCTGATAACCAACTCGTCATTCACTTTGAGTCTATATTTTTTCACATCTACTTTGTCGTATTGAGGTAAATTTTTACGTTCCTGCAGTAAATTGTTGGTATAGCGAGTATAGCAAGATTGCAATATAAATATCGCCGACAAAATAAATAACTTATATAGTATCTTCATAGTCAATCGATTTTATCATTTGCTTTTCTCTACATTAAATAGCTTGTACAATATAATCCCGATAGACGCAGTAGAGATAGCCATACTCAACATAGTAGATACATGCTTGATCCCCACATTTTTAATACCACTCGGTTGTATATAAAGTACATCATTGGGGTGGATGTAATAATATTCGGAATCGATGATCTTTTCGGTGCGTAGATCAAACTTTTTTACTATAGTACCACGCTCTGTAAGCCTTACAAGTTTCACTACCGAACGGTCGGCAAATTCCGACAAATCTCCTGCCATAGCCAATGCCTGAAAAATAGTTATCTTATCGTGTGGCATAGCGATACGCTTCGATACTCCCTCTCCAATAATAGAAAAGCTACGATTGGCAAGAGCAATATCGACAGAAATATATTTAGCGATATTTTTATTGAAAATCTCTTCGAGCTCAAACTTGACTTCTCTCAATGTCTTACCTACAACTGCTATCTGGCCAATATAAGGATAGTCGATATTACCTTCATTATCGACTATAAACAGACACAGTCGCCCTATTGGATTGTCTGCCGATAAGTCCGACGAAGCATTTGCCGCCGAAGTATTGCAGTTGTATAACGATAAGTCAGCCTCATTGAGGGAATATAGACGTATATTAATATAGTCGCCTTTCTGCAGGCGATACTCCTTAAAGCCAACCGTATCGGGATAGTCGGGTATCAACTCCGACGGACGTTGCAGATAATTGATACTCTTTGGGGTCATACAAGAAACAAATAATATGCCAACCACCGATATAATGAGAAGTATATGTTTATACACCACAATCAATTTCAGAACTTATTATAAAAGCGTGTAAACAACCACGTACGACACAAACCGATAAAATAATTCGATATAAATAAGCAAAAAAATTTACCAAATGTAGCCATATAAAGTACAATCGGTAAATTTTTTAATTATATTCTATATCAAATACTCCCATAAAGATATGCGGGAGTACTGTTTATATTATTATTAGAACGACCAAAGATAGCCGACTGTTACTCCAAAGGTATAATAAATATCTACAAAGCGAGATGCTTCGCCTCTGAGAATCGTATAATTGTATGTATACGGGAATCCGTCGAGGTTGCTCGTCTGGCTATCGGAGGTAGCAAACCTAAAGCTAAAATCGGCTCCCAACTGAAATCCGCTACCGAAAGTATATGTATAACCTAATCCTAAAGGTATCACTGGAGTAGCGAACGACAATGTCCTACGATAATCGTAGGCAATATCGTATGCGTCTATATTACTCAAAGCTATACCTACCCCTGTAAATGCATAAATATCCATCGGAGAGCCTATGCCAAATGGGTGGGCTTCGATAATAAAGTCGGGCTCAAATAGCCCCGATTTGAAACTATAACTCGACCGAGCCCCCGACAGTTTGGCATAAATGATATTAGCTTTCAACCTGGCATAAGGCCAGAGTACGATAAACCAGCCTGTAGATAGAAATTGGTCTGTGTTCCCGAATACTTTGAAAACATCCAACTCCTTTCGACGTCTCCGAAATAGTAACTAAGACCCGAAGATACACTTACTCCGAAAGTACTTTCGGAGTCGACATATAGTCCATAACGGTTAAGTCTTCGTTGTGAGAAAGTTGATATAGACACAAGCATTATAACACAAGACAATAACAAAATTTTTTTCATATTAAATGATTCTTTTTTTTATACGTTCGTATTGTAAAAACAAAAACTGAGTTACAACCAGCAGATAGCTAATACTCTTATAAGCAGTATTGTAATAAAAAATCTATCTCTGACTATAAACGACTGCAAAGGTATAATTTTTTTTTTAGATACTAATCAATAAATTTAAAATTTATACGATTTTCTCGCTTAAAGACTATTTATCTGATTCTATCAAGCGACCTTACCATACTCTCGTCTCTTCGGATAGCTACGATAGCAAGTATCGATAATACAAGACCTATCGCATTGAAAAAGAATGCCAATGGGAGATTCAAACTGAAACTGCCATATAGGTGAGGTATATCGGATATATGCCGATAACTTATCGTCAAAAACAAAATAGAAAACAGATAAAACAGCAGTATAAGTAATACTATTGCTATAGATAGTTTTATTTGCAACGTACGTTTTTTGAACATAAAAATGGTAAACAGAGCTAATAACGGTATCAACAGAGCCACCACTCCAAATAGTTTGCTCCAAATAGCAGCTCCTACTCCCATACACGTACACCAAAGCGAGCCAAGAGCATAAATCTTAGAAAGCTCCACGTCGGGCGAACATATCCCCATAATAGGAAAACAAAGGGTAAGTATACCCAAAATAGCAACTAATAATAAATAAACTGTCTGTATCCTTTGTATCATTGTTTTGTATGATTTTTATGAAAATATTCTTGCAAATAACCCCTTCTTTTTACGATTGTCGGGGGTGGTGTCAGGGCTATTGATTATGTTATGCCACGATTCGTTGTTTTTTATCATTCTGTATATAAGTCCCCACTCGGGCAATCCGCCCAGACTACGGTCGTCGATAAAGATATCAACAGCAATCTTACGCGAACAATATTCGTCCGGGAGGTCGGGATGTAGCTTATTTACAGCATAAAACTCTACACCTCGCTGCCGACAATATTGCACAGCCTCTTCGAGCAAAGCCCCCTCACGCACAGTCCAAAGTATTACGTGATGATAGTCTTCGTAGATAAGTTTTTTGAGTACGTCGATAGCAAAAGGGATTGGTTTACCTATCTGTGGATAAGCCTCTTCTACGATTGTGCCATCGAAATCTACAGCTATTGTCATATATATAATATTATATTTTATTCGGTTGTATGATAGTTATCTTCGTCAGGGGCAAAAACTGCCATTTCGCCCTCGACCCGCTTCTTCGTAGGCATACACAGCAACAATATAATAACCTCTATACCTATAAGATAGAGCATATCGTTCATTTGCCGTATAAAAAAGAACATTATAGCCGAAATAAGCCCCACGAGAATCACAAGTACCCTAATGCGAGAATATTTTATGTAAGCTGCTACTTTTCTGTCGTAGTCGGTATAATCGGCTATCTTTCGTAGCCTCGTGGCAAACCATTTCAAATCTAACGGAATGGATACCAAAACGAACAGAATGATTGCCGCCTTCGGATATGGCGATAGTGCGGGGTGTACGCTTATAAAGCCACTTACAGAGATGATATATCCGATGAGTATATGAAATAGAGTAATAGCAATAGCTATTCCAAAATTATACTTTAGTCGTTTGTGTATTTGTGTATATATCATTTATAAAGAATATTTTATACGATTAACGATACTCCTGCCGAGTGTGATTTCGTCGGTATATTCCAAAGAGTTACCGACAGATATTCCTCGTGCTATGGTAGATATTTCTATATCGAACGCCACGAGCTTTTTATAGATATACAGGCAAGTAGTATCGCCTTCCATATCGGGTGAAAGCCCTAAAATCACCTCCTTGACGTTGCCCGCCCCGACACGCTCCACGAGCGAGGGTATCTCCAAATCGGCAGGACCGATACCATTCATAGGCGAGATGATACCGCCAAGCACGTGATAGACACCGTTGTATTGGGCAGTGTTCTCGATAGCCATCACGTCGGCAATACTCTCTACCACACAGATAAGGCTACTATCGCGGCGGCTGTTGCTGCAAATCTCGCATTTGTCGGAATCGCAGATATTGTGGCAAATCTTGCATTTCGAGACTTCGGCACGAAACTTTAAAATAGAGTTTCCCAGCCCCAAAGCCTCCGATTCGTCGTACTTCAATAGATGCAGTGCGTAGCGAAGAGCTGTCTTCTTGCCCACACCGGGCAACTTATGAAACTCGTTGACAAGATTCTCGAGCAGAACAGACGGATATTTTACTTCATTCATTGAGACAATCGACGATTTGCGTAATACTTGCTAACCGCTAATAATAGATTTGCAACGGCAAAGGTAATACTTTTTCGGCAATCGCCGACAAAGGCTAAGCAGGGCAACAAAAAAGAGAGTCACCCACAACGGCAGGCAACCCTCCTTTTCATAAACGTTATTACTCTGTCGTGGCTAACGCTTCTTGACTACCAAGCGCTCTACCTTATCGATAGCATCGGAGACAATGCGTACCAGATAGTTACCCTCGGCAAACGAAGATACATCGATGGAGATGCTGCTTTCGCCCGCAGCGATACGATACCTGCCCACTACTCTACCCGACGCGTCTATGACTACCACTTCGGCAGCAGAGGTAAGACCTTTTACAGCGACGGTAACCATATTATCGGCAGGATTGGGATAGATATCAACGTCGTACGTTGCTGTTTCGAGGTCGGTACATTGCAGTGTTTTGAATCGAATAACAGCACCTTTGACTTTGGGGTAATTGCTCGTTACGGCATAGGCATAGAACTCGTATTCGGTATTCTGACCGAGATTGTTCAGATTGCCGTCTGTCGTCTTCGTCCATACGACCTCACCGACCCTCTTGTACTCCCAGCCCTCTTCGACGATAGGCTCTGTACCTGCGGTGATAGTCTTCGTGAGCATTGCAGCATAGCAACCGATAGCTGTGGCATTGCCCGTAACTACGGTAGGCGGAGTATGAGCCGCTGTGGTGAAATGCAGAATATCGCCATTGTAACCGTCTGTCTTGAGAGCTGTAGTAGCATAGGCGTAGAACTCGTACTCGGTACTGTGTTCGAGACCTGTGATAAGACTATCGTAGGTAGTCGTCCAAATGGAGGCACCCACCTTACGCCACTTCCAACCTTGCAAATTGACAGGTTCCGACGGGTCGGCAACGATAGCCTTGTGCAGCATTGCCGAGGTAGGAGTGATATTGGTAGCAGGACGTGTTTCGACGGTCGGATGAACAGATGCAGAGCCCGTAGTGGTAAACTCTAAGGTCGCCCCTTGGTACTCTTGAACGTTACCGTCAACGTTTGTCTGAGCATAAGCATAGAATTGATATTTGGTTCCACGAATCAAGCCCGTAAGCACACTATCGGTCGTTGGAGTCCACTGCGAGCCGGAGGCTGCCTTATAGTAGAATCCGTCGGCATCGATAGGATATGTACCTTCCGTTATTCGCCTATGCAACGTAGCGGTATTGTCGCCGATATTGTCGGCATCGAGCGTTACGACGGTAGGCGGCGTGACGTGCGGCTTATAAACTTTGATATTATCGAGATGTAAGTCGTTGTTGCCATTTCCCGTGACGCTCGACTCGGCATAGAAGGCTATCTTTACTACTCCCAAATATTTCGAGAGGTCGATACTATAATGATTTACGGTATTGGTAATATCGTTGAATACATAGGTGCCTGTGCTGTCGTTGCTCCAAACGGTAGCGTTTTCTTGCTTCCAAGTATCTCCACCATCGGCAGATACGATGACCATAAACTTGTCGTCTACTCTGGTACCTGAGGCGGGAGTTCCGTTACCGTTTTCCGTCAACGCAATGTCGAATTCGAGTTTGCTACCGCTCTGCAATAATATTGGTGGCGTTACGAGCCAAGCACTGAGAGTGGTGCCTACAATATTTACTCTCGCTTTTCCTCCATTATTGATACCATGCCCGTTTTCGCTATAAGTCCAATTCGTTCCCAAGTTACTAAGAGCAGCTCCACCGAATACTTGCGAGGCACTCTGAGTGTAACGTCCCCAGCAACTGTTGGGCGGGAAGTTCGAAAAAGAGCATCCCGAGAAGTTCTCTACGAATGGCAGTGTATCTGCTTGGCAATGAGTATCGAAACGTCGTATAGGAGTCCAGAAACTCGAATCGTTTGGCTGACAGACAGCTCTGATACGCAGCTCGTAACGTGTCTGAGGCGACAGGTTGCGTATGGTATATATCGGCTGACCCGATACCTTTACCGAAGTCCACTTTACCGAGTCGGTTCTCTTGTATTGGAGCACCCATTCCGACTCACTACCACCCGGAGTCCAATTCACTTCCATAGTCGAAGCGGAGGAATCGTGGGTGTTGTTGAATATAATACCATCGGGCTTCAGACAAGTAGGAACAAGGTGTATATTAAGATTGTCGATGCCGTACCTACCCTTATGTGCCGAGTTTGTAATCGTCTGTCGGAATGCTATGTAATGATTACCAGTAGGTGCCGAAGACAAAGACAACGAGAACCTTTGAGGCGTCTTGACACCGACAGTAAGCATCGACGAGAGGTCGTGGACGGCAACGAACGTACTCGAATCGTAAGGATTTGACAGTACTCCCAATTCCATCGTACCCGAAGCAAGCGACGATTCTTTTATAAGGTCAAACTCCAACTCTACTCCACGTACGTCTTCGATATACTCGCCTGTAGCGACTATTTGTGTAGCTCTACCACCGAACATAAGTAACGTATCGCGAGAATATACTTCGAACTTGCCTACAACAGGATATGTAATCACACTACTCTGACGGGCAAGAGTCCTCGTCCAACATTCGGGCAACTTGCCCAGATAGCTGTTGAAATCGTATATTATCTGTGTATTGCCTATCGCTTGCGCCGCACATCGTGTACGGAACGCATACGACAGCCATGCACTATATAGGTTACCTCCCGTACATACCGCTTTGATTCGCACTCTGTAGTCGGTATTGGCACCGAGACCGCTGAACGAATAGACAGTATCGCTGACTGTTACACTCGTCCAAGTTGCTGCGTCGGCCTTCTTGTATTCTATTACCCACGATGTTTCGCTGCCACCCTTGCTCCAATGTATCCGAGCCAAATCGGTCGATATGGTATCCAATACAACCTTAGAAGGAGTATTACAGTCATATCCGACGATAGAAATGTTGTCGACTGCCATAGTAGGAGCACTGTACATTCCCTCGTCGTTGAGCCACATAAATATAAGTTTTCTCTTTGTACCGGCGTAAGACGAAGGTAATGTATCGGAGACGGTAGTCCACCTACTTCGGTTAAGATATTTCCTTCCGATAGTGCGAGCTCCGGGTACATTTTTAAACCAATTGTATTGCTCCTGTGACCAAGTCTTGGGCAGTTCGGTAGAATCGGGTACCATATATACCATCATATAGTCTTGCTCCCAATATCCTCCTTCATTGCTTTCGTAATCGCTTCCTCTACCGATCCAGTCGAAAGAGATAGCAAACTTCGAGCTATTGTCGAAATCGACCGTTACGTACGCCATAGAGTGCGACTCCTTATGGTCGTTGTAAGCGGCAGATACTCCATTGTCTTTGGATATATACATGGATTTGCCGCCATTGCTTATAGCATTGCCTACGATCCATTTATTGGCATCTTCTTCGGCCGACCATACGGATATCTCTGGTGTAGCTCCGCTAAAATCTTGGTCGTAGGGCAACTGCACCGAAAGAGCTTTCGTAGTGAACTCTACCGACTGCCAAGGCGACTTATCGCTTGCACTACATACGGCTCTTATATATACATAATAACGAGTCTTTAGTGTGAGCGACGAAGCACTGTAAGAGGCCGCCGATACAGTTACAGAGGTAGCGGTATCGAGCTGAACCACAGTAAGCGGAGCCTTAGAGACTACCACTTCCCACGAAGTCTCGCTACCGCCTGCCGTCCACGTAATGTCGGCAGTCGATGTAGTTATATTGTTTACAGCAATATTCTTTACATATCGGCAAGTAAGCGGGTCTACAACTCTAAGAGTGTAGTCTTCTACGGCAGCCAGATCGTCCATATAGCACGGAACGGGTTTTCTCGTACCGTTTGTTACGCCCACTATCCTCATCCGATAGTCGCCGTTGGCAGTGGTGATGGGTACTAAGAACGAAGCCGCAAGGGTAGTCGGCGAGGTGGCCTCGGATATTCCTTCGTAAACGGTTTCGCCAGGGTCGTCGAAGTCGTAGTCGCGGTTCCAATCGACAAATATACGTGTGTTGTTTTTATTATTCTTTTGCGTCGAGAATTTAATTGCTACCCGAGCAGAGTCGCCTCGGCTCACGTCGCCGCTCATAGCAGAGTAGTCGCCGTAGTTGCCGTCTTCTTTGCCTGTACTGTTTTCTACTATACGAGATACTCCGTATCTGACTTTGGTGATACCTTTCTCCGACACAGAGGAGGGTCTCGGTCGGCAATACTTAGTCGAGAACAGAGCAACCGCCCAAGAGCTCGTATCAGGATTACAACTTACCGTTCGTATCCAGATGGTATAATCTTTGCCCTTCTCGAGCGACGATATTTTGAGGTTGTCGGTAGCAAACGTTATCGGGCTAATCGAATCGGGTGGAATGGTCGATACGTCTACACCCTTCGCCAACACGTACTGCCACGAGGTAGCCGAAGGTTCGTGAGCAAAACGAACGACGGCAGAGTCGGTCGTAGCACCCGAAAAGACATCTATATCGAACGACGTCGGCACACGGCATGCAGGTACGCGTTCGACCGATATATTATCGATAAAATACGCATACGAAGTGTTCTGCGATACATTACCTACATTGCCGTAGCGGAAAGCGATATAACGATTGTTGCCGTTGTCGGTAACGGTGTTGAAGTATACGGTTTTGGGTACCATAGTACGGATATTGTTCCCGTTGTCGAACGAGGCGACAGACACGAACGTATTGCTGTCGGTCGGGTCGGTCATATAGCCCACTTGCAACGCACCGCATTCGTAATGCTCTTTGTTGAGGTCGAAGTTAAGTTGCAGCGTGTTCAGAGCTGCCCTCATTTTGTTCAACACCAAATACTGTGGCATGGAAGCTCTAAAAGTCAGAGCCTTAGACATCACTCCATATATTGGAGAACTTTCGACGACTGCAGGAAATTTGGCATTAGCAGATATTTTACGCCAACAAGCGGGAATCGAATCTTTTGCTACCACCTCGAAGTCTTCGCTTATCGAAGCCTCATCGCCGCACTTAGTCGTAAACGTATGCGGGGTGATAATCCACTGGCTGTAATCGGTCGAATCGCATCGGCTACGTAGCCATATATTATATGTTGTGTGCTGGCTGAGTCCCAAGAGCTTCGCGACGCCTCCGACGGCATTATGAGGAGTGAGTGTCGAAAGGTCTCTGGTATCGAAAACCTCTTTGTATACATACTGCACTTGAGCGGTTGCAATACCGGGGAGATAAGATATAACTGCCGAGTCGGCACCGACGGAGATAGTTTTCGGTTCTGTCGGAGGGATACAGGCAGGAGCAGGCTGTATCGACAAGGAATCTATCCAATAGAAATAAGCCGAAGAGAACGATTCCTGACCGACTTTACCGTATCGGAATGCTATATAACGATTGGTGCCATCGTCGGCAACTCTGCTGAAGAAGACCTGCTTGCGTAGCATCTTTTTGTATATAGCCGCATTGCGGTCGTCGAACGAAGCCACAGGCACAAACGTATTGCTATCGGTCGGATTGGTCATATAACCCACTTGGAAAGTACCTGAGTCTTCGCCCTCTCTGTCGAGAGTAAAGTCGAGCTGCAGAGTATTGAGCGGTACCGAGAAGCGAGGCAGCACCATATAAAGCGCTTTTGACGATCCGAATTTCAGAGCTTTGGTCTTGAGTCCATAGGCAGGATACGGAGGTACGACTGCCGGCAATGTCTTATTGGCGGGTATTCGAGTCCAACACTCAGGAATATACGTATCTCTGATATTATCGAAGTCTTCGCTTAGTGTAGAGATACTGCCGCAAAGAGTAGTGAAGGTTAATGGCTCGAACGACCATTCGCTGATGTTGCCACTGCCACAATCGCTCTCCAACCACATTTTATACGCAGTATTTGGAGCAAGCCCCGAAAGCCGTATAGTATCGCCACCGATAGTATGTATCGGCAACGTATTGGGGTCGGTTACGTTAGCCAAACCATAAACATATCGTATTGCCGTAGCATTCGATTTATAAGTGACAACGACCGAATCGGAAGATATGAATAATACTTTCTCTCTCGTCGGATGCAGACACGATGGTGCCTCCTGCACCCTAATCGAATCGAGCCAATAGTACGAGTTATAACTAAAAGTCTCGCTACCTACGCTACCATATCTGAATGCAATATAGCGGTTGTTGCCGTCGGCTACATCGTTGAAGAAGACACGCTTGGGCAACATCCGTTTATAAACATTATTCTTAAACGAAGCTACCGCCTCAAATGTGCGTGCATCGGTGGGATCGGTCATATAACCCACTTGGAAAGTACAAGCATTTGCATTTAATCTATTGAGCATGAAGTCGAGCTGCAATGTCTTCAGAGGCACCGCAAAGCGAGGCAATACCAAGTATTGTCCGTTCGTATCACCAAACTTTATAGCCTTACTTTTCACGTTGTAAAACGGATCAGCTGCAACAACAGAAGGCAACGTATTCTCGCTGGGTATCTTACTCCAACACTCAGGCAGAGAACCCGTACTTAAGTTATCGAAATCTTCTTCGACGGTATAGATATACTCGCATGCAGTAGTGAACCTCAACGGTTCGAATGACCATTCGCTGTAAACACCGCCGGAACACTTACTGCGCATCCAGAACTTATACTCTTGCCGAGGAGTAAGTCCCGTAACGTTTATAGTACTGCTACCAATAGTATTGACGGGAGTAAGTAATGACGGGTCGGTTGCCGTTGCGGCAGCACATACATATTGAGCCTCAGTAACTCCTGAAGGTAGTACGTAAGCAATCACAGCCGAATCGGGAGCAATAAGTGTAGCCTTCAACTTATATGGAGGATGGCAAGCGGGAGCTTGTTTTACAGATACTGAGTCTAACCAATAGTAATGGTGTTTGGCGAATATCTCTTCGCCCACACCGCCATACCTGAATGCTATGTATCGGTTGCTGCCATCGTCGGCAACATCGGTAAAGAGTACGTGTTTATAAACCATCTTTTTCAGAGAAGACTCATCGTCGTTGAATGAAGCTACAGGTACAAATGTACGTGCATCTGTATTGTCGGTCATATAACCCACTTGAAAGGTACCCGAAAGACTGCCCTCTTTGTTTAATAAGAAATCGACCTGTAAAGTATTGAGTGGTACTCCGAAGGGAGGTAGTACAAAATAAGCCGAGTCCGACTCACCGAATTTTACGGCGTTTGTAAATACTCCGCTTGTAGTATCTCTACCTACTACCGAAGGGAATGTAGTATGGGAAGATATCTTACTCCAGCAAGTCGGCAGAGAGCCGACACTAATTGAATCGAATTGTTCTCGAAGGTTTATCGGCCCTGTCAGATAGACACATTTGGTCTTGAACGACGCGGTAGACCACTCGCTATACTCGCCGCCCAAGCAGTCGGCTTTTATTCTTACATAATAAACGGTATTGTCCGTAAGCCCCGACAAACTCAACGACGGCATACCCGTTACGGTCTGCGACACTGCTCCGGCGAAATCGGATGAAGTGGAATACTCTACTGCCCACGACGAGGCAAAGCCCGTCTCTGTCCACGACAAGTTGGCGGAAGTAGCTGTGATACCAGATAAGGCGATATCTTTAGGTGCCGAGCAATCGGTCGAGGGCAATACCTCCGCCCCATGTACTTCGTCTAAGAAGATATTAATACCATTCGTATCCAACACCTGAAATGCTACATAGATCATAGAACCAGCATAGGGCGACAGATCGATCTTATGCTGAGTCCAAGTCTTCGAGATACCCATTTTTGTTCGCAATGTAAGAGCCGTTACTGTAAAATCGTTAACATTAGAAGAAGCCCTCGAAATCTTTACGTTAAGAGAAGTAGGGTCTTTAACGGCAGGAAATATATTGTCCGTTTTAACACTGAAAGTAAGGCTATCGCCGACAGTGGGGAGCATACGGGGAGTGATAAGCCAATTCTCCGTCCCGAACGAACCGCCATAGTTGACCCTTGCACTCGCCTTACCTATCGGAACGTACATCTTATTTCTCATCCACTCGTTGCTTCCTTTGAGCCGTTTCTTAGTCCAGCCTTCGGGAGGGAAGGTCTCTGACTCGAATCCTTCCGATAAGAGAGTACCTCCGTTTGTAGTTTGCACCTTGAGGTTGTCGACAAACACACGGCTTTCGATGCCGCTACCGACGATGGCAGACACCGTTATCGCCGTCGGAGTGGGCAGAGCTTTGAATACGGCATTGTATCGCACCATATCGGCAGCCGACAGTGGCCAGCCGTGTGCCATAGCGGGTAGGTCGACCGTATCACTTTTAGTGCCATAAGTTACGACAATTCGGGCAGGTGAGGGTGTCGCTGCTATCCAAGTGACAGCGTCGAACGACACTTTCAAGAAACGAGCCGTACCCGCAACGACAGGTTGCGTAGTAAAGCCGCCATCATTACCGCCGTCGCCAAGACGAACCACTCCGCCCGCTTGGTACGCTCTGCTTAACGAAGCAATCCCCTGCAATGCACTTGCAGAGGCTGCCGTGGAGCTTCCCGTCGCCGAGAGCATATCGCCCGACGTGAGGGCGGCGAAGTCTTGGACGTAGGGTAATGTTACATTCTGTGCCCGAAGTCCGAAGACTGTACTGAGCACGAAACACATTAAAAGAGTAATCTTTCTCATGCTATAAAAAAATATTTTGAGTTATTGTATTTACATAAGTATTACATATTAAAAACAAAAGTAGAGTCGCCTGCAACGGCAGACAACTCCACTTTCGATAAATCTATTTTTGCTCGATTATCAACTTCTCTATTACGACCCTATCGTCCGAAACGATACGAACTAAGTAGTTGCCCGCAGCAAGCGAAGAGACATCGAGTGAGATAACGCTTTCGCCCGCTGCTATGCGATAACGACCCACTACTCTACCGAGCATATCCGATATCTGTACGTCGGCTCCGTCATTATTACCGTCGAGAGCAATAGTCACGAAGTCGTCGGCAGGATTCGGGTAGACGACTACTCGGTAATCGGCTCTGTCTACGTCCGAAGCCGAGATCGTCGTGAACCGCAACGTTTCGCCCTTAGTCATCGGGTAAGTATTCGTTACGGCGTACGCATAGAACTCGTATTCGGTATTCTGACCCAGACCGTTCAGGTTACCGTCGGTAGTCTGTGTCCATACCACCTCGCCAACTTTCTTATACTTCCAGCCCTGCTCTACTATAGGCTCGGTGCCGGCAGTAACGGTCTTACGCAACTTAGCGGCATACATACCGATAGCCGTTGCGTCTAATGTAGTCACCGTCGGCGGCGTGTGAGCAAGAGTGGTGAAGGTCAGAGTAGAGCCATTGTAGCCGTCGGCGTTAATATCTGTTTTAGCGTATGCGTAGAACTCGTACTTGGTATTCTGCTCCAACGACGTAAGCCTACCGGTCGGCGACACAAACCAAGTAGCGTCGGTAGCCTTACGCCACTTCCATCCTTGCTCTCTTACGGGCTCCGATGGGTCGAAGGTTATTGTCTTATGTAGAGTAGCTCCAGTCTG
>ERZ772960.1543-NODE-1543-length-18176-cov-10.704211_pt1 | contig 18176 bp, 9 predicted proteins | sample MGYA00580678_ERZ772960 | MGnify/ENA primary metagenome ERZ772960 (study PRJEB29015, sample SAMEA2737930) | human oral metagenome | biome: human oral; feature: human-associated habitat; material: dental | place: China | collected 2059 ... | reverse complement strand
TCGCCCATGCGGAAGAAGAAGGCGTTGAGTTCTGCTTTTTGCAAAACCCGACACGCTTTATCGGCGATAAAGACGGCAAGGTGTGTGCAGTCGAAGTGCTGAACTACGAGCTCGGTGAACCCGACGCTTCCGGCCGCCGCAGCCCCGTCGCCATTCCGGGCACCGAACATCAAATCCCGGTGGACACGGTTATCGTTGCACTCGGTAACAGCTCCAACCCGCTGATGGCACAGACGACGGAAGGATTGCAGGTAACCAAGACCGGCAACATCATTGTCGATGAAAACCAAAAAACCAGTATTCCGAAAGTCTGGTCGGGCGGAGACATCGTACTCGGCGCGGCAACCGTTATCCTCGCTATGGGCGAAGGACGTAAAGCGGCAGCGAGCATCAACGAATATTTAGCAAAGTAAAAAAAGTTGACGGCTAAAAAAACCGGTGCTATACTTTTATCAATACTGAACAGTGCAGGTTAATAAGGATCAGGGAATTCCTAAAGATCTCAATTTTTAGAAGTTTTCCTGAGATCTTTTTTGCCGCACCGATTTCAGATCGAGGAGGAAATCGAATGAAAAAGTATGTGCCGGAACCGTTTAGAATCAAAATGGTAGAGCCCATCAAAATGACAACCCGCGAAGAGCGCATCAAAAAGCTTGAAGCGGCTAAGTACAACATGTTCAACCTGCGCGGTGAAGATGTGTACATCGACTTATTAACCGACAGCGGAACAAACGCAATGAGTGATAAGCAGTGGGCGGGTGTAATGGTCGGTGATGAAGCTTATGCCGGCGGCAAAAGTTATTTTAAATTGGTAGAAGCAGGACATGATATTTTCGGATATGAATTTATTCAGCCGGTGCACCAAGGCCGTGCAGCAGAAAAAGTTATGTTTCCCTTGCTCCTTAAAAAAGGCCAGTTTGCCATTTCCAATATGTTCTTTGATACGACAAGAGCGCATGTTACTTTGTCCGGCGGGAAACCGGTAGACTGTGTGTGTGCGGAAGCGAAAAAACCGGCTGTCTACGCTCCTTTTAAGGGAAACATGGACGTTGAAAAACTTGAAAAGTATATCAACGAATACGGAAAAGAAAATGTCGGCATGATCGTTATGACCATTACCAACAACTCAGCCGGCGGGCAGCCCGTGTCGATGCAGAATATCCGTGAAGTTTCTGCGGTCGCAAAAAAGTACGGTATTTTGTTTAATATCGATGCGGCTCGTTTTGCGGAAAACGCCTATTTTATTAAAGAACGCGAAGCGGGATATAACAATAAATCCATTAAAGACATCGTTCGCGAAATGTTCAGCTATGCCGACACCTTTACGATGAGTGCAAAAAAAGATGCAATCGTCAACATGGGCGGTCTTATCGGTATTAAGAACAACAAAGACATTTATCAACTGATTAAGGGCAACTGTATTTCGTTTGAGGGCTTTATTACCTACGGCGGTCTTTCCGGCCGTGATCTTGAAGCTTTGGCTATCGGTCTCTACGAAGGTATTGATGAAGAATATCTGAAATACCGCAACGCTTCTATGGAATATTTGGCATCTCAGCTGCTTGATGCGGGCGTTGCCATTCAGAATCCTGCAGGCGGGCATGGCGTTTACGTCGATGCAAATGCGATGTTCCCGCATATCCCCTACTATGAATTTCCCGGCCATACGCTCTGCATAGAGCTGTACAAAGAAGCCGGTATCCGTACCTGCGATATCGGTTCGTTCATGCTCGGTAATGACCCTGAAACGGGCAAGCAGATTAAGTCCGAATTTGAGTTTGCACGGCTTGCAATCCCGCGGCGCGTGTATACGCAGGCTCATTTGGATGTTATCGCCGAAGCGTTAATCAACATCAAAGAACGGGCTTCGCAGGTGAAAGGGTACCGTATCATCTGGGAACCGCCGATTTTGCGTCACTTCCAAGCTCATTTGGAACCCATTAAATAGTAAATCCGTTCGGAAACTTCCGTTTCCGAACGGATTTAGTCCTTACAGGCGGATATGTCGGAATTATATCCGATTGTCCGCTTGCCGAAAGGGGTATACTATGGCAAATACAGAAGCAAAACGTGATCAATTCAACTCACAGTGGGGATTTATTCTTGCCTGTATCGGTTCCGCTGTCGGAATGGGAAATATTTGGTTGTTTCCGTTCCGTGTCGGACAGTTTGGAGGAGCGGCGTTTTTAATTCCTTATATTATTTTTGTTATCGTTATCGGCTACACCGGTGTTGTAGAAGAAATGTGCTTAGGACGGGCGATGAGAACAGGTCCGCATGGCGCATTCCTCAAGGCGACGCAAATGCGCGGCAATAATTCGGGTGAGGCCATCGGGTGGATCCCCGTTATCGGTTCGCTCGGTATTGCAATCGGATACACGGTCGTTGTCGGATGGATTATCCGCTTTACGGTGGGGGCTTTTTCGGGTTCCATGCTTGCAGCGGAAAACAGCGGCGCATACTTCGGCGCCATTGCAGGGCGATTTTCAAGTTTACCGTGGCACATTATTGCGATTGTCGGCTGCTTTATAATCATGGCGGCCGGTGTCTCATCGGGTATCGAAAAAGTAAACAAAGTGATGATGCCGGCGTTTTTCGGGTTATTCATTATTCTTGCAATCCGTGTCGCAACTTTACCGAAGTCAATCGACGGTTATAAGTTCCTGTTTAAAACGGATTGGAGCGAATTGGGGGACATAAAAACGTGGGTCTATGCGCTCGGGCAAGCGTTCTTTTCGCTATCCCTCGCAGGAAGCGGCACTGTTGTGTACGGCAGCTATTTAAAGGATGATGAGGATGCGCCTACCAGTGCAAAGTTCACTGCGGTGTTCGATACGCTCGCGGCGCTGCTCGCTGCCTTGGTCATCATCCCTGCGGTCTTTGTGTATAACCTTGAACCGTCAGCGGGGCCGCCTTTGATGTTTATCACCATGCCGATGATCTTTAAAGAGATGCCGGCCGGTACGCTTTTTTCCATCATCTTCTTTGTCGCGGTATTGTTCGCAGGCATTACTTCGTTAATCAATCTGTATGAAACGCCGGTAGAAATGCTGCAGCAAAAGTTTAAGATCAGCCGGAAAGTTTCCCTTGCAATCGTGCTCGGTCTCGGGTTTCTTGTAGGACTGATTGTAGAAGACGGGAACATACTCGGAACATGGATGGATGTTATCAGTATCTACATTATCCCGCTCGGAGCATTACTTGCCGGTATTATGTTCTTCTGGGTATGCGGTAAAGACTTTGTGTTAAATGAAGTTTCAAAGGGCCGTTTAAAACCGATCGGCAGCGTATATGTTGCACAAGGAAAATATCTTTATTGCGGGCTTACGCTCATCGTATACATCCTTGGTATTTTCTACGGAGGTATCGGCTAAACCGATAAATCTACGGGAGTAAAGAAAACGGGGCTGTCTAAGACTGAAGGTTTTGGGCAGCCTTTTTAAAGCCGCCTATCAAAATAAAACTGACGATGGTCATAACAGAGACCCGCCCGTCAACAAGACAATAAACAGAAATTTCCTATTCTCAAAAGATACGAAATATGATATATATTTTTCTCTATATTAATTTAATGTTAGCTAATGCTTTTTTAGCGGAAGGTACACAATGAAAAAACGTTTTTCTATTCGTTACAAACTTATTCTGATTTTCGGCATACTGATTGCAGTAGCCGGTATTACCGAAGGCATTTTAGCAATCAGAATTGCTCGTAAAGCAGTAACTGAAAAAATTGAAGCGCAGTTAATGAATAGGGCTCGTGATGCGGCTGAAATCTTAGATGGAAAAGTAATGCAGTGGTTTCAACTGCTGGAGGGTATCACACGGATACCGGCACTAGGGGATTCGACCTTATCGTATCAAGAAAAAGCTGTCATGTTGGAAAAACTTGCCGAATCCGATAAGGCTTTTCAAAAGCTCAATATTGTTGATAAAAACGGGATAGGCTATTTACCGGACGGTAACGTTAGCGACATCTCTTCTGCGAATTGGTTTAAAAGCTACAATGGAAACCGCTATATGTCCGAACCGTTCACATCGCTTATAAACGGTCAGATGGTCATTGTCATTGCCGTACCGATCTATGATGAGCATGGGAGCTTTCACGATATACTTACCGCCACTATTGACGGATTTACAATGTGCGAAGCAGTCAGCCAGCTCGTTATAGAAGAAACAGGAAGCTGCAGTGTTATCAACTCAAAGGGAATCACGATTGCAGATCCGGATAAAACATTAGTACAAAATCAATTTGATGTGATCCAAGAAGCTGTCAAAAACCCTGCTTTTGCCTCTCTATCTGCATTTGTGCAAACGATGCTTAAATCTCAAGAGACAACCATAGGATATTATGAATATAATAAACTCAAGAGGATGGCTTCTTATGCAGCAATGAAAACGACCGGATGGAAAATCGCAGTGTACGCTCCAATCGACGAAGTGATGCAAACCGTCAGCACATTGCGTCAGTCTTTATCTATTATCGGTATTATTATTTTACTCATCACACTCACCGTTATATACATCGTTACCAACGGCATCGTTACACCGATCAGGAAAATTGTTAAAGCTTTACAAAACATCGCACAAGGTGAAGGGGATTTAACCGTCCGGCTGCCGATACAGGGCAATGATGAGATTACCGATATGTCCGAATACTTTAATGAAACAATCGAAAAAATCGGAACATCCGTCAAGAAAGTCGGAATAACCAGCGATAGTATGGAAGAAATCGGCAGCGAGCTGTCTGCGAATATGACCGAAACGGCGAGCGCCATAAATGAAATCAGTGCAAATATTGAGGGCGTCAAACAGCAGACAATGACGCAGGCCGCAAGCGTTACCGAAACTGCCGCAACCGTAGAAGAGATTGTTCGTACTATTAAGCAGTTGAATATCGGTATCGAAACCCAAGCGGCGAGCGTTGCGCAATCGTCTTCTTCCGTAGAACAGATGGTCGCAAATATCGCTTCGATCGGGCAGACACTTGCTAAAACCGACAGTGCCATTAATGATCTTACTTCTGCGACCGGCGACGGCAAAGCAACACTGGTAACATCCAATACCGTCACGCAAAAGATTGCCGAAGAGTCCGGCAGTCTGCTTGAAGCATCGAGCGTTATTCAGCACATTGCCAGCCAAACAAACTTATTGGCGATGAACGCCGCTATTGAAGCCGCCCATGCCGGTGAATCCGGAAAAGGCTTTGCCGTCGTTGCCGATGAAATAAGAAAACTTGCTGAGGAATCTTCGGTGCAGGGCAAAACGATTACTACAACATTAAAAACACTCTCATCGGAAATAGAAACACTAGCAGCCTCGTCCAAGACGGTAGAAGGGAAATTCAATGCTATTTTCAGCCTTGCGGAACAAGTTAAAGAGATGAGCGCACGGCTTACCGAAGCAATGAGAGAACAAGAAAACGGCAGCAAAGAAGTGTTAACCGCTATTAAGAACATCAATACAGTAACAATGGAAGTACAAGCAGGTTCTGAAGAAATGCTGAAAGGCGGTGAAGGAGTTGCTGCCGAAATGCGCAAGCTCGATGACCTTACCCGTATTATCACCGACAGTATGAATGAGATGGCAACGGGCGCCGTGCAAATCAACAATGCCGTACAGGAAGTAAGCGAAATTACGCAAAAGAATAAGCAGAGTATCGAGAATTTGGCGGAAGAGGTCTCTAAATTCAAAGTCAGGTAGGGGATATTTTTCTTTTTTTCCGATAAAAAGAAAAATATCCCCTACGACCCCTAAAAAGAAAAATGACGGGTAAAGAGGGAGCCCCCTCTTTACAATCTCCCCTTATGCCTCGCCTTTGTTCTTGAGCTTAGCTCTGATACAAAAGCTTGGCCGTTGGGGTTGCCACGATAACCTATTTCAGAACGTCCACGGATGGACGGGGTGCCAATTAGAAACGAATTTAGGCGCAAGACCAAATTCGCAGGCAACGAATGTATAGGATGTGCATTCGTTGCCGTGTCTCCGCTTTATTTTTGTTCGCGCCTTGTATCTACTCGCTCTATTTGTGTCTATGTTCATTGTTTGCTTCCAACTTCCGGCAGTTTAACTGCTAAACTGCCGGAATAAATTCTTGGGCATCTCTAAAAACTCAGTTAGCTTTTTAGAGGTTCCTTCTTTAATTTTTATTTTGCGACAGACGGTTCAAAAGCTTTTTTAGGAGTTCTACCTTCGTGTTTTGCTGCAAAGGCGACCAGTTCCGTGTATATTTTCTGTGCTTTAGCAAACACATCGGCTGCTTGGTCGTTCCCTAATTTGGTTGCATATTTTGCTGCGGCAGATTCACCTTTTTTGGTATAGAGCCGCGCAATTTCAGCATCTTTGTCTTTTTGCTCTTTAATCAACTTTTGCTCATACGCTTTCCAATAGCTGCGGACATTTTTTCCGTACATATCCCTGTTCAAAGCCGAAAAGACATTGATAGTCCGCATCAGCCAGTAAAACGAATCGGGGGTATATGTTTCGTTGTTTACTTTATACGGAGGCAACGTATCCGTAATATTACCGTAGAACGGCAGATATACTGAATGTTCCGCATTTGCCATTGCCATCCACATCACACCGCCGACAGCTTTCGGTAAGGTGTCTTTCATCTGAATGATATGGCATTCCATAGAAGTCGGTGTACCGATTGCGCGAACTCCTGCGTTTTCCGGTAAATTTGCATTTTTATCGGTATCTTCATAGCGGTAGCGCTGCAATTCCATTACATCTTCAAGGGCGATTTTCTTGTCAGCCTTTCTCCACAAAGAGAATAGCTTCGTGTCATACGCAATCTTAGCGGACGGTGAGAGTTTATTTTGTCCTCCCCAAAGCCGTACACGGTTGTAGTCGCTCAGTTCTTCTCCATAGGTAAGTGCCGCATGGAATTTACCGTCAGACTCTTTATAAAAGCCTTTCGACTTAGGCAAATTGATTAAATCTTTTGATGCGATAACATCTTTACTTGCCATATCGACATAACCGAGCAAGAAGCAATTAGGTACTACCGCATACATATCATCCGGAACCTTAACCGCTGCATACTGATGGCCGGTATAAATTTCCATGTACCAGCTTTCTTTATCGTCTGCAATAAAAATGATGTTGCCTTCTGCCGAACCGTAGGTATCTACAATCTTTGCAATCCGTTCAACGCCTTCCCGGGCTGTGGTAATATACGGCAATACAACCGTTGTCATAGATGCTTCCGAAAGTCCGTTTTCAACAAGCGGGTCAGCTTCTTCTGCAGCTTTTCCCGGAGAAGCAGAAACAGTTGCGCTCATCGCGACACCGTGCTCGTTAAAACCGACTTCGTCGTAAATACCTTCGGACTGTTCGGCATCGCAAATAGCGGTATACCGATAGCTCTCTTTCGGCAATTCAATTTTGAAGCCGATTGAGTCGGCAAATTGTACCGGTTTTTTGTTCTTCTGATGCGGATATACCTTAAAAGTTTTGTTATGAGCGCCGCTCAAATCTTCCGTTCGTGCAATAATGCGAAAGCCGTCGGCTGTTGCATCCTTTCCTGCAACGAACCCCGTACAGCCGAAAGCATTGGACATCCCGGCCCATACACTGGCTGCGGCAACCAATAAAAACAGACACATTTTTTTTCATAATGTACTCCCTGTTAAAAATAATCCGGTAAATCCTACCGGATAAAATCACGCTTGCCTAAAAAAAGACAACGGATATAAAAAACATTATATCATGCAGTATGAGACTTGTCAAAATTGGCAATGCCTATGGGGTTTTATCGTAAAGACGTAGAGCGTCTATAAAAATTTCCCGCTATAACACTTCACGGGAAAGTGTCATAATCGAAAATATTCTTAAATAAATACTATTAGGATAGAGTACCGGCAAAAAGACTCTGTTAGATTTTTAGTTATAAATAAAAACCATACTGAATGAACTGAATAGCGCTGATGGCGGTACCGTAGAAATTCGGCCGCTGATACGGTGGAGATACGAACAACCGATGCCGCTATCGATGAAACGACAGCGCAAACGACGCAAACGACAATCCAAGCATGCCACGATTACTGTGCCCTCCTAATCAAGGAATTTGAGTAAGCTCAAAATGTCCAGCTTTTGTTCCGGAACTATACCCAATAACAAAAGCTGCTGCGTGGAATAATTGCCATCATCGTTCAAGAATGTACATCTATGATGCTACCTCTTTATCCGTTATTTTTCTTTTTATCAAAAAAAGAAAAGTCTTCCTCTAATTGATTTTAAACTTACTTACCTCCACTGCTAAATTTTCAATACTTCGCTTGTTCTTTTGCGTAATTTCACTTACTTCTTGTATGGCCTTGTTGATTTGTACGGCGCCTGTTGCCATCTCGTTCATACTGTCGGTTATGATACGAGTGAGGTCGTTGAGCTTGCGCATTTCCTGTGCAACACTCTCACCGCCTTTTAGCATTTCTTCCGAACCTGCCTGTACTTCCGTTGTTACTGTATTGATGCCTTTAATAGCGGCCAATACTTCTTTACTGCCGTGCTCTTGTTCCTTCATTGATTCGGTTAGGCGAGCGCTCATGTTCTTAACTTGTTCTGCAAGGTTAAAGATGCTATTGAATTTTCCTTCTACTGTTTTTGACGATGCGGAAAGTGTTTCGATTTCGCCGGATAGGGTTTTCAGGGTTGCCGTAATTGTTTTTCCCTGTACCGAAGATTCCTCGGCAAGTTTTCTTATTTCATCGGCAACGACGGCAAAGCCTTTTCCGGATTCTCCTGCATGAGCAGCTTCAATAGCGGCGTTCATCGCTAAAAGGTTTGTTTGCGACGCGATATGCTGAATAACACTCGATGCTTCAAGCAAGGCGCCGGACTCTTCGGCAATCTTTTGCGTGACGGTATTGGATGTTACCAGCGTTGCTTTGCCGTCTCCGGTCGCAGAAGTAAGCTCATTAATGACACTGTCGGTTTTAGCGAGTGTCTGCCCGATCGAAGCGATATTTGCGACCATTTCTTCTATGGAAGACGAAGATTGTGCAACACTTGCCGCCTGCATTTCGATGCCCGTATTCAACTGCCTAATAGTACGGACAATTTCTTCAACGATTGCTGCTGTTTCGGTAACGCTTGCAGCTTGAGTTATCGCTTGGTGTTTTACGCCATCGATGTTTGCACTGATTTGCTGGATAGCACTTGCTGTTTCGGTCATATTAGTTGATAACTCGCTTCCGATTTCTTCCATTTCATTGCAGTTTACACCTATCGATTTGATCGCATTTCTTATTTTTACAATCGTCTCGTTAAAATATTCGGATAAGTCTGTGATTTCATCATTCCCTGTTACCGGAAGGCTTACGGTTAAATCTCCCTCTCCTTGCGAGATATTTTTTAAAGCCGAAACCGTCCGCTTAACAGGTCTTATCATACCCCGAGTTACTGCATAAACAATGATAACAGCTCCGGCAAAAATACCGAGTCCGATTAAAATGAAGGTCATCTTGAGCGTATTTACGGTTTCCATAAATTCATGAATAGGAGCGCATACGATAATTGTCCATACGGCCGACTTCAATTTTGTATAAGCTGCAATTTTAGGAATTCCTTCGTACTCATAATAACCGATGCCGGGCTTCGTAGAGGCTATAGCATTCCTTTCAAATCTTCCGCAAGAATCTAATTCAGTATTGTTCTGTCCTTCTTGACTTGGATTGAGCATACTTGTTACCGCATCAATATCTTGATCGGCAATAGTCGCTCCCGTAGGTCCTATGATATAGCAATTACCGCTTTTGCCGATGGTAATGTCTTTGATATTGTCCCTGAACCATAGGCCGGAAATATCGGCTGATAAAACAGCTATAATACGATGGGTCTCATCGTAAAGCGGAATCGAAAAGGTGCTAACCAGTTTTTGAGTTGTTTTTGAAATCAATAACTCGGAAACAAAACGCTCGCCTTTCATTGAAGCTTTAAACCATTCTCTGTCGCTTACATTTACCGTACCGCTTTCTGCATAACAGATACCTTCAGTATCAGTGATATTGAGTTCCTGTATCGTATTGTTGCTTAGCGCATTTTTCTGTAGCTGTTTGATTTTATCTTGATATGAAGCGGTTGGATCATACAGTATCGGTATGTGAGATAGTCCTTCTAGAAATTGAAAAAAAGCAGTTATTTTTGCGTCGATAATCTCCGCTTCATCCAAAGCCTTATCGATAAGCTGCACTTCCAATTTTTCGATTACAGCTTTACGGGCAAGGCGGATTGCTAACGTGCCCTCCATCAGCGAAGCTACTGCAATTAAAAGTCCAAAAACAATAATTAATTTATTTCTAATTGAAAATCGTTTTTTTGCCATATAATGTAACCTCATATTTATCTCATTTAAAATAATTATAAACGATGTTACTGAAATATGGTATATGGAAATTTTTAAAATCTGAAATTTTTATAGACTCCCAATATTCCGCTTATTTTTTTGTGTAATTTCGCTTACTTCTTCTCGCATTGATAAAGCGGAAGCTTGACATCATTCTCATCTGCACATATAATCAAATCAACAATTGAACATCTGTTCATATATTTGTAGATAAAAAAATCACCTTGCTGTTTTGAGAAGGCGAATGACCAAGACTGGCAGGCGTGATAATCAGAATACGTAAGGAGGCAGCGTAATGGAAAACCAAGAAGAACCGATGAATGACGAAGCGGCGGAGTATTTTAACCCCGATGCCGTGGCTCATGCACGCTCAAAGATCCCCGATGAGGATACGATGACTGCATTGAGTGATTTTTTTAAGAACTTCGGTGATTCAACCCGTATCAAGATTGTATCCGCGTTAATGGCGGGTGAGCTGTGCGTTGCCGACATTGCGGAGGTACTTGAAATATCCGCTTCGGCAATTTCTCATCAACTGCGTATCCTCAGACAAGCAAAAATAGTGCGTTCGCGGCGGGTGGGAAAACAAATCTACTATTCTATAGAAGACAATCATGTCGGCATCTTATACAGCGTCGGCATGGAGCATATTCTGGAAGGGCGCTAGACCAAAGGAGAGATGACAAAAAACGCTGTCTAAAATATCGCCCTCATCAACTGATGAACGTCCTTGTCCATCAGTTGATGGCGAATTTTGACAAAGCAAAATATCGCTTCTGCTATAACAACCGCCTTCCGTGGCGGTCAAGTTTGCGCTGCAAACTTGATTATTTACATGTGCGCGTAACGCGCACGACTAAAAACTTTTTCGGATGTTTAAACATCCTGCAAAAGTTTTTATAGGAGGTAAAATGGCTTGTAGTTGTATGGCATGTAATCATATACACGAAACGCATAATCATGATGAACATCATCATGACAGTTTGTGGGATAAACACGATATTATCCGATTTAGCGTAGCGGCGGTGTTTTTTGTCGCTGGAATTGTATTGAAAATTGCTTCCGAACCTTTCAAAATGACCGTTCTGTTCAACGGCGCTTCTTACTCCATTGCACTTTCATCACTGCTTTTTGTCGGTTCGTGGCTTGCTGCGGGACTGGAAGTTATCCAAACCTTGCTGAAGACCATCGGTAAAGGAAGTATTTTTGACGAAAATTTTCTGATGACCTTTGCGACACTCGGTGCATTCATACTCGGAGAGTGGTCGGAAGGCGCCGCGGTTATGCTGTTTTACAACTTAGGCGAGCTGCTGCAAGCCGCCGCCGTTCAGCAGTCTCGGCGTTCCATTACCAATTTGATGGATTTGCGCCCCGAATTTGTCCGGCTCTACCGTAATCCTGCCGACTCCGAATCGGGACACAGCGATGCACATAGTTGTTGTGGACATGAAGATGATGACCACCATCACAGTCATGAGCACATTCACGCCGAGATGTGCGAATGCGGGTATGAACACGGTGAACATCACCATACCCATTCGAAAAACTGCGAATGCGGACACGAGCATGGCCATGAACACCATCACGAACATGAAGAATGCGAGTGCGAGCATGAACACGAACATACGCATAATCATGCCGAAGAGTGCTGTTGCGGGCATCATCATGAAGGCGATGACCCTGACATTGTAGCCCCGGAAGATGTTCCTATCGGTACGCTGATCCTCGTAAAACCGGGAGAGAAGGTTCCGCTGGACGGGATACTGGTCAAAGGAGCGTGTTCTTTTGACACCTCTTCGATGACGGGAGAGAGCGTTCCGCGTTTTATTGAAGCGGGCGGTACGGTTCTGGCAGGATTCGTCAATACGGACGGGCTTGCGGTGATTAAAACCACCGTAGCGGCGGAAAATACCGCTGCGGCCAAAATGCTGCAGTTGGTGGAACATGCGCAAGACCGCAAGGCAAAAACGGAGCGGCTTATTTCAAGCTTTGCGCGGGTATACACGCCGATTGTAACGATCGGTGCAGTCGTGCTGGCGCTCCTTCCGCCGCTTGTACTTTCAGCTGTATATAGCAGCCCGCTTTCGTGGAATGCCTTTGTTCCGTGGATTTCACGCGGACTGGTATTCCTTGTTATATCCTGCCCTTGCGCCTTTGTTATCTCCGTTCCGCTCGGCTACTTCGGCGGACTCGGCGGCGCAGCAAAAAAAGGTATATTGATAAAAGGAGCGGATTTTATCGACTCGCTTGCCAAAACGGACAGCGTTATATTCGACAAAACCGGCACACTGACCGCCGGTGTTTTAACGGTACAGCATATTCTTCCTGCCGAACAATTCAGCACGGAGGAATTGCTTGAGCTTGCCTATATCGCCGAGTATCATTCCGGCCATCCGATTGCCATTGCGATAAAAGGCGCTATTCAAGGGCAGCTCGGCAAAGAGAAAATAGCCGTATTTGAAAAAGAAGCTGCCGAACTCCGGCAATACACGGAAAAAGCCGGTTCCGGTGTTAAAATGCTGCGAAACGGACAGGAGCTTGCGGCCGGTTCCGCGTTGTTCATCTTCGGCGATGCGGAAAAGCAGCCTGCTTCCATCGCTCAAATTGAAGGAACAAAGGTATTCCTTTCCTACGGCGGGCGTTATGCCGGCTGTATCATTTGCAGCGACAGTATTAAACCGCAATCCGCACAGGCAATACGGGAACTGCGCGGCGCTGGGGTCGGATACCTTGAAATGCTGACCGGCGATACGAAACGCACGGGCGAAAAAATAGCCGCCGAATTGCAGCTTGACCGCTGCAGCAGCGAACTTTTGCCGCATGAAAAGGTCGCCCGCTTTGAAGCAATCAGCGACGAGCGGAAGAAAGGCAATGTCCGCGCCGTCTGCGTGTTTGTCGGAGACGGAATTAACGATGCGCCCGCCCTTGCCCGTGCGGATGTGGGTATCGCGATGGGCGGAATCGGCAGCGACGCCGCAATCGAAGCCGCCGACGTCGTTCTTATGACCGATAACCCGCAGCTCATTCCGCAGGCAATCAAGTCGGCACGCTTTACACGGCAAATCGTCAAACAAAATATCGTTATGTCGTTTGTTGTTAAAATCGCCTTTTTGGCAGGCGGCGCTTTGGGCATTATCGGATTATGGGCAGCGGTGTTCGCCGATGTCGGCGTCGCACTTCTTGCCGTGTGCAACTCGCTACGTGCACGGAGATAGAACGGAGGTAAAATCAACAACCCTGACGCAGAGCGTTGCCGAGAAACGGCGGGTATTAAACCCGCACGAATAAATAGACACCTCTAAAAACTCGGTTAGATTTTAGAAGGTCTCAGATAAAAACGGGGAACCGCCGTATTCGGCAGTTCCCCGTTAACTTTTTTTAGGAAAGATCAGTAAAGATTAGTACAAATCGATGATATAGGTTTGTGAACGCATCTGGTTAGCGGCGGTATCCCTGGCCATTACCTTTAATGTAAATATTTGCGGTGTGTACTCCCCTGTTGAGAACGTACAAACATTACCGACTGCTTGGATATCCACTTTGCTCAATAAACCGGCGCCGGATGCAAAATAGGCTGTACAGTGCAGGTCATCATACTCAGGCGGTGAAGACAACCCTTGGAATTCAACCGTAATCCACGTCGGCTTGTTGTTCACCTTCTTTGGAACAGGATAATGATTTGACGCAGGAGGCGCCTCTGTAATAAGCGTATGTGTGGTACCGGATACTTCATCGTAGGTAAGTTTTATCTTAGCTTTCGGCAGATCCTGCGGATTGGGAAGCGGTGTTACCGTACCTTCAAGACCGAAGCCGAAATCAGCTTTTACAAATACATTTTCATGCTTATATATACCGGTAGGCGAAGTAGGCACGGCAAACGGCACCTCCTGTGCATTTTGGGGATTAAGCCACCTCGTCCATTCGAGCGTTGTAGGCGGAGTCGCTGTGGTTTGCCTTGTAAGAGTATTTGCTCCTGCCGGCAGCGGTGTCGGAGTTGAAGGTTTAATCTCCAGAAGCGGCCCTGCAGTTCCCGTATAAGAATCGTATTTTATATACACACCTGTAAAAGTATCGGTTGCGGTCGGCGCATCGGCGTGAAGAACAAGAGTTCCACCGTTCAAATCGTATTTAATACGCCGTCTATTGATGTGTTTCCCATGAGGCGGTGTAGGGGATAAGGCCTCAAAATAATGAGTATGTCCGGACTCTGCCGCAGATGTTGTTGGACCTTCCACAAGTCTTTCTACCCAGTCGCTTTCACCGATGTAGTTACGCGCACGAATGCTTACCTCATATACCTTCCCCAACCGGAGTTTAAGCGTACAGGTTTTGCTTCCGTATGCAAGGCTTCCGTCATGCCGGATTGGGGAGGCCAAGAAATCTTCTGCGCTGCTGTTTGTTGCCTTAAAGCCGTAGAGCTTTTCGCCTGTAGAGGGGAATGTTGTTCCGTCATCGGAAGAAGTTTTAAGCATCAGTTCATAGTTTGTTTCGAATCTGGAAGGTTTCCATGTCAGTTTTACGTAGTAATAATCCGGCTCTTTATCCTCGCTGTTATCTTTCAGATACGCTCGAAGGTCTTCAGGTTTGGTCGGCTTTTTATTCAATACATCCAGTTCGCCGATTGGTTGAACAAGATCGTTTCCCGGATATACGACAATGGTGTCGCTGTAAGAACCTATCGGTGTAAAATTCGGGGCTGCTCCCTTGTAGAAAATCATACGGTATTCATACGCACCGGGGTTAAGTGTTATTTTAGGTGATGTTTGCTCATAAGTAAAGGGGAAAGAAGTAAGGGCCGGAGTCGGTGTATTTGCTTCCAACTTTGCATTTGTATTTTGGAGAGTCGTACCGTCAATATCCGTATATTTTTCTACGAATTTTCCCGTATACAAATTATAAATACCGATTTCGTAATGGGTACATACCTTTTCGGTATCTTTAACCGTTCCCGTTACCTTCACCGTTCCCGGCGTTGTAAGCCCCTTGATAGACATTTTGAAGTCAGCATTGCCGTTTCCCATCGTTAAGTCAACCGTGCAGTGCCCAACAAGAACAGGTTTATGGTGAGAATGAGACGTATTATAATTTTTGTAAGCGGTCAGGGTTAAATCCCATACGTATGCACCAAGCTTCAAGTCAAATGTGTAATGAGGCGGCGCACTCGATAATGTAATTGTTTCCTTGATGTCCGTACCGTTGTTTGACGTTCCCGTAAGAATAAAAGTCAGACTTGCGTCATTAGGTGCAAACGGATCATTCGGCAAAATACTGCGGGAAGCGGGATTTTGCGCTTCTTCAATCATTTGGGCATAATTCGGCGGTATATCCGTAACGGAAAATGTTACGGTTTCTTCGGCGTTACCGTCTCCGGACATGCGTCCGACTAAATTATGCGAACATCCGGCAATGAATAAGGTAAAAACTGCAAGTACAGCTACATATCTGTTTTTCAATCTCATAGCGACCTCCTTATTAAGATTGAAATGGGACATCCGGCACAATGGGATTTTGCGAGATGCCTTTTCTTTTATACATAATCAGACTGCCTATCAGTCTGGTGCATACAAAACCAAAACGGCGGTATCGGAATAGACTTTATCCTTATACTTTACCGTAAGCGTAACATCGTATAAACGGCTTTTACCGTCTGCCTTGAGGACAGCCTCATACAGAGGAGTCTTCGGGATATACACCGTCAGGCGTATGTCCGATTGCGATGTATGCGGTAGTACATACGGAGTGTCCCTGCCGACATCGGTAATCTTCCATGCATAGCTTTCGCAGCCGACGGGTGCGGTTAGCACGAGCGTATGCTCAATATCAACCTTGTAGAGTTCCTGCAACATCGAAGATGCATTACCGTTTTCTAAAATATTTTGAGTAGCGGCAGGCGTTTTTTCAAAATGCTTATTGTAGTCGTTGAGGACATCCTGCGGAGTAGTACAGGACAGAAAAACGAAGACGATACTGAATGCTGCTGCAAAAGAAATACACCACTTTATTGTCATGATTCCCTCTTTGTTTTGGAAACGTTTTTAAAATCGATCCTGCCGCCCAGTGTGATTTCGGGGAATAATTTCCAAAGCGAATCATAGTTTAAGCCTACGGCAAACGTAAAAAATTTCACACTTATACCGGTTGACACTCTACCCCCGTAGGAGAAAAACGGTTTGGAAGCGGTAACTTTCGGGCGAGCAAGCGCACTCAATCGTGCCGTAAGCGCCGCTTCTTCGAACAAAACAGCATAGCCTCGGCGGTCTAACACGACCTCAATTCCGACAGGAATGTATAGTTCCCCCATCCATAGCAACGGAGGGGCAATCTTGTTGCCGTTAAAGTCTTCGTATTGAACGGGAAACGGACGCTTGGGAAGCGCTATATGCGCACGCACCCCTGCGCCGATATAAACCGGCGCGGTAACGTAAGTATTCCGATAACAGGCATCAACCCCGAAAAGATATTGGAAGTTTGTCTTTTCCGGCTGTAAAAACCCCATAAGAGCTGTAAGAGTAAAGAAATGTCCCTTTCCTGTTTTAAGCCCGACGCTAAACGATTTGTCCGTTTCCGAAGCTTCATCAGCAGGCGGCGAATCCTGTATATCTTTTTCTTGAACCGCTTGCTCGTCTTGATTTTGAGACGGTGACGGAACCTCAGAGTTGCCGGTACCGGTACTCTGCGCTTTGCTCGATTGCTGTCCGATTTCCGGTGTTTCATCTTCGGATTTCAGCAGGTCTATATATTTCAGTTTATATACTGCGCCGCTTGCACAGCCTACAAATGCCGCATTTTCGGTATGGCAAAAATCGAAGGCGGTAATATCCGATATTTCCGTTTGTGGCAGACGCATCACTCCGACTGCTTTTTGCTGCCGGATGCTATAGATGGCAATTTCATTTTTATCGTTTAAAACCGCAATGGTATCGGGATCTGATAGCGGAAGAAGCGCCCTGATTTTTCGACCGGTATTAATACGCGCAGTCTTTCGCCCTTGTAAATCGGAAATTCTCAAAGATATGCTATCTTCCAAACTGATAACGGATAAGCTGTCGGCGGTAAAATAAACCGGTACTTTTGCGTTTGTGTATACGCCCTCGATACGCGCTGCCTGCATATAATTGGAACAACTCCAAATATAGGCCGTCCCGTCTGTAGAAACGGAAGCGAGATATTTTTCATCATTGCTGAATTCAAGCCCGTATATTTCCGATTGATGCCTCTCTACCTTCCTAGTAATCATGTCTTGTATAAAGCGCAACTTAAAATGAATTTGAATTGAAAAATCCGTAAAGGCAGCGGCGCTGTAATTCGTATTTTTGCTGAATGCATTGCAGCTGATTGTTTTTCCGTCCCCGTAGTCGGTCAGCAAATATTCTTCGGTTTTGCCATATATTCTCTTATCATCGGAGAAGCGCCGATAAAGCACAAATTTTCCCGTATGAGTCATAGCGATTAAAAGCTCGCCGTTTCGTTCTCGGTAAAAAAGACTCCGGTTAATATCTTTGTCATCTATTTCGGAGATAAGCGTATAGTCCGAAGTATTATAGATTGAAATAGAAGCGGAATCGGATACGGCTAAAATGGTGTCATCAGCATTTACGGAAAGCGAGGTAAGGGCATACGGCAACGTAACCACCTGCGCCGAGACTGCCGTGCAGCAAAAAAGCAGATAATAGAAAACCGCAAAAAGAAAAAATAGCGCAGATTGCTTCATTGACGATACCGACAATGCTGCTGCACTGTGCAGAAAAACAAAAACTTTATCATAATATAATTTACGCTGTGAAGCTGTGAAGCTGTGAAGCTGTGAAGCTGTGAAGCTGTGAAGCTGTGA
>ERZ772960.1536-NODE-1536-length-18245-cov-25.547554_pt1 | contig 18245 bp, 23 predicted proteins | sample MGYA00580678_ERZ772960 | MGnify/ENA primary metagenome ERZ772960 (study PRJEB29015, sample SAMEA2737930) | human oral metagenome | biome: human oral; feature: human-associated habitat; material: dental | place: China | collected 2059 ... | reverse complement strand
TATGGAGCTCTTTATGGCGCAGCTCACACATTTTCATGCTTGTGTTCTGGCGTGCGGGGCATGTAAGTTGGTATGACACACGGAAGGAGTGCGCCATGGACTATGATGTTCAGTACCTTGAAGTGGCGAAGGAGCCAATGACATGGCTTCGTTTCAAGACCACTTACTTGAGGACGTTTCATGATATTTATACAGATGAGATCCGTGAGATTTTCACTCTTGTCAATCACCTGCCTCTGAGCGAGACCTCGGGACGCTACTGCATCTGGTATTGTCCGAACAAAGCCACTTATGTCGGGTTCGATCGTAAGTTTGGTTGGTTCTACACCGAAGTGTTCTCCAATGAGTTCATTTATGTCGACTCCTCTACAATCTCGAACATCGTTTGCGATGAAGCCGTTCGAGCAGAGACGGGTATACAGGATCTTTGAACATAATTGCTACTTAATAATTTGATAGTGTACACATATTGATGACAACGTGTCATATAAAGTATCTGACAACATGTCATCAACAGGCAGGCACGATCACACAGTTAACGTAAACAAATAAGTGCGCCAGATCACCCTGACAACCTGTCACATAAGTAGTGATCAACGCCCACATACCGGCATACTGGATCTACAACTCAATACTCCAACCCATCCCAGAGCAAAGGAGAACCCAATGGACATCAAGGTTGAGGTCAGCAAGGTCGAGGAGGCCGCATGGGCCCTCACCGCCGCCATCCGGTCAGCCGAGGACGATGGAACTGTCAACGACCTGGCCCGGGATGCCACCCGGGTGGCACAGGATCTGATTGATCTGTCCACCACCCTGGATGATGACACGGTGTCATGGATCTGCCGCGACATCATCACCACCCTTCGCCTTACCAAGTGGACGGTTAGGCTCCGCCGGGTCGCGGCGGACGAGGTGGAGGCCATCGCGGACGCCTGCACCGCCCTGTGCTGGTAGAACCTTGAATTAACCGCCCGGTCGGTGCGAACCGACCGGGCGGTTATTTGTACCCTCCTATTAACCGACCGTTAGGTTGATAGACACTACCTCGAAAATCTACCGACCGGTCGCCAAATTTTTTCCTGAATTAACTACCCGGACCAAACAAAGTGACCCGAGCGTAATAAACCGCCCGGTAGGCCAGAAACCTACCGGGCGGCTCATTTAATACTCAATCACATCATCTGCGTAGTCTGCCACGGTGTCTCCCACGACGCGTTCGCCAACACGGGCACCCGGTGCACCGCGATCACATCCATCCAGCACCGGCCCATGTCATCAGGGCAGTACACGAACGCTCGCACCTGCTTCATGTTGCCCAACTCAATTAGGTTGAGTGGCGCCTGAAGGATCACCGCCACCATCTCGTAGGACGACAACTTGTTGATCGTCGTCGAGGTCCTGTACTTGACGTTCGTGGTTGCCTGATACTCGATACCCAGCTGGAGACGCGTCTTGTCATGTGCGTCACCCACGAAGTTCTCGCCACGGATCTGCACTGTGACAGCCATGTATCTAGCCCAGCTCTTCAGCCACGGGGTGGTGACAGTGCTGCCTTGCGACAGTTTGATCGTCGAATCATCCACCAACATCCCGTTGTGGAGGCATGCTTTCAGCTGTTCATACGAGTAGTAGGCAGACTGCTGGGCGAACGCCGGCACGTACGCTGAATGCCCCGGGTCGCCCTTGTCGCCTTTCTCCCCCCGGTCTCCTTTCTCCCCCCGGTCTCCTTTCTCCCCCCGGTCTCCTTTCTCACCACGCTCGCCCTTGTCTCCCTTGAAGCCTCGCTCACCTGGGTCACCCTTGCCCCCGCGTTCCCCCTTGAGGCCACGCTCCCCTTGCTTGCCGTCCTTACCGTCTTTTCCAGGCGGCCCTTCCAGCCCAACACCGATAGGACCACGACGGCCACGTTCTCCTTTGTCACCAGGGGGCCCAGGGGGACCCTCGGGGCCTTCAGGGCCACGGTCCCCTTTGTCTCCTTGAGGCCCTCTGATGCGCCCGGCGGCGATCTGCTCGTAGATCCGTGAGGCGGTGTCCTGCACGCCCTGTACCTGCCGCTCGATCTCGGTCAGGTGCGCGGGAGACACGGGGTAGGAGGAGATCAAGTTGGTGATACGGTTTTCGCCTTCATGGATCTGGCAGTGCATGTCGATGATGGGGACCCGCATCATGCCGGCCATGCGGGCGAGCACAATGTGGTATGTCCAGGGCGGTGGGGGGTTGGTCATGTCGCTGGGGGCGTGGACGGGCACTGAGAATTCGCCGTGGACTTTCTCGGTGCGGGGCTCGACGATGACGCCGTCGTCTGCGATGACGACCCTGGGGTCGGGGCTGATGGTGAGCGTGCCCGTCGCATCCATCCCGGATGAGTCGGTCACGCGCCCGGTAATGAATGCGACGGGCATCTCAGGTCACTTCTTTTCCAGGATCTCGATGATGCGCGAGTTCTGCTTTTCCGCGTTCTTTACGGACTCGCGGATTGCACACAGCTCCTGCCAGCTCGCGCGCGCGTACCAGTTCATGTCACCCGCAAAGTTCTTGCCCTCCTGGCCGCTACGGAACAGTTCGTAGATGGCCTTGAGGTACTCGGTGCTCTCACTCATGTCAATATCATCTCCATTTTCGTTGTCGCCGCGGTACCGGATGACCCGGTACCACTTGTATCCAGTAGTGAATGGGTGGGACCAGTAGTCGACGGCGCGTACCTCGCCACCACTGTCGCCCCTGTAGCCGTCGATTGACCCGTCCTCAGCGATCCACGCCTCACACAGCAGCATGTGGCCGATCATGCCGACGTGTCCGTCGGCGAGGAGAATATCCCCGTCCTGCGGCTCGTAGTCGTCGTCCCACGCCCAGTCGTCGCACTGGCCGGACCGCTGCGCCTGGTAGAGCAGGGACCCGGTCCACATGTCACGGGTGAAGATCGGTGCGCCCGCCCAGGCGAATGTCGCACAGACCATTTCTGAGCAGTCGACGTTCACCATCCGTGACGTGTCATCCGGCCCGCTGAGCTCATAGATGGTGAGCCGCTCCGGCTGGCTGTAGCCAATGCAATCATTCTGGGTGATCCGGTACGCAATATCGCCCAGAGAACTATTAGTCGTCATTCACATTCACATCCGCGACTGCCAGCACCGCCATGACGAGGCCGGTGACGACAGGGACCGCCTCCTGTGCGACGACGCCATAGAAGGCGGCGAGCGCGAGGACGGCGATGGAAACCCTGTACAGGTAGCGTCGGGTCTGAGGCTTGAGATTCATTTTTCCTCCGTGTTTTTGACGACGCGCGAGACGTCGTTCTCTATTTTTTCCAGGCGCTCCATGACGCCGGGTCTACGCGGCACGCCCGGGCGCGCCTCTGTGCCCCGCCAGTCGTCAAGCATCTGCGATACTCGGTGCATCTGGCGGGACATCCATGCAACTATTCCGATCATGACGGTGACGAGGCCGCACCATGTCGCCATGATCTCAGCGTTAATATGTAGTGTCACAGGAAAAGCTCCTGAAACGAATTACGGGAAGCTGCACAATCAAAGAATGCCTCCCCGTTCCGGTACCGCGTCCTGAGCCACGCCGGGATATTATCGCTACGAATCAACCCGATCTCCCCCTCCCTGATATCGTCAGTGATAGTATACAGCACCTCGTCCTTCTTGGGCCTCCGGCGCTGGATAAACACGGCCCGTACCGACTTCCACACCGAGAAAGACCCGGCATCGCAGCGGATAGTAAACATGTACCGCGCCCTACCGTCTTTCTTGCATACGAGTCTGCCGTCGTTGTCGCGGAACGCGTTATCCACAGCATAGTCCGCGTACGTGGGGTCATAGTGCTCAATGAAGCGGCCGAAACGCGTGTTGCGAACCTCCCTCGCGAATCGTTCGGACTCCACGAAGTGGGCGATCACGAATCCGTCACCGAATTTCACGAACTCGCGATCGCCTGGCATGATCTGCCACTGCGCGAAATACGGGTTCATGATGCTCACAGAGTTTGACAGCATGAGGACGCGCGTCTTGTCCTGGTATCTATCTACGGTGCTGTAGAAATCCAGTAGTTTTCGTACCTCGTCAGGAAGGTACCGGGTGATTCCTGTCTCGATAATAAACTCATCAAAAATGATTGTCGTGACATTAGGGAATGGCACTGACTTCACGTTCCCGGCGGTGCTGAGCGCAAGAAAATAGCCGAGCGGGATCCATTTCTTGTCCCCCTCCACACGACCACACGCTATCCTGCCTTGCATGCAGAACTCCCATCCCGGGAACTCATGAGCAATATCGTCGAAAAACGTCGACACCTGCTTGAGCTCCGTATTGTAGCGCCGCAAGTAAATGAACGTCTTCCCATACCGGATAGCGTTCTTGATCGCGATTTTCTTCGCACCATACGTTTTACCCAAACCCCTGGCGCCCATCACCATGTTAATGGCAGCGCCGTATGAGAGAACATTGTCGTAGCTGTAGTACGAAAAATCAGTCACAGGTACCGCCTCAACTCCCACGAACACCCCGCGAACATAGACAAGTTTCCGTAGTGCGGCTCCGAATGCCCATCCGGCCCCCGGGCCCCAATACTCTCCCCGCCCCCATCACCGCCAGTACAGTACTCGATATGGCCGCCCCCCGAATACCACCGGCACACAACCAGATCCCCTTCCTTCACCTGGTCATAGGCGTTGAACGACCCCTCGCCCTCGGCAACAACCCAGCCGCTGCTGGTGTTGCCGAAGATCTCGGCAGTCCCGCCAGGGCCAATATCAATGTCGCAGCACGTCTTGTACAACCACCAGCAGAAGCCACTACAGTCGGTGACACCAGTCTGGTCTGGGTGCAGGCGGGCCTCATACCACTGGTGATACTCGAACTTCCCGATCGAGTCGATGGCCAGCTGCGTCATCTTAGAAGCATCTCCGCCGCCACCACCTCCGCCGCCGCCGCCGCCAGAATCTTTCTTCTGTTCACGTTTCTCGACCGTTTTTTCGGGGCGATAGTATCCGTCAGCGCTAGGGTAGGCCCTAATAGTAGAATCATCCGAAAGGAAGACGGTGAGGGACCCGTCGTTGCTGGAGCGGATGTATTTGATGCTTTTGGACTTCTCGCCCGCTTTCAGCCCCCGAAGCTCGTTCGCCCCCATGTCGTTCCCGGACTCCCCCGGATCCAGTTCCACGCCGTTGGTCTCCAAATTCGCGATCATCCGGTAGGCGATCTCATACCTCTGACCGACCGCATACCACTCGCCCTCATACTTGATCGCCGCGGCCATCGAATCAAGGGTCGCCGGGGTTCCCGCACCCGCCGCCAGCCGCCCCAGGATCGCGGCGTAATTCCCCCACCGGTGCATCACCACGATCAGCAGCATGCACGCCTCAGTCTCACCCTCCGGGTCCATCCCCAACTCACGGCACCTGGGGATATAGTCCTCCTCAAGATCCTGCAACATTTGCGAATTCTGGATCCGGTGCCCCTCATCAGAGTCCAGGGCGGAGGACAGGGCGCTCCGGTCGCCCGACCCCAGGTACTGGTACTTCCTGGCGCCGATCGTCCACGAGTCCCTGCCCTCCGCCAGCCAGCCGTCGACGGTACCCCCAAAAGATGTGCCCGCAGAAAACCTCTTCAGCAGGTCGTATGCGCGCCCCTGCGTCCACTGGCCGATGCCGAGTGACAGGGTATCGGGAGCCGAGATGATGCCGTAATCATTGCTCGCCTCCACGGTCGCCAGGGTGGCGATCATGCACTTTTTATGAGTATCGTCGAAAGCCATGGTGATCAGTGAACAGTAATGTGAGTGTTCCTCATGAAAATGGTGGTGTCACGGTCCGTGGGACCAAGGTAACGGAGAGACACCTTGTACTCGCCCGCCCCCTCGTCAGCACGGAAAACCCCCGACACCTGGGAGTGCACATACGCGCCCTCCCACGGTCCCTGGGATCCCGCGTTGGCCATCCACACGCCCGCACCCGAGGGCTTCACAAGGTACAGGTACCAGTGGATGGCGTTCGACCCCTGAGTGTCATGGTGGGCGTTGCCGATCACAGTGATGACGTCGTTGGCGTCGAGAGTCATCTTCCCTTCAACAACCGTCTTAGAGGTAGAGTTGTTGTCGGAGCGCATCTTCCGGTCGGTGAGGCCGTCCGTGAACTTGTAGTACCTGGTGCGAAGGTTCGCGGCCGCGTTACCAGCAGTCTTGGCCTCGGCGATACCGCCCGCGAGGCTTGCCGCCGTGTTCTGGGCGTTAGCGGCGGCCGCCGACGCCGCATCCGCCGCCTGGGAGGCGTTATTCGCCGTAGAAATTGCAGAGTTCGAGTTTTTGAGCGCGTTGTTTGCTGAGGACGCCGCCGACGTCGACGCCGCCACCGCCTGCTCTGCGAGCGTCTTCGCCTCACCCGCCTGAATTTTCGCATTCTGCGCGTCACCCTTCGCGGTTGCAGACACGGAGAGCGCCGACTGGGCGGCCTCCTTCGCGGCGGCAGTATTGTCCGAGGCGTCGTTGGCGGACGCGAGAGCGGAAGTGGCGTCCCGGGAGGCGGCCTTCGCGGTGACGAGGGACTCGCCGAGGGTTTCGTCGATCTTGCTCATGGCCCCATTGAAGTCGCCGACAATGTTGAAATGGTCGGAGTCAATGTACTGGGGGAGACTGAAATTCTTGGTGTGGTTGGTTGCTGGCATTGTGTTCTCCTTTATTTATCTGCAGACCCGCTTCTGCAGGTCCTTGATCGTGGCTGCTGCGATAGCGGATAGCGGCATGGTGGAAATGGGCTCGTTACCTGTGGATAGGGCCTCGTACACCTCGGACAGGGCGAGGGAGACGTGCATGCGGCGCCCCGAGATGGGGGAGTGGATGTATTCGCGGCTGTAGGCGTCGACGAAAATCTTCCCCTGGGTCTGGAGTTCACTGATGGTCATGGGCAAGCTGTCCCACTCCTTGCAGGTGAAGCCCGCGCGGGAGTAGTCGGCCGCCAAGAGGCCGTTGACGAGGACCCGGTTGTCGAGGTCCCGCATGAAATTGTCGAGTGTATCGCGACGGCCTGTGAGCCAGTTGAAGATCTCGACGTGGTCGTGGTGCATTTCCCGCTGGATTTCCTCACGGATCATCTCGCGGAAGATATCGAAATCGTCGCGGTACTCGTTGATGGCCTCGTTGAGGCGTCTCTTCATCTGGTCCGGGAGGCCCTCATACTGGCCGACCTCGTCACGAATATCGGACAAGAGTTTGCCGATGCGGGTGTTGTAGTCGGCTGCGAGAGATTCCAGCGACGTGTTGAGTGCGTTCCGTAGGCCCTCGTTCACCCACCTGCGGAGCTCCTCGATCACCTGTAGGTAGGTGAAACCATCACGATACGTGAATGGCACCGAGTTGGTGAGAGCATAGTCATGTGGGACGAGCGAGTAGTCGCCGTCGTCGAACTTGTGGCGCCTAGTAAATTCGGGAATAGATACGGAAGGGACCGATGTATTCTGATCCGGTGATGCTGTCATTACTACTCCTAATCCCCATGAAAAGCTCCGCGAGCTCACTGATAACCATAAGATCGATGTTAAGGAAGGTCTGCCGCCACGCCGCGATCAGCTGCGCCGTATGCCCAGTATACCCCCACGAATGGGCCTCCTGCGACGACTCTGCCTGATTAGAGCCACTGCTTTCTGACATTGACTTCGAGGACCCGGAGACCTTGTTGGTTCCTGACCCGCGGGAAGCAACATCCGTGGCGGCGGTCGCATAGTCCTTGTTGCCAGCGAGCCTCACCTGGGGCATCTGGGACTGCACTGTCCTACTAGTGCCGTCGTTCGTGCTGTCCGTCAGGTTCTTCGTGTCGGCCTCTTGTGAGCCCTTGCTGGCCTGCGAGGAGGCCGATTTCTGACCGCTCGTGCTGTGTGTGTCCTGTGTGGACAGCGGATCGATTTCCACGAGCTCAGACAGGTAGAGCTTATTGTAGTACGGCATGATTTCGTTCATTTTGGTGGACATCTGCCGTATCCACATGTCAACCGATTCAGCCCCGATTTCGTTGTAGTAGTAGTGGTCAATGATCTTCTGATTCAGGTACTCTCTGTAGGCCTCGTCAAAGATCGGGTAGGACGAGAGGCCTATACGATTGACCCCTTGCCGTGCGATCACCTCGCGCAGCTCCATCGTAAAATCAGCCATTGGGGTTCATCCCCTCCATGTCAGTACTACCCAGGCCACCGCCCATGCCGCCAAGCATTGGCGGGGCCCCGGCGTCAGCGTCGTCATCCAAATTCCACTCCACCGAGATGTCTAGGCCGAACAGCCTATTGATCTGGTCGCACGCCTGACGGCGCGCGTTCAGGGACACGGCTCGCATGGCGAGCACCTGGCCCGAGGAGCCGGAGGCCTCCTCTACTACCATGCGCTCTCGCTTCTCTGAGTTGACGTTCATGATGCCGAGCATGGTCATGCATTCATTCCAGGTGCGGGACAGGGCCTCGGAGACGTACCGCAGGGTTTCCGCCGAGATGCCGGTGTTGAACGCCGCCATCTTGTTAGCAAGAGCGTCATGGGTCATCATTTCGGTGCCGAAAATCACAGGCTGACCGTCGACGACTTCCTTGTAGACATTCGCAAAAGTGTTGTACTCGTTATTGTTGACGGCGATCACAAATGGGTGCCTAGCGTGTAGCATGTCGATCTCGAACGTGCGGGCGATCGTGGCGAGCCTCTGTGAGTAGACGTCAATAATGTCCATGTCGGGGATGCGCATGTAGTTCGCCCAGATGGGGACGCATTCTTTCGAGTTCAGGGTTTTCGAGTACAGCATGTTCCCGTACACATTGTACTCGACAGGGTTGTCGTACATATTCGGGGTCCCGAGACCGGTGCCCTTGAGGGCCATGTATCGGGAGTATTCCTGGTCATAGTAGAAGACAGCGAGGGCGTCGGTGAGGAGCAGCATTTCCAGGTAGCGCATGTCGATTGTGTCAGGCATACCCTGCCAGTTGAATCTATTCATGCACATTTCGGAGATGATTCTCCGGTACATGGACTGGATGACGGCCTCGCGGTTCTTCGCGGAGTTTACCTTGGTGGCCGGGACTCCGAAGTTTTCGTAAATATTTTCTTTCACATAGTCGCTACGTGTTGAGGGCATTCTCAGATCCTTATCCCCGCGATCGGCTTATTGTCGGCATAGTCGGTGACCCCAATCTTATTCGGGTTCCGCCACACCGTGACTCCCTTTTCAAGGATACCACGGATCGACTGCCGGAATCCCTCGGGGCAGTCGGACGGCGCCAGATACGTTTCCTGCATTTTCCAGTACGTAAAGTTCGTCATGCACATGAGATCCTGGGGCGGCTGTACTGCGCAGTTCATTGCGTACCCGTACCGGAGCCAGAACTCGCCGATACGGAACACGGCGCCGGAGTCAATGCACTTCTGACGGCACACGATCTTCCAGTCGTCGGTCGCAAGATTGAAAGCATCCCCGCCCTGCTGGCCCACCGTAGTCGGCTGAATAAGTTTCGCGTCCTGCGTCTTAGCATTAATACCCGCGATCGCGTTCGCGTAGTCGCCCTGGGCCGCAAATTTCGCCATCGCAAGATTGCTGTCCGCAATACGCGCCGCATACTGGTTACCCAGCCCGGTAATGGCACTCCTCTGCTCGTTGATCATCCGCTGGTTCTCCAGGGTGCTACCGTACTGCATCCCCATGTCAAACCCACCCATGATCGCACTTGCCGCCGCGCCACCGATGTTTCCTGACAGGGCCTGCCCCAGTGAGCCAGCCACAGTGTGAACGCCGCTTGACAGTAACTGATTGTCAGCATTGTACTGGGTGCGCGCCGAGTCAAACTGGTTGTTCAAATCGGTTGTATCAGCCGCCTGCTGGCGTGAGAGCGCCGCCTGGTTGTAGGAGGTCGCCGCGCCCCGTAGCGCCTTCTGCTGGGACCACTCGGCGGACGCGTGCTGGTACACGAGGCTGTGGGCATTGCTGGCCATATAGTTCAGGTAGGAGTTGTTGGTGAGCGCAAACGTCGGGAAGTTCGTGATCCCTGTCATCGCATCGAAGTGCTCTGAATTGTGGTTCTGCCCGTCGGCCACCCACAACCCCTGGTTCTGACCGTTCACCGTGTACATGATGCGCGGCGACGGCGGCACAATATGAGCCCACTGCGTGATATCCAGGCTCTTGCCCTGGATCGTCTCGGGCTTCACCAGGATTGGGGTCCCCGAAAAGGTTGTCACCTCGTACATCATGTAAGGGGATGTCCAGAACTTCCACAAGTGCCGGTACCTCTCGGGGATGATCTCCTCGTCCCGGAAACCCGGCGCCAAGTTGATTGTCTTGTTGTTGGCCAGGTGTCCCTCCCCGAAGCCCTTCGTGAGCGGGTACACCTCGGCGCCCGGGCGGGTGATGTTCGCGCCTTCCTTGCCGTCTTCGGGGCCTTTCGTGTTGGGTGTCGTCACCGAAGTCATGCCATCGAAGTTGATGACCCCCTTGGGGATCGCCATTATACTGATGATGCCCTGCGCCACCCAGGGGACGAACGCGAGCGACTGGGCGAGGGTCTCAAAGGCCCCGTTTGTCATCGCATACAGGGAGCACCCGTTCGGCAGGCCCTCCGCCTTGGAGCCGCTGGCCGCCTGGAACTTGGGGTTCTTCACGTCCCCATACTCCAGTTCCAGGTCGATCGTGGAGGCGACGACGACGTCGTAGTCGCCGCTGTCGTAGCCGTCCCCGTACCATGTGGCGGCGATCGTCTCATACCAGGTCTTGCCGATCACATACTCGGCGCCCATGTCAAGGCCCTCAGGACACGTAAGGTACTTACGGCCGTAGTCGTCCCACTGGTTCTCGGCGGCGATACCGATGTGGCCGCGTTCGACGTAGCAGCGGTTGACGTAGACGTCCTTGAAGTACGTCTGCCACACGTCGAGCTGCACCCTGATTTCGACCGTGTTGGGGGCCACGTAGACGACATCGGTGATGAAGTAGAAGAACCTGTGCCGTTTGCCTCCGAAAAGATTGTTTTCGGCGTAAACGTAGTTGTACTTGTTGGCCTCAGAGAAAGGAATATCGAGGCGGATCGGCATGCCCTGCCCACAGTAGGTGAGTGACTCGATGATCCGGGTCTGCGGGTCGCGGTGCATGTACTTCATCTGGGCGGCCTCAGACGGAAATACGACCACGTCCCGGTAGTTGCTGTCCCAGTTCACCCAGGTCAGGCACACGGTCGTGCCCGGGGTCCAAATCGCGTAGTCGAAATCCAGGCCAAAATCGCCTGGGCGCCTGTCAGAATCGATGCGTGCCATAAGAAGATACTACCACACGGGTGCCCGATCGGTATCGCAACCGGCGGTATCGAAATAGGGGTGCCCGATCGGTATCGCAACCGGCGGTATCGAAATAGAGAGAAAGAACCGGCCCCCACACCCGTTGTGGGGGCCGGCAGCATAGGGCGCGCCTCAGGTGCGCGGCCACACGTTCTTCGCCGCGCTAGAGTAGACGGGCACCACGGTCGACACCGGGGTCTTCGTCACCCGCTTACCCGTCGCCGGATCCACGTACCCCAGGGTCGCCAGCACCGTCAGAGATGCGGAGGTCTCGTCCATCCCGATCTTGAGGATACCCTCATTGTCGATCTGGGTGTGCTGCGAGGACGCCCCGGTCACCGTGTAGTAGACGCCGAACTCCACCTGATCCGCGTCCGTCGCCGTCACGTTGGCGGCAGCCAGGTAGGTGCGGCCGGGGGTGGCCTTGTAGGAGTCGGAGACGACCTTGTCGGTGAGGAGTTCCTTCACCTGACCCATGACGATCTTGACCTGCTTCGGGGTGATAGTGATGGCGTTGTCGTCGTCCCCGGTCCAGAAGAGGACCGCCGGCACGAACAGTGAGGAGGAGATGATGCCCCGGTGGTGCATGAAGTAGTTCGTGTACCGGCCTGCCGGGTTCACCTGGCTCTGGTTCTCCAGAAGGTTGTCGGCGATCACGAAGAAGTCCTTCGTGGTGAGGATGGCCTGCGCCTTGTCGATACCGAAATTGGCCTTCGGGATCGTGACAATACGGCCCTCCATCTGGGCATACTCGACGTTGAAAGCGCCGGCCCAGGCCTCGATACCAATGTTTGCGAGTACTTCGGGGGTGGTGATCAGCACCAGGTCCTCGGGTTTCGCAAACGTCTCCATGTGGGCGGCATTGTACTGCCGTGAGATGAAGGACATGTTGCCGGCGTAGGCCTGAACCTGCTTGATCAGGTTCTTCGCATCCGCGTCGCTGGCGCTCAGCGTCTGGAGATCGGGGCACTTCGCGTGCCAGAAGCCCCCATTGCTCTCATACTCGGCGAAAAGCGAGCAGATCAGCAGGAATTCGTCCCACTGGTCGCTCGTGGTGGGCACCGCGAGAATCTGGTTCACATACTTCTGAAGGCCGTCGGATTCCAGGAACGCCCTCTTCAAGAGGTCCTGGTTGACGGTGATCTTGTACATGTTCTGCCGGTTGATCGTGTGGAACTGGGAGGCGACGACCGGTTTCTTCTGAGCAAACAGGGCCTCCTCCATGTAGTCCCGTTCGGGGGAGTACTCGTAGGCCTGGATGAGGCCCATCTGGACCTCCTCGATCGTGTCACCATACTCCAGCATGCCCCGCTTGAAGACGGCGAGGGGGTTCTTCCAGGAGATGTCTCGCGTGTAGTAGGAGCCGATACGGTTCACCAGGGCGTCAGTGAACTCGTTCCAGTGCTGGGGGTACTTGGTGAGGGCTGCGAGCGTCTGCGAAATGTTGCCCTTCGTGACCGAGGGGATACGGCGCTTATAGTCGCCGCCCACGTCGTTGCGGATCCGCTCCAGCATCTCCGCATTGTCAATATTCCGGATCTTGCCGAGGTTCTTGCTGGGCATTACTTGTCCTCCTTGTTGTCGTCACGCTTTTCGAAGAAAGCGTCGATCCCGCCGTCGTCCTCTTCGTCATCGGAGTCGTCGGAGCCGCCGCCCTCGTTGTCCTCGCTCTTTTCGGGGGAGGACTGTGCGTTCACCTGGGTGAGCAGGTCGTAGTTGGCCGCCTTCATGGCGTTCAGCTGATCGGCGAGGGTGTTGTTTGACTCGGTGAGTTCACCGATTTTGGCCTGGGCGGACGAGAACTGATCCTGCACGCCTTGATATGTGGCCCTGATGTCGTCGTAGATGGTGGGCGGGACCCCGCCTTCACCAGGGTTTTGCACTGCATTGATCAGTGCCTCGAAATCCATGTTATTACCTCCATATAGCGGTAGGCTGGGATTCACCTAGTGATCCCAGCCTACCATTTTTTCACCGGATTGTCGTAGACGCCCTCAGTCACTGACGAGGTGCACTACCGACCGCCGCACGGCATCACCCGTCGTCACGCGGCGTCGCTCTCAGGGTCGCCTTCCGAGTCCGGAGCCTCTGTGTACCCGTACGCGTGAGCCCAGTCGGTGATCGCGTCGCGCACAATGTCAGCGGTCTCACGCTGGAGCACCCAATGCTGGGCACGAATAAAATCAATAACGTCCTTGTTAATGCGAACAGTGAAATTGACCTTCTCCTTCTTGGCCATTATTCAACTCCTATAGGTGTAAAAGAAAATGTTGTTTCTTTCAGGACGACCCCGCCCTTAACTCTCTGTGGAACAAGTTTACCATGCCACTCATGCGGCGCAAGCAGATCCCGAGGCGACACGGTCGCAGCAATCTTACGCGGCAGACCCGCAATATGCGTGTCAGGTCTGCCTTCAATCACCTCACTGTACTGCTTCGCTCTCACGTACACGCCCTCCGTGAAATTCGCCTCATGCTTCCAAGCACCCAGATGCGTCGGATGCACCACACACCCCTCCGGCGGCTCTGTCCCCAGCAAGTGCAGTGAGTCAGTATCAGCATACAGGAATCTATCAAAGTTCCTCTGCGCCGCCCTCACCGTGTAGTCCCGCGCCCACGACGTCACAAACACCCCCAACGCCGTATACACCGGATCACACGTCTCATGCGGTCCCTTCTTCAGCTTCACCGCCCCATTCTCGAGCACAGGAATCTTACCTGTCACATCTGTGTTCTTGGCGAACTTACCGTACAGCGAATTAAGAAACAATTTAGCAATAGTCCGCTTCCCGCCGGTGGAGACCTCCTTAACATGCATCCATTTGTCAACATAATCCACAATCATATCCTCGGAAGACGCAAAAGAAACGCCGCCATGCCACCCTAGGACCTCTAGATCATACTGCTCAGACCACAGCGCATAATCCACCGACGACATAGACAACGTCACCGGCTCCTCAATCAACGTCTGATACTCCGTGCCCCGAAAAAACGGGTTCTTCTTCACCTGGATACAAGGAACATGCCTATCCCTAAGGCGCGCAACAATCGACGCCGACGCCACCCAAAGACCCTCCATCGGAGGGTCGCCCGAAAAAATCTCAGGACTACCATACGGCAAAGGCCGAGTTGACATCACATACGGATACAACGAATTCACGTCATAAACAGACCCTGCACCAACAAGACGCCCCGCCATCAAAACATTAGCGTACGTGAAACCTCCCCTATACGCGTCACGGACACTCGCGTCAACCTCAGTGCTAAGCGTAGGAAACCTCTTCGAAAACTGGCCCGCCCCACCAATGGAATCCTTGTACTCAGCCATGGAATCAGATGACGCCGTCATGCGCGTCATCCCCTGAGACAACAGCTCACGCATAGCCATCGCCACGATCAGCACATCCCTTCGCAGATAATTCCACTCCTCATCAGACGGCTCATAGCCCTCCGGACGAAGCGAGTCATAGTCGATCTCCCCCTTAGACTCCGGAACATCGAACGCCGTCGATATCGCACTCACCGGCATAGGGATCTTCTTGTACGAATCCCGGTACTCGGTGATCTGACCCTCAAAATTCACCGTGATGCTGTAGAACTTACCCATCCCATCAATAAGCGTGGAAAAAGACTGAGGGGCCTCAGGCCTATCCTTGACATGAACATATCCCCGCCTCAGCAGTGCGTCAATAATGAACGACCCATCGTACGCCAAGTTGTGGAAATAAGTGACAGACGGGTTCTCTGACGACCAATCAAAAAACGAATCAATATCCAGCCCCGTCGCATAGCTGCCAAGATCATGCACGCTCATAGACCCCCAGCACCACACCCGACAATCCTCCGGATCTGTCGTGCACTCAAAGTCCGCGACCCTGACGTGCCGCTCTGCGCTGCTTCCGTTTCTTTGCTTCACGCTGCTTCTTGCGCTTCGCACGCCGGCGCTCCTTCGCTAGTTCAGGGCTGGTCTGAAAATCAAGTGAATCTGCCATGTCAACCATCTCGGAAAGGTTGTCAGCCACCGTCTCCTGAGAATCAACAAGGCCATCCAAATACCCCTGCGCAATACCCTCCTGACCCTGCATCGCCACCCCGTCATACATCATGGAAAGTTCGTCAGCGAACTTTGAATCATTAGACCACAGGAACCAGAATTTTTTGTCATCAAGGTTGTCGATCTTCTTCTTCAACTGCGCGTACTGAGACGTCCCAATGCGCTGAATCATCTCATCAATCTGATTCCGGGCGGCACGAATATTCTTCTGCCTGCCGCGAGTCGTGTTCTGTTCAGCAATCGCGTCAGCAATCCGAAGAGCGCCCTTATCGGAGTAGTATCGTGTCGGCACAGGGAGCGACTTCTTGTTGTAGGAGTAGTTGGTCCCTGACTCCAAATACTGCTTCCTCGGCCTAAAGTGCTCATCATACTCGTCAACCGGCACACCCACCCACGGGATGAACGTACCGCCAATCTCCCTGCGCTCGGCAGCCTTCAGCTTGTTGTCCCGATCGTACTGATAGATCACCCGCGCCATCGCATGCTTCGAAATAATACTGTCGCCCGCACCCCGGTAGTAGCCCACCACATTCGAGTTGAAATTCTCAAGCCTCTCAATATGGACCTCCACTTGCCTCCTAGTCATGCGGTCGATCGTTGGCTTACGCGGATCATACTTCGTCCCCGTAATATCCACGCCGTACTTCCCATTATTGATGTGATCCATCGTAGTCCCGCGCGTGCCTTCAGGCGCATACGTGCCAGCCTTGATCTGAGCAATCTTCTGATCCGCCCTAGCCTGCAACATGTGAGCCTTCGCACGAAGATCCGACAATGACATGAAAAAACTCCTCCCGCCCCATCCCGTGGGGCGGGAGGAGCGACCATCCCTTCTAGCGGTTAGATCCTATCACACAACCGACAGGGTCAGGTAACGGAACATAGTGTTACGGCGCGTCGACTTCTCATCCACCTTCACCGTCAGGGGAGCCCCCCAGGTGCGAGGCGAGCCAAAGATCGACAGGATGTTGCGAATCGAGTTGAAGATCCCGTTAGAGGTGGCAGCGTACACGCTACCATCGTCGAGGACAACCACGCTGCGGGGCACAGAAATGGTCTCATCCGTCTCGTCAGAGACGACCTCCACCTCCTGGACAATGAAATCAACGACGTTCACAGTCCTGCCGACAAGTTCACGCAGGCTCTCAGCGCTGTTGATAGCCGTGTAAACAGTCTTCTTACCCTCGTCAGTGGAAGCGTCGACGGTACTAAAGAAACCCGCGTGCTGCATCTCGGCGTTCAGGTTGATTCGAGCGATATCGGTAGACATAGTGTTTCTCCTTTGTTTGTATCAGAAAAGTGTGGGGTCGGGGTTGACGTTGAGCTTCGCGTCGGGGATCGGGGCCACGCCCGCCTCCCTCGCAGAAAGCTCAATAACCTTTGATGTCAGAAAGTGAATCTCCTCATCTGTTGTGTCCAATGACGGCATGGAAGCGGCCGCCTTCACCCGGTAGCCTTCCAGAACCTGTGCAATCACGTGAGACTTGTCGTCAGTGATCAGAATATTCATCTTGGGGTTGTCGCACTTGACAATATACTGCCCTGTGTTCGCCGACTTGTACGACAGTTCGATAATATCACCATACGCAGTGAACTTCTTCTTGTGATCAGTGAGTTTCATATGCGTACACTCCTTTCTCTTGTGAGCATGTCTCTACACATAAACCAAACAGTGACTCAACATCTTCCTTAGATGAAAGGTCGATCAATGACTGCATATGCAGTTCGAATATTGGGTGAAAGTCATTTGGTTGGCACATAACAACACTAGTTGCGTCATGGTACGATAAGATTTTGAGTGTGAAGTTCATGAACTTACATGTACACTTATCTCCACTCACCTCAAACAAGACGTCCGATGTCAAGTCATAAAAATTAAACTCTTTCCGCCACTTCATACGAGGCCTCTCTCAGCCATGTAATCCAACAGCTCATGCGGATCATTGAATGCCGCGAACTGGCCGTTAGTCTCCACCCACGATGAAGTCGATGATATTTCCACTATCATAGACGGGGTCTCCATCCTGAACTTTGTTGCCGTCTTCGACAGGGCGCACACGAGTTGAATAAGAATATCCCTGCTCATAACTCTTCTCAATATTCTGGACTGAAACATAGAAAATGCAGTTCACCAAAAACCAGTACGCGGCAATCATTGTGAGCACAATCATCACAATCAGCATCGCAGTGTCGCCGCTCGTCCACTTACTCCTCATCTTCCTCGTCCTCCTCAAAATAAATCTCGGTAGAATAAATCTCAGCAACGTGCTCGCGTGAAATTTCAACCGTCTTCAAGTACCATGCCCCATCAATAAACCGTACGGTCATATTCTGGTGAGGGAAATAATACGACGTGTCAGAAATCCTATAAGACCCAATCAGCGCAATGAGTGCCCCGTCTTTCCAGTGCATTCCCATTCCTTCTGTAGTACCTTCCATACTTCTTCGTCGTCCGCTTCCTTGCTCTCAATCTGCCAATACCCGGGGCCACAATATACAATCACTGTGTTCGTACAGGGAAGAACATACGTCCCCTTCTCGACCCTATATTGCTCCATATAGAGCGCTACATAGTTAGTGATCAATTCTTTATCATCCTATCAATGATCTCACTGGCCTCTGCACGAGTGAGGTACCCAGTGGCAGTGAAAAGAGAAGGCATGTCGTACATATTATACCCACCCTTATGTACGTCCGCAAGGAGGTCCCACACATTACCCGTGTAGTTATTGACCAAGCGTTCAATAAAGCGACGCTGCTTCATCGTGGGCTCCGCGCCCCTCTTCATCACCATCATGGCGACCCTCCCTTTGGTTTGTTGTTGGTACCAACTTACATGCCTGCACGCCAGAACACAAGCATGAAAATGTGTGAGCTGCGCCATAAAGAGCTCCATA